>Ga0209598_10000433_pt1 | contig 33279 bp, 30 predicted proteins | sample M_140807_EF_Meta_FD_187317 | JGI IMG/M metagenome (GOLD analysis project Ga0209598, IMG submission 187317) | Freshwater microbial communities from Lake Montjoie, Canada to study carbon cycling - M_140807_EF_MetaG (SPAdes) (version 2) | ecosystem: Environmental > Aquatic > Freshwater > Lake...
CCAGGCGAGAATCGCCACGAATGCGCCGAATGCGATCGGTACGCTCATTCCAGCCTCCATCGGTCAGGATCTTCCGGGCCACTCGGGACCTTCCTGACGCTTCCATCATGCACGGTAGACGTAAAGGGGATGTCAAGTCCCCAACTGTTTCGTGATAAATCTGTGTCGCCCACCAGCAACTGCGCGCTCGTCACGTGACTGTGGGGAATTTCGGACACCCTCATGCCGACTTGCGACACGCAGTAGTCTCGAAGCACGGTACGCGATATTTCACGTTCGTCGATGGCACTCTGGATGATCATGTTGCATTATCCCTACATGTGATAGTTGTTGAATACTATCAGGGATGCCGTAGTGTGCAAACGGGCAATCCAGACAAGGCCCCGACCGTTCGTATCATGGTCGTGGCTGAAAGGGGGGCACGCGCGTGGTGACGCCGTTCGGAGATGGCCGGGACTGGTTCCTGGCGCGTAGGTTTGGGATGTTCGTGCACTGGGGCCTGTATGCAATTCCCGGATGGCACGAGCAGATGCAGTGGCGAGGTGTTGTTCCTCGGGACCAGTACGGATTGCTCAAGGATCAGTTCAATCCGGTCAGTTTCAATCCCGACGCGTGGCTTGACCTCATGCAGGCATCCGGCATGGAATACCTGTGCATAACCACGAAGCACCATGACGGCTTCTGCCTCTGGGATACCGCTCAGACCCCTTTCAACGTCATGCAGTCGCCATATGGACGTGACATCATCGGCGCGATTTCCGACGCGTGCCATCGACGCGGTGTACCGCTTTGTTTTTATTACTCGATTGCCGATTGGCATCACCCGAACTATCCGAACCTCGGACGCCACCATGAACTTCCCTCGGCGCTGCCGGGTGACCGGCCCGACTGGGATGCGTACATGGCCTTCCTGGTCGCGCAAGTTCGTGAACTCTGCACCAATTACGGCACCCTTCACGGATTCTGGTGGGACATGAATGTGCCGGAGTTGCATGACCCGTCGGTCAACGCGATGATCCGAGGCCTGCAACCGTTGGCGGTCATCAACAATCGAGGGTTCGACCAAGGCGATTTCTCAACACCTGAGAGACATGTGCCGGATAGCCGACGGTTCACCAAGCTGACTGAAGCGTGCCAGTCAGTCGGGCGCGAGTCGTGGGGCTATCGTGCGGATGAGGATTACTACACGCCATCGCATCTGGAGCATTCGATCGCGCGCATGGTGGCTATGGGTGGGAACTACCTACTGAATGTCGGGCCGAAGGGTGACGGTACGATTCCTGAAGCATCGGCGTCCCTGTTGCGTCGGATCGGAGCGTGGTACGGGTCTGTTCGTGAAGGGCTCACCGCCGAACCGGCCCCTCATCTCGTGAATGATCCATCGCTGAACGTGACGAGAGAGGGTGACAACGTCTACATCGTCGTACCGTCATCCACTGAGAGCAGCTCGGTGGGACTACGCCCTATCGCGACGTTGCCAAACTCTGCAATGCTGTTGAACACTGGAATGCCGGTCGAAACGTGCGTCGATTTGACCCCGCGGGGGTGGTACGAGCAGTGGAATGAGGGGGTTCGTGAGGCGGATGGTGGGACCCCACTGCCGTACCTGAGGCTCAGGGGCCTCCCGATTGGACGGGCTGAGGGCGAACCGCTGGTCATCCGTCTGTCGTTTGGGCGGGGTGTATTGGACGCGGTTTGATTGCGTCCGCTCGACTTGACATCACTCGCAACTTTGCCCGGCAGCGGTCCGTTTTGCTAGTGCATGCTTCAGTGCGGACGGTGACCGTCGCAGTGATCAAATCGCGTGCTCCGGGATGGAAACGATGGAAGACAGCAGCACGCGGACATTGCCGGACACCTCAGACACCACGGGCAGCGAGGCACACCTGCTTCGGGCAAATCTGGCCGACCTTCGCGCCCAAGTCGCGAGACTCGAGAGTGAGCTCCAGGCGCGCCGGCGCGAAGTAGCCAGCCTGCATGCAATGCTTGGCCAGGTCCTCCGGGGCCCGTGGGTCTATGTCGAGGATGGCGCCCCTCAACGCTGGGCCTGATGACTATCGCCTGATGCCTTGTCCTCGCGATACTAAAGCCTCCGTGGGAATTTGGGTAAGCGACTGGCGAACGCCGATTTGGTTGGCCAACGGTTCTCTCAGTGAGTAACGGACACGCTCATTGTATTAGTGGGTGTGTTAGTCAGTGATTGACCCATGAATCGCGCGGCAGCCTTCGTGCTCATAGGTACATGTGCTTCGGCGTTCTACCTGACCGGCCTGATCTGGACAATCCAGTGGGTCCACTATCCCCTGTTTGAAATGGTCAGTCCTGACCAATTCACGAAATATGAGGCGGCGCACACCATTGCCATCACGGCCATCGTGGGCCCAGTCATGGTTGCGGAACTAGTGACCGCGGTGGCATGGGCAGTCCTCTGTCCTTCGTCGCTCGGCAGGGCGACTCCAATCACCGGGCTGGGTCTCGTCATTCTCATTTGGGTATCGACCGCAGTCCTGCAGGTGCCACTCCACGACACGTTATCCCGCGGGTATGATGCGACTGCCATAGCAACATTGGTTGCGACAAACTGGGTAAGGACCATTTCGTGGACTGTCCGATCCGGGATATTGGCGCGGACACTTTGGCAAGTCCTCACCAGGGAGCCGATCAGCTTGACTGCCAGCTAAATGCGCCTCGTTTGGCGTATCAAACAGTGACGGTGCCCTCGATGCACGTCACGGTGTCCCCGCCGACCCAAATCTCCCCAGTGGTATCACGCTCTATGTGGACGCGCCCCGCCCGGCCGAGCGCAGCGCCCTGGCTGGCCACGTACCTATCCGGTGCGTGTCCCTCGCCGATCAGCCATTGGGCGACCGCGGCATTCAGGCTTCCAGTGACCGGGTCTTCCTCAGTCCCATAAAACGCCCGCACCTCGAATGCGCAGTCGCCGCCCGCGTGCGGGCCAACTATCCCGAGTTTGATGTCCCCAAGGATGCTTGGGTCGGGACGCAATGCAAGCACTTGCTCGGCCGACTTGAGCAGTATTGCCCGCCATTCCGGCCCGTTGTCGCACCAGGAATGGTCGATGATGTCACTTCGGTTGATGCCAAGGGCCTGACAGATCGTGACCAGTTCTTCCTCACCAACCGCACCGGACCGCCTTCGTGGTGGCGCGGCGAACGCGAGCCGTCCACCCATCCTCGAAATCCTCACCAATCCCAATTCACACTCCTGAACAATCTCCGAACCGTGGGGCGTTCCACCCGCCTCCAACCACGCATGACAGGTGCCAAGTGTGGGATGACCCGCGAACGGGAGTTCACCTGAACCGGTAAAGATTCGGACCCGGTAGTCAGCCTTCGGATCGACCGCAGGCAGCACAAACGTCGCTTCCGAGAGATTCGTCCAACGCGTGAATCCCTGCATTTCCTCCGTTGACAAATCGTTTCCATCGAGGACCACGGCTAGCGGATTGCCCAGGAATGGCACCTTGGTAAAAACGTCTACTTGACGGAAGATCCGGCGTCGCATCATATGGACTCCTTCGGGGTTTGCATCACGTTGTCCGACCGCACCGGACCTCACACTGGCCAACCGAACGGTGGGGCCCACGGTCAATAAGCGGGTTTTTCTGCGAACCATTCGGGTCGTTGCACGTCCAGATACGCTTCGCGAATCGTTTCGGTAGAGTTGCGAGCAAGTTTGGCCTCGTCCAGAGACATGCCGAGCCCCGGGCCACTGGGGACCTTGAAACAGCCCTGGTCGTAGCGGAACACCTCGGGATCGGGAACCACATCGTCGGTCTGGTTGTGTTGTTGTCCGTCGATGGCAAGGAACATGTTCGGCGTCGACGCTGCAAGGTGTAGGTACGCCGCCGTCGAGAACCCGAGTTCGCCACCGGAATGCAGGGTCACCGGAATACCCGCAGCTTCGCAGATGGACGCAGCCTTGCGGGCCTGCCATAGGCCGCCAGCTTCATGAGGGTCCAGGAGGATCACGTCCGCGGCTTCGGCACGAATGATGTTCAGGACGTCGGTGGTCGTGTACGCACTTTCATCGAGGGCAATTGGCACCGGGCTCCAGCGTCTGAGTTGGGCGTGACCAAGCAAGTCATCGTGGACGAGCGGTTGTTCCACGTATTCCAGATCGAATGGAGCAAGGCGGGAGATCATTCGCTTGGCGGTACCAGGGGTCCAAGCGCCGTTGACGTCCGCCCGGATCCGGATGTCCGGTCCAACCGCCTCGCGGACCGCCTTTACGATGGGCACATCTGATCGCTCATCGACCCCGATCTTCAACTTGATCGTGCGGAACCCGCGCTCGACAAAGTGCCTGGCCTCAGCGGCGACCTTTTCAGGATCACTTACGAACAGGTACGCGATCATCTCGATGCGCTCCCGGTACTTGCCGCCCCAGAGTTTGTGGAGAGGCGCGCCAGACGCTTTCCCTACAAGATCCCAGCATGCCATCTCGACCGCAGCGAGCGCGAACACCATCGCGCGCTTGTGGTGATAGAACCCCGCACCTTCCACCTTGCGGTAGAGGTGCTCCACGTCGTGTGGGTCGAGGCCGATCGCAATCGGAATGATGGTCCGAACCAAGACAGGCTCGGTGAACTCCAGAAGACAGAGTGTTTCGCCGTATCCCACGAGGCCAACATCCGTGTGAACGGTGACGACAAGTCGCGTCGGACCGGGTCGCCGCCCACCTCCCCAAACATGCGGGTTCGCGTACGGCACAAAGACCTTCTGCCATTCAATCGAAGTAATTCGCACTCGTAGGACCCTTTCGTCATCGGCACGCCTAGGCTACCGGACCCAACTGAGCCCACCGATCGGATCAGGGGTTTGCCCGATGCCTTGCCACATCCATGGACGCGACGATGGGTCAGTGTCCTTAACTGGACCGGGAGATGCCATGGCAATTGGGGAACTTGTGCGGAGCGGTGAACGAACCGGATCCAAAGTCCGCATTGAACCGCCGAAGATGATCACGGCCGATGCTAACGAGGCCGTCGCCGGGGTTGCGTACCGCGCAAGCGAGATGATTGCGGTCTACCCCATTACTCCATCGTCTCCAATGGGTGAATGGGCAGACGAGTGGGCGACGAAGGCCCGCCCGAACCTTTGGGGACAACCACCGCGTGTTGTCGAGATGCAGGGCGAAGGCGGCGCGGCGGGAGCATTGCACGGTGCGCTTCAGGCAGGAGCGTTGGCAACGACCTTCACTTCGTCACAGGGCCTCTTGCTGATGTTGCCGAACATGTTCAAGATTGCCGGCGAACTCACCCCGACGGTATTCCACGTTGCGGCGCGCACCCTCGCCACCCACGCGCTTTCAATTTTTGGCGACCACTCTGACGTCATGGCCGTAAGGCAGTCGGGGTGGGCAATGCTCGCGTCCAGTTCCGTGCAGGAGGCGCAGGACTTCGCGGCGATTGCTCACGCTTCTACCCTGAGAGCCCGGGTGCCATTCCTGCACTTTTTTGACGGGTTCAGAACCTCGCATGAAGTGATGAAGATCTCACCAATTGCGGACGAAACACTCCGTGCAATGATCGACGACGAACTCGTCTACAAGCATCGTGCGCGGGGACTCGCTCCTGAACATCCGCACCTTGCCGGGTCAGCCCAGAACCCGGACGTCTTCTTCCAGGCGCGTGAGGCTGGCAATCCGTACTACCTCGCGGTCCCAGGCATTGTGCAGTCAGCCATGGACCAGTTTGCAGACCTCACCGGTCGCCGGTACCGGATTTTCGAATACGAGGGTGCACCAGATGCCACCCGCGTCATCATCGCCATGGGCTCAGGATCACAGACTGCATCCGAAACGGCCAAGGTCCTTAACCGACAGGGACGCCGTGTTGGGGTGCTGACCATTCGCTTGTTCCGGCCGTTCTCGGTTGCCAACTTTGTTCATGCCTTGCCCGCGACCGTCGAGCGAATCGCTGTGTTGGATCGGTCAAAAGAGCCCGGTGCAATTGGTGATCCGCTTTACCAGGATGTGGTGACCGCGATCATTGAGGCGTGGCATGCCGGCACTGCCTCGTTCAGTGTCCTGCCCCGGGTGATTGGCGGCAGATACGGATTGGCCTCCAAGGAGTTCACTCCAGCGATGGCTGTGGCGGTCTTCGATGTTCTGGAACGGTCTCACCCGCCCGCCCACTTCACGATCGGTATTCATGACGACGTGACGGGACTGAGTATTCCGTGGGATCCGTCATTCTCGATCGATGCTCCGGATACGGTAAGCGCCCTCTTCTATGGGCTTGGATCCGATGGAACGGTCGGGGCCAACAAGAACTCGATCAAGATCATCGGCGAAACGACCCCACTCCACGCGCAGGGCTACTTCGTGTACGACTCGAAGAAGTCTGGATCGGTAACGATCTCTCACCTGCGCTTTGGCACCCGGCCGATCCGAGCTCCCTACCTGATTTCTACTGCAAACTTCATCGCCTGCCACCAGTTCCAGCTACTTGATCACCTGGATGTTCTGGGGTCCGCCCTCCCATCGGGCACATTCCTGCTAAACAGTCCATACGGGCCTGATGAGGTCTGGGCGAAACTCCCGCATGCTGTACGCGACACGATCGCGTCCAAGCGCTTGCGCTTCTTCGTGATCGACGGTGATCGCGTCGCACGAGAGACCGGCATGGCCCGAAGGATCAACACGGTCATGCAATCGTGCTTCTTTGCGCTTTCCGGGATCCTGCCTCGTGACGAGGCGATTGCGGCGATCCGTCATTCGATCGAGAAGACCTACGGCAAGCGGGGCGAGCGCGTTGTGGCTAAGAATTTCGAGGCTGTCGATGCAGCGCTGGCCAACCTACACGAGGTCACGGTGCAGGACACGCAGCCCATTTCAATCGCCAATGCGTTCCCGCACGGGACTGGTCGACGTCCATTGGATATCTCGACCAGATTTGGCGACGTGACGCCCGGTCCCGACTGGCTGACAGCGATGCTGATCGCTGGCCGAGGCGAAGATCTCCCGGTCAGCGCGATGCCCGCCGACGGGAGATTCCTGACTGGGACCGCGAAGTTCGAGAAACGAAATCTTGCACGTGAATTGCCGGTCTGGGATGCCGATCTCTGCATCCAGTGTGGGAAGTGCACGATGATCTGCCCTCACGCGGCTATCAGGGAAAAGGTCGTGAACTTGGCAGATTTGGCCGAGGCTCCAGCGACGTTCATGACGGTGCCGGCAAAGTGGAGGCAATTCCCTGACCAAGTCTTCAGCCTGCAAGTATCGCCTGAGGACTGCACAGGATGCACACTCTGCTTTGAAATTTGCCCTGCGGTGAACCGTGACGATAGCGCGCACCGCGCACTCATGATGGTTTCCACGGTGGGCTCGAGCCGCCAGGACGATGAACGGGCGAATTGGGAGTTCTTCACCTCCCTGCCAGAGACCGACCGGACCAAGTTGAACCTCGTCACCGTCAAGGATGTGGCCCTCACACAGCCGCTCTTCGAGTTCTCGGGTGCGTGCGCCGGATGTGGCGAGACACCGTACCTGCGGCTCCTGACTCAACTCTTCGGCGATCACCTTATCGTCGCGAACGCAACCGGATGCTCATCAATCTACGGGGGATCGTTGCCGGCGACGCCGTGGTCACAGACGATCGACGGCATTGGTCCGGCTTGGGCGAACTCGTTGTTCGAGGACAACGCCGAGTTCGGCTTGGGTATCCGGGTCGCGGTCGATCATAGGCGGGACCATGCACGTGCGTTGCTTGACTCGGTCTCGTTGCTCGCTCCAGACCTTGCTGATGAACTCTTGGCACTCCGGGATGCCGACCAGTCGAGCGAGCGAGGAATCGTTGACCAGCGCAACCGGGTCCGGGCGATGAAAGACCGTCTTGCCGGGTGGGGTGGGTCGGCCGTGAGAGAACTGTCATCGGTCATCGAGGCACTCGTTCACCATTCGGTCTGGCTCGTTGGCGGTGACGGGTGGGCGTATGACATTGGATATGGGGGTCTCGATCATGTGATCGCATCCGGGACGAACGTCAACATCCTTGTCCTGGATACCGAGGTCTACTCGAATACCGGGGGGGCAGCAATCGAAATCCACACCCCGGGGCGCGGTTGCCAAGTTCGCAAGTTCTGGCAAGCGACGGGCAAAGAAAGACCTGGGCCTGTTGGCGATGACCTACGGCAACGTGTACGTCGCAAGAATTGCAATGGGCGCAAATGATGCCCACACGGTGAAGGTGCTCCAGGAGGCCGAGGCCTACGATGGGCCATCACTCGTGATCGCGTACGCCCACTGCATCGCGCATGGCTATGACCTTGCGCATGGTCTGGATCATCAGAAGCAGGCGGTTGCAAGCGGTTACTGGCCCTTGTATCGGTACGACCCGAGGCGCGCCGAGCATGGGGAGAACCCGTTCGCGCTCGATTCGCGTCCGCCGACGCTTGCACTTGCCGAGTTCCTGGCGACTGAGGACCGCTTCACAACCATGCTGGGTTCATCGACTTCAGCGAAAACGACCCTCCTCGGTACCGAAAGTACCGCCGAAGGGAAGGAAAACCCGGGTGGGGAATTGCTGGAACTCGCTTCCCAAGACGTTGCGGCACGGTGGAACCTGTACGCACAACTGGCCAAGGACTGGCGCCTGAGCTGACCTCAGCGCCAGTCATCAAAAGGGTTGCGTCCACCAATCATGGGAGGCGCAACCCGTGATCCTGAAATGTGTGACGCATGTGCCAAAAGCGCCATTTCAAGGCAGCGGCGGGCCTGATAGCCGTCAACCAGTTCCCATTGGGGTTTATCGCCCCTCAAGCGCGCCACCATCGACGCCGCCATTCGATGGTGTGAGCGTACCCACTTGTCATCGGAAGGTGGTGGATCAGCGGGAATGACTTCCCACCGGTCGTCGCCTCTGACCGGGGGGTTCACCAGCGGATGGACCCAGATATCAGGCTCGTTGCTCATCGGCCCCGGAATTGAAAGGGTCCCTTCGGTTCCGTGGATGTCAATTCGGTAGGGGATTTCGCGCCCATCTCCCTTGTACGACTCGAAATTGGCAGCGAATGTGTCCCACTGATAGTAGGCAGAGATTCCGTTCCCCGCAACCAATCCCATGCCTTCGTCGCCTTGTCGAAGGTCTGCCGGAGTGCTGGTGCGACCGTCCTGAGTGATATGCGCTTGGCACCACGACGGCATCCCGAAAAGCTGCCACAGGAAGTCGAAAAAATGTGGTGCGAGGTCAATGAAGAGTTCATTTCCACCGTGCCGTCCACCCATCCCGTAGATACGCGCCAGCCGGGGTTCGCCGATCCTGCCGGAACGAATTGCTGGAATTGCCACCTGCTGGATCGGGGGGTGCCCTCGCCACGGGTGGGCGACGACCAACGTAAGGTCGTGTGCTTCGCAGGCGTGGATCATGTCATCCACTTCGGCAAGTGACGCAGCCACAGGCTTTTCCAGGTACACGTGGCTACGCGAGCGCGCCACATCCATGACAATTTGGTGGTGATCGCCAATTTCGCGCGACGCTACCACCGTGATGTCTGGTCGTTCTCGCGCGAGCATCTCTCGGTAGTCGGCGTATCCGACCGGTGACCCGTAAATGGCTCGCACTCGCTCACGTGCAGCCTCGTCCGGGTCTGATACCGCGATTACCCGCGTTCCCTCGACCCCCTGAAACGCCCGGTCAAGATAATGGCCGTACCCGCCGCGTCCAGTATGGCCGATGATTGCCACGGTGAAATGGTCGTTGCCAGAATGGCGGGACAGCGGCGCCGTTGAAGTCATCCAAGGGCTCCCGACTGCCAGTTGTCATCCCTCACGTGAACTATGCACTTTCCGCAGCGACCGGTCGGCGAGCGAGCTGCACGGCAGTTCCTGCCAAGACCATGCTAGCAATGGTGTCGCCCCACGCGGAGTACATCAGCCAAACTTCGCGAGACATGCCAAGAGCGAAGACGGTATTCAGTGCTGCGAGTGCTGCCCCGACACCACTCATTCCTATGGCAAGCCGTCGTTGGTCAAGGTCGGTATAGGCGAGGTACATCGTGAGACGGCGACCAAGCCAACGCCCGTGAAAAATCGCATCTATGGCGTAGGCAATCGCGACCGCCCCGCCGATGACCGTCCCTTTCAACTGTATTGCGAGGTCCGATTGCACCCACCACGAGAAGGCGGCAGAAAGGGCCAGCATTCCCATTCCGAACAGCGCCATGCCCCCGAACAGGTCAATTCGCTTGCCGGTAACTCGCCTGATCCCCCACTGAAGAGGCACCAACGCGATGCCGGTTCCCGCCGACACAAGGGCCGCTGTTCTCAATCCTTCGTACCGCGCAACGACAAAGAACAACAGTCCCATTCCGATGTCTGTTGCAATCGCCGGAAGGCTTGACCGCAGGCGCGCAATGTCGACACCTGGGTCGCTGTCTGGTGTGCCGATTGCTATTCCGCTGACCTGTTCAGAAGGCCCGGTTGGTGTCGCCGAGGCATCGGTGCCCTGGTGCGCGCCGGGTGGAGAATTGTTCTCTGGAAAAGCGGTGCGGTCGGTGCCAGTCACGGGACCTTGGATCCCTGCGCCGGCCCATCACCACCGAGATGAGCTGCCTCGCCAGATCGAAGTGACCTGAACACGGCGTCAATCGTCTGCATTTGCGAAATGCTGTCATCGGGTGGAATGCGATGAGGTGCGCCGGTCCGCACGCAATCAGCAAGATGTCGCAATTGCTCGCCGAATTGGTAAACCGGCTCAAACACGGTTGACTGTGTTCCCTCAGCGGTCACTTGTACGAGGGTTACAGCCTGGTCTTCGTTGTTCCACGGATTTTCAAGGCGCAACTGACCGTGGGTGCCACCGATCTCCACGTCGTGTGCACGCCAGGTGTTGTGCGCGACGGAGATTACCGCTGTCCGTTCGCCGGGAAAAGTCAGGACAATCGACGACGCGACGTCGATCTCACCTTCGAACTGCCCGGAGGCATACACCGAGGTTGGTTCGCATCCGAAAACGTGCCTCGCATGATGGATGTTGTAGCAGGCAAGGTCGTAGACGCTCCCCCCACCCCTGGCGCGGTCCCATCGCCAATTTGCCTCAGGACGCCGGTTGGCGGCCCCGACGCTTTGGCAGAACGCGCTGCGCACGGAGACGATTTCCCCGATGATCCCGGCGTCGATGCGCCGTCGGATCTCTAGGTGGACCGGGTGGTGCCTGAACTTGAACGCCTCGGCAATCAGCGTTCCGGATGCTTGGCACGCATCAACGAGCGCAACGGCTTCTCGCGCGTCCATCGTGAAAGGCTTTTCACAGAGGATTGCGCGAACCCGTTTGGATTGGGCGAGGTGAATCCCCATCGTGGCATGGGAAATGCCCCACGTCGAGATGATCGCGATATCGGGCGCGATTGCCTCGGTGAGGGCCTCAACTGATGGGTACCGGTTGGATACCGGCACGTGCCATTCGTTTCCGAAGCGGGCAAGTGCCTCAGGGGAGACGTCACAAATCGCGACCAACTCGACGCCCTCGACCTCCCGGCAGGCTCGGGCATGGGCGCGCGCGATTCCGCCGGTTCCGATGATTGCGACACCTATCGCGGGTTGTGTGTACATCAAGGGCTCCAGACGGATCACGACCGTGACCGGGCACTAATGACTACGCCAGGGGCGGTCAATTCCGAATCGGTTGCTGGTTCGCCTAACGACTTGCCTGCTCCCGGACCAGTTCGGCGTGACGTTCGGGGGAAAGGATTTGGAGCAGTTCAATGCGGATTCCGTCAGGGTCCACCACCATGGCAACGTAGCCGTGGCGCTTCGCTAGGCGGGGACGGAACGCAATCTCTGCACCCTTTGCTTCGAGGTCGGCGAACGTGGCATGGATGTCTTCCACCTGAATACAGAAGTGTTCGTACCGCGCCATTTCCAAGTCGGGTTCAAGATGCTTGTGGGTCCCTGGCTTTTGGAAGATTTCAAGTTGCGAGCCGTCGTCACCCAATGTGACGTACACCCCCCGAACGCCTGTTTCCGGCCAGTTCATTTCCTGGACACGGCGGCTGCCAAACATGGTGGCGTACCACGCCACTGTTCGTTCGACGTCAGTGACGGTAAGTCCGACGTGCTCTAGGCGTTGGACAATTCCCAAAGTCGTGCTCACTTTCCTGGCAGGTCGCGCCGTGTCGATCATGCGCGTCGGAGAGTACTCGTTCCCGGCGCCGGTCACTCTGGTTCTTTGACCTTGAAGTACATCGCGCTCCACGTATCGTCAATCGAAACCTGACGACTTCCGGCAACACGGTGAACGTGTCCGGCATGGCGGTAGAGGATGTCACGGTTGAGGTCGGTTCCGAGTTTGCCGGCCTTGGGGTATGCGATCCAGGCGCTTCGCCCGGTACTCAAGGCCTCGTGGACGTGTCCTACGTGTTGGTCGACTTCGGCGAGGATACGCACAAAGAGGATCACCCCGGAAGACGTTCCGTCCACGCTCTCTGGGATGTCGTCAAGCACGACATCGCCGGGCTTGCCCACCATCGTAGCCGACGCCCCCGGCTTGAAAAGCATCTTCTTGGCAAGGCTCATCAAAAACCTCAAGCGCACCTTGGATGAGCGCGATGGTACCGAAGCTCGACGGAGCGTCGTCAGGCACGCGCGATGAACAGCGGGTTTGTCCAGGCGCGATGACCGTTTGCGTCTTCCACTTGAATACGCACGTACCGTTCACGTCCCGTCAGATGCAGTTCGGCACCAGTCAGCAGTTCACCTTCGAGGACCCCTTCCGGTCTCCCGCTTGCACTTCGAAGTCGCCGCGCACCAAGTGACGCGCCGAACCTTCCGGCGTTCAGTCGCGCACCCTTCATGCCATCGGCGACCGCCGTGATTGAACGCACTGGGCTACATTCGACGTGGATCACATTCGATCCTGGATCCCACTGCACGTTGATGATCTCGGGACCGGCACTGGCATAGAAGTTTCCTGCGCGGACCGCCGACAGGATTGCTTCGGCTGATCGATCAGTAGCTCTTACCACTGTCCAACCGCGGACACTGTCGTATCCCGGGCGGTGGCAGTCATCGACGCCAATGCCAAGAACGTTGTGTCCGTGGGTGAGCAAGTCGTCCCACAGAAGCGACGCATCCCCGCGACCGATATGCACGTCCGTGTCCGCGTTGTACACCTCAATGCCCAGGTAACCGTGCAGTCCCTCGAAGTCGCGCAATGTCAGTCCGCTCCAATATGGGTGGGCAATAACTGCCAGGCCACCACGCTCACGAATGGCGTCGATGTACCACTGCGCTGCCGGCACGCCATTTCCCTCGGTTCGCCGAGCGACCGCCCCGTCAACTCCAAGTCCAGTGATGTGGTAAGTCGACCCCGTGGCCGATGATGCGTCCTCAGTATTCACTTCAATTCCCCTGATCACCGTGACGGGGTGAGGTGTTCCGGTATTCGTGACGGTAACTTCAGCCGGTCCGGTTGCGTGCCAATGGTCGGTCAGTGCGACGAAGTCCCACCCGGCGTACGCGTAGTGAGCGATCAGGTGATTCGGTGACATCGCGCCGTCAGACACGGTCGTGTGGGCATGAAGGGTGCCCCGGAGCCACTCCCCAGGGGCATTGAAAGGGTTTGCCAAGTTCATCACTGCTTCTCCTCAATGGTTTGGTTCGGCGAACGCGCGCCTATCGTGGACTGCGACAGGTCCGCGTCCACCGATCGAGCGCTACACGTGTGTCGCGGGCGGATTTCGCCCCGCGAACCTGACCAAATTGATGTAACAGGGGGTAGTCAGGCTTGGGAACCTATGGGTTATATAAAGGTCATTGCAAGAAACATTAATGACAAGAATTGGCAGTCATCACCGTTGCGAGCCGATAGCGTTGTGGCATTTTGTCCGCGGGCATCCTTGCCCGCACCTGCCCTCGGGGTGCCCTTCCGGATCAGGCGTGAGACAAGTCTGTCGTGGCACGTCGGTCCGCGGGCATCCTTGCCCGCACCTGCCCTCGGGTCCTCTCCGGATCAGGCGTGAGACAAGCCCGAGGCGGATCACGTCACGCTTCACCCATCCTCGCCGATTTGTGTTGACATTGCAGAACATTTAGGGTGCGTTTGGTCCGACGGGAGCGATGCGGGCAAGGATGCCCGCGGACCTGCATTCTTGCCACTCCAGACGAACCGAGGTCGTCTGAATGGCCGCTCCCGCTGTCTGCCTGGGGTTCGGGGGGTGACACAAATCGGCCCCGGAAGAGAGGGCGGCGGTCTCCCCCATGGAGTTCCCGCCACTGCCCGTTGCGGAGCTGCCTGGGAGAGGCGGGTGTCACGACACGGACCGACCCGCTTTCGAAGCAAGGCTACGCGCTGACAGTCGCGTGGAGGATGCGCGCAATCTCTTCTGGTGAAAGGTTCCCCTTGGTCGTCCACCGGATCGCGTCATCGAGTTGGTCGTGGTCGGAATAGCCCACGATGACCGTGGCGACACCTGGCGTGGATTGCGCGAAACGCACCGCCAGTTCCGCTGGACCCTCCATGCCGAGTTCGAGTGCGACTGCCGACAACCTGCGCGCTCGTTCGATGTCGTCGTCGTAACGCTCTCCGGCAATCCCCCCCGGTTCGCCAGCGTTGGGATGCCGTGCATCCTTGGCAGCGAGGGCACCGGCGGCTAGCGATCGGATCACGATCACGCCAACGTCGTGCGTGATCGTGTCCCGGATGAGTCCACTGAAGTCATGTCCGCCGGGTGCAAGGTGGTGCGCCCACCCAGCACTCGGGTTCAGCGCATTCAGCATGATTTGTGCCGTCGCGGTGCGTCCGGAACGAACCACTTCCCGAACCGCTTCCGTGTCACCGTTGGCTGTGATGCCGACCCACGAGGCCAAACCCGCATCGCGTACTGCCTCAAGCCCATCCATGATGGGCCCCAGCACATCGCTCACTGTCACTCCGCGCCCGGAATGTTCGGTGATGCTAGTGTGCAACTGGAGTAGGTCCACTCGGTCCAACCGCAGCCGGGCAAGGCTGTCTTCTATAGAAGATCGGATGGTCGCAGGGGAATCCTTGGCCTGCGTTGGATCAATGCGGACTTTAGTGCCGATCACGACGCCATGGGGCACGCCTCCCATCTCGGCAAACACCCTTCCGAGGTTGGACTCCGAAGCGCCGTTGCCGTAAAGCGGGGCGGTGTCAAAGTAGTTGATGCCTGCGCCGAGTGCGGTGGCGATTGCGTCGCGCTGTTCCTGGGGGTTGCCCTTTGTGAGAAGCCCACCGATCGCACCGCATCCAAATCCCAGCACGGATACCGGGAGGCCAGTCACGCCAAGTCGACGGAGCTTCATTGATTTCGAGTTCCTTCCGAATGCCCACGACATTCTGCAAAACGAGAACGGGCGGGGCGCATGTACGCACCCCGCCCGTGTTGTTGCCACCGCAGTTCGTGAAAGACTAGGGCTTCTTGTCCTTCTCGAACTTCTCTTTCATGGTCGTCCAGAGTTGCGCGCCCTGATCGACGGCATCCTTGGGGTTCATCTTTCCATCCATCACTTCCGAGATCATCTTAGTGAAATCGGCGCGCCAGACGGCTGACCATGGGCCCTTCACGCCCGGTCGTGGCGATGCGTTCACCATGACCTTGTTGTACGCGTCCAGGTCGCCCCAGCCCTCGACCGACTTCTTGGCTTCGGGGGTCTCGCCCATGGACTTGTAACCGAAGTTGAGGCCCTGCTCGACCCACCAGCGGTTGGCAACGTAATACTTGCCATCCTTGTCCTTGCCACCGAGGAAGGAGATGAGCTTCCAGGACTCCTGGGGGAACTTGGATGCCGATGCAATGGCGTACTGCCGGCAGATGGCCGGTGTACCCGTCTTGCCTGCGACGAAGCTCGGGTTGACGTAGTTCATCAACTGTCCCTGAGCCGCCCCGCCGGTAATGCTTGGGCAGTTCGACTGGCACCCGGCCGCGGTCGCCTTCCCATTGAGGCGCTTCAGATCGTAGAAAGACGTCCAGTTGTAGGTCGCCTTGCCGTTATCGAAAGCTGCCGGTCCCGAGGGATCGTCGCCGTAGATCCGGTCACCCGTGTACGCCTGGAACAGTTTCTCCACGATGTCCTTGAACAGTGGGTCCTTGCCGAAGATCGGTTCCAGGTTGTCGTCAAACATTCGCTTGCCGCTGGCGAGGTACCAGACTTCGACCTCTCCCTCTCCGGGCTTGCCGAAGCGCGGGAACTCGACACCATTGACCTTCTGACGCTTGATCTGGGTCGCTTGGTCGCGGAATTCGTCAAAGGTCGTTGGAGGCGCCTTGGCACCGATGGCCTTGAGGTGCTCCTGATTGTACATCGCTACGGATGGGCCGACGTAATAGATGGTCCCGTACTTCTTGCCCTTGTAGTGGGTCTGCTCGGACACGAACGGGTACTCGTCCTTGTCTAGCTCGGCCGCGCCAGGGAAGCTGTCAAGTGCAAGCACCCACTTCGCCTCGGCCCACTCGGCAGCATCTTCGTCGCGCATGTACATGGTGTCGTTCCGCTCGCCGGCCACCATGCTGGTGTTCATCCGCTTGCGGTAGTCCTCACCGGACGGTCCCGTTTCGGGCCCCTCAACCTTGATACCGGGGTTCTGCTTCTCGAACATGTCGAGGTTCTCACGCACAATGGCGGGGTTGTAATCCCACATCGCGAGCTTGATCTTTACCTCGGCCTTAGCCACGGTAGGTGCGGGTGCAGTGGTCGGCGCGGCGGCAGCTGCCGCGGCCGTCGGCGCGGGAGCAGTCGTTGGTGCGGACGCCGGCTTGGCAGCGGTTGGTGCTGCCGCTGGTGCACTCTCAGCCCCGCATGCAGCCAGGACACCTGCCCCAACCATTGCGAAGCCAATTCCGAGCAGGCCCCGGCGACTGCGACTTGACGCGATGGGAATACCTGTCCCCCCCGACAGGCTTCCGGCCGTGCGGTCTTGTTCGAGCAAACTCATCGATCCCCTCCTGGCCGCACGTGACGAACCAAAACCGGCAACACGATTGCATCCGGCACGAGGCCCCACGGGGCATAGGCGTAATCGTAGTGCTACTCGCGTTATGGGTCAAATCCAATCATTGGTTACGAGCCTGTGGAGTTGTCCCGGCCGACGTTCGCGGAATGTTTACGGTGCTGCCGACCGTGTACCGTGTACCTCCACGTCACGGGAGAACGAGATGATGGCATTGGGTACTGCCCCGGTTCGTATCGCGGTTTTCGGTGCAGGCCGGATTGGTCAGGTCCACGTCGCCAACCTGTCTACACGGGTTGCCGGAGTGACTGTCTCCGCGGTGGTAGACGTCAGGCGTGACGCGGCGATTGCCTTGGCTTCCAAGTACGGCGTCCAAGTGGCAACCGACGATGTTGATGCGATCCTGGGTGATCGCGATATTGACGCCGTTCTGATCGCCTCGGCGACTGATACGCACGGTGCGCTGATTCGCGGTGCGGCCGCGAGCGGGAAGCACATCTTTTGTGAGAAGCCGATCGACACGACAATCGAGGCGATAGATGCATCTCTGGAAGCCGTTGAGCGGGCCGGTGTGTGCTTCCAGGTGGGGTTCAATCGCCGGTTTGACCCGAGTTTCCGGCGTGTTCATGACCTCGTTCGCTCCGGTGAGGCCGGGAAACCGCATCTGATCAGGATCACCAGCCGCGATCCCCAACCACCCCCAGCCGGGTACTTCACAGGCGACCTTGGAATCTTCCCGGACATGACTATCCACGACTTTGACCTCGCACGCTTTCTGATGAGAGCTGCAGATGAGAGTGATGAAGTCGTGGAAGTCTTTGCGACCGGTGCGTCACTGGTTTCGGCGGCGGACGGAGGTTCCGGGGAGATGGACACTGCGGTTTGCGTTCTGACGTTTGGAAGCGGCGCAATCGCAACCATCGACAATTCACGCCGTGCCGTGTACGGCTACGACCAGCGCATCGAAGTCTTCGGTTCAGGCGGAATGGTGGCCGCCGGAAACGTCACTCCTGATAGTCACGTAGTTAGCAACGCGAATGGCATCCGGTCTGCCGTGCCCCACTACTTCTTCCTTGAGCGATATGCCGATGCGTATGCCCACGAACTTATCGGGTTCGTGGAGGCCGTCAAAAACGGGACAGCGACCCCTGTCACAGGTCACGATGGTCGAATGGCCGTGGTGATCGCGACGGCGGCACAGCGGTCGGTCAGGTTGGCACGTCCTGTCAGGACCGCCGAGATAGTTTGACCCGCGCTACCGGAAATGGACCCATATCTCGATGGGCGTTGCAATTCCGTACAGGATAGGTATTTGACCGGTTCCTAGGCGATAGAGTGCCTGCATCGCTTCGGTCAGACCCTCAAACTTCGAGGGAAAATCGGACAGATTTCCGGGCACTCGGGGCTACCTCGACTGCCCGGGGGACGCTGAGGAGTAACGTTGTTTCTCCTCGGCGACGGTGAACCCAGATGGTGCAGGTTGCGGAACAGGGCTTCACGGGGTCAGCTAGCGTCCTCGACCATGACGTGGCAGCAGCTTTGACGGGGTCTGCGAACCGGGGGGGACCAGTTCGCAGGGCGTTTTCAGCGCTCGTCAGCCACGGCTATGCTGCGCCGCTCGTTGTGACGGTCCTTGTAGTCGTTTTCCAGATGGCAATGGTCGGTCGCCCGCTCCGTCCCCTTGTCTGGCCGGTTGTATCCCTCGAAGTCGTTGTGGCAGTCAGTGCAATTGCCACAGCCACTCTTGCTGCACCGCGGGGCTGGGCCATGCGGGACAGGTTCACGATGCGCCTGGCGACGACGTTCGCGGTGGTGGCGGTGAACAGCGCGTGGTTCATACTGACGTTTCCAGGTCTGAGTGACGGGGATGCGTCGTACGGAGCGGGTTTGCTGACTTCGAATGGCGCCGTCGCTTCTGTGTTTGGCGTGATCGACATCTGGGTACTTCCCGTCGGAATTGTGCTCGCTACCACCCGGCGAAACCGGCGAGCGAGTGATGCATCGGCAATCCGTCATGGGAGCGCTCTCGCCGCGATGGCAATTGGCGGTGGGATCATCGTTTGGTTGTCCGAGGCAAACCAAGGGGCACTTCAAGCGCTTGCCGTCCCGCTTCTCACCCCGAGTTGGCTACTTGCCCATCTGACGCACCTGGTTGTCGTCGTCGCGCTCGTTCGTCTCTGGCCCCTCGCGGGAAGCGAGGACAACGGCCCCGTCGGAGCGAGTACCCGGTGGCTAGCCCGCGCCCTCGTGTGGTGCCTGATGCTCCGGCTCGCGAGCATGATTGGTGCAGAACTGGACATCGAGCGGTTCAATGCCGGTTGGTACCTCTACCGGGTTGCGAGGGCGGCTGCTTTCGTGAGCGTCAACGTCGCGCTCATCGTCGATGGCTGGCGCTTATTCCGCGTCGAGCGCGAGCGGATGCATTTCTCACAGGAACTGTCGTGTGTCCTTGCCGGGCTTGGCGCGGAGAGCGACGTCAAGCACATGCATGTGACATGTCATGAGTGGCTCGAGGCAGTTTTTGGAGCACGGGTGGTGCGGTCGACCACTGGTGGTCAGTCCTCAGGACGGTTGCCACTCTGGCCACTCGAATGTCCCGATACAGGACAGGCACTCTCGCTTGTCAGGAATCACGCGTTCGACGAAGTTGAGCGCTCAAGTGCTGAAGCCTTTGTCCAAGGGGCTCGGTTATCGATCGACCGTGCCCGGGTCAGCGAGGCGTCCACTCGCCTGAAGGACGAGTTCTTCACCATGATCGGGCACGAATTGCGCACTCCGCTCACGTCAGTACGGGGATACGCGGAGGTGTTGCACGGCAATCTTGCGGACCCAGACGCGACGCTCAGTGAGAGCCGCGAGTATGTGATGCGCTTGCAGACCCAAGCGGAGACCCTGTCGGGCCTGATTGAGGGAATGCTCGATTCATCTCACTTCCTGGCCGGGACCAGTACGATGTTGCCCGAACTCTTTGAATTCAGGGAGGCCGTTGGACGCGCAGTCGAGAGCAACCGCGTCCCGGCCACCGTCGGGGGGCAGGTCGTTAGATTTGATCATTCTGGACATTCGGCGCTGGTGTCAGCCGTTCCCGCCTATGTGGAGCGAATCGTCGGGGAGCTCATCAGCAACGCTATCAGCTACTCGCGGCCGGGAGGGACCATCACCATCTCGGTATCCCCCGTTTCTCAAGTCTCCGACCAGGCAGCTTCGGTCCCGATGATTGCGTGCACTGTGGAAGACGATGGCCCGGGAATCTCCATCAGGGATCAGGCGCACCTGTTCACGCCGTTTTTCAGGGCTCCGGGGAGCGACTCGAGGCCGGTTCGCGGTGCGGGGCTCGGGCTTTACATGGCCAAGAGACTTGCTGAAATGATGCACGGCAAGATGACTGTCGAAACATCATCCGAGACCGGATCGCGGTTCACGCTGCACCTTCCGGCGTGGAACCGATAGCCAAGTCTGCGGGCTACCGGTTCCGGGAGATCGGTGACGTCTTGGCTAAGCCGCCACAGTGAGATTGGCTTAGCGACCCAACACCTTGAGACCCGCGGTTGCACCGGCCCCCATAAAGCCGCTGTCGCTGCCGGCAGTTAGGAATCTGAAGCCCATCTCGCGTTTTGCGACCGCTTCCGCCGGTGAGTTACACGCGAGTCCAGGCGCCTTGCCAGTGTTGTGGCACGCCTTGACGATTCGCTCGAGTGCCCGATGGTGCTCTGAGTTGTCGTTCATGTGATTGGGGTGGATTCCCATCGAGAGTGCGAGGTCGGAAGGTCCGGCCCAGCAGCCGTGGACACCTGGAGTGGCAAGGATTGCCTCGGCATTTTCTACCGCCGTCGCACTTTCAATCTGCACCATGCAGAGAACTTCGTCATTGATCCAGTCAGCGTAGTCCGCGCCGTGGCTTCGCGCCCGTCCGAAACCCCACGATCGGGTGCCCGCTGGAGGAAGATGGCATGCATCCGCCGCCGCTTTCGCCTGCTCGGCGGTGTCAACCATCGGGACGATGATCCCGAGGGCGCCTTGATCCAGCATGCGTCCGATCTTGGTGTAATCGTTCGACGACACTCGTGTCATTGGGACAGCCGAACCTCCCTCGATTGCCATGAATGCGAGGAATGCCTCATGCTCTCCCCAAGCGCCGTGCTGCTGTTCCACCAGGATGAAGTCGATTCCGGTGCGGCTTAGCGTCTCAACTGCAAGCAACGAACCCAGTCCGGCTGAATAGCCATACATCGGTTCGTTTCGTGCGAGGGCATGTCTGACATGGTTGGTGCGCATCGTGCTTCCTTCAGGTTCATCGTGAGCGACAGGTGCGGTGAACCCCTGGCATGACCGGAGAGGCACCGCCGGTCAATCTATCACAATGCAGTGCCTCGAATTTGCCGGATAGGGTCCCGGAACGGCGGGTATGCGGATTGCCACGTTTCTGGTCGATCTGAAAGGCCAGTCCGTGCGAAGAGGACACGGTTCCACACTTCTTGTTGACGAGACTGGAGGAAATCCAGTGATATTCAACTGTAATCGTGTGTAATACATTCAGCCTGTTGACCGCGAGTACACTCAGGCAGCAAAGCGGGCCGGAGTCGACTTGACGCACTGTCGTTCGCGGTCTGGCCAAATTGGGGGAGAACGAGATGACTGGGAACTCTGGGCCGGCATCGTGGACTGTGGCAATCACCGACGGGTTTAGCGACGCCTACGACGTTGAGCAGGCGGTGTTCGCGTCGGCTGGAATGCCTGTGAACGTGCGGTATCTGCGGGTCAAGACGGCAGCGGAAGTTGTTGCGAATTGCGCTGATATTGACATAATCATCAAGGGGTGGATTGATCTTCCGCGCTCAGCCCTGGAGCAACTCCCGCGGCTCAAGGCAATCATCCGCGGTGGCATTGGCGTGGATATGGTTGACATTGCCGGTGCAACCGATCTCGGGATCCTCGTCTGCAACACCGCCACATACTGTCTTGACGAAGTGTCAAACCAGGCGATGGTGCTGATGCTCGCCCTCAATCGGCAACTAATCGCACATGCGGACCGTATCCGGTCGGGTGGATGGGCAGTGCGTGATGTTCCACACCCGAAGCGGCTTCGGGGTCAGACGATCGGGTTGGTCGGGATAGGCAACATTGGCCGGCAGGTTGCGGCGAAGGCATCCGGATTTGGATTGAATGTCGTCGCGCACGATCCGTTCATCAATGCCACGCACGTCAACATCGCTGGCGCGGGAGAGGTGCCACTATTGTCACTCGATGACCTCCTTGCCACATGCGACATCGTGACTCTCCACTGCCCGCTTTCGCCGGCGACGCATCACCTCATCGGGGAGGCCCAGTTGGCGCGAATGAAACCGGGTGCGCTCCTCATCAACACGGCACGCGGAGGGCTGATTGACCAGGACGCTCTTGTTGCGTCACTCAAGTCGGGTCATCTTGGCGGTGCTGGAATCGATGTGACGACTCCTGAGCCACTGCCCGCTCCCCATCCGTTGCGGGAGCTTCCGAATGTCCTCTTGACCCCGCATACCGCGAGTATCAGTGATGCTTCGGTTATCGAATGCCGGGAAACCACCGTCGCACACGCCCTGACATTGCTTCGCGGTGGCGTACCGTCCGACGTCATGAACCGTGCTGTCCTCAAGGACGGGCACTGGCGGGGGTCGTCAGACAGGTAGCGCGCAGAACACTGGGGTCTGAGACGAGTAATGAGAATTCGGCGGGAACTCTCTGACCGGCTAAGCCGGCTTTCACCCGGCCCCCAGTTGCCAGCGCGGGACGTCATTCCAATCGTCTTGGAAGCCGAGACCGACGGCGACCAACCACCCCTTCTCGCTCACACAGGTGATCAACAGGTCGTTCCGACTGTCGGGCACGAGAGCAACGCCGCCGGAGACGTGGCTCACGACGGCGCCGAATTGCACCATGCTGTCCTAGCCGTCCTGCGACCCGCAATCTTGGTGGGTGACTTGCCCCCCGGGATACGCCTGATCGAGGAAGAGGTTGCGGCCCATCTGGGTGTCAGCCGCGGTCCGGTTCGCGAGGCACTCGGCATCCTGCGCGACGAGGGTTTGGTAACGATAGCGGCGAGGCGCGGTGCCGTGGTGGTCGGATTGACACCACAGGACATCGATGACCTGTATGACCTCCGCATCGTCCTTGAGTGTCACGCAATTCGACGAGCCACCGCGAACGTTCGAGACGCAGACATCGAATACTTGCGAGGCCTCGACGCCGGGATGGTTGCACGGGCTCGCATTGAAACTGTAGCGAGCCCAGACGTTGCCTTTCACCGGCACCTGATCTTGTTGGCCCGCCAGGAACGGCTCAGATCGGCGTGGGAGCGGATTGCCGGCATCGTCGGCGGGCTTCTCTCGGTCACCGATGGGCAACGTCCAGACCTTGTCCTCCACTCGCACCTGATCGATGCATTGGCGTCTGGAGACGGTGACACGGCTTCGGCAATCCTTCACGTACACATTCGTAATGCGCATCGGATCATGCGCGGCGTACTTTCGTCCCGAGCTGAGTCAGGAGCGCGCTGAAATGGGCCGTTCCGCCACTCTTGTGCACAAGACTGCCGATCCTGCGGGTGGATTTGCCGCATGCATCAGTCGGTGATACGCTGGCCGTCAACAAGACTGCCTTAAGTGTTCCGCGGGTGCGGACTGATGGCACCACTGTCAAGGGGGGAAAATGATCACAATGCAACGTTCCAACTCCGGTCGCTCTTCGCGCCGGTCTGTTGTCGAGACTGGGTTGGCTGTCGGTGCGACTGGCCTGCTCATCGCATGCGGGGAAGATGCCAAGCCCGCCGCCGCGCCAACCACTGCATCCAAACCTGCTGAGCCGACAAAGGCACCTGCCGCAGCCGCACCTACTGCGGCGCCGGCTGCCGCAGCGACCAAAGCGCCGGAACCGACCAAGGCGCCAGCGGTTCTCAAGGGCGCGACGGTCCGATGGCTTGGTGGGGAATGGAGTTTCCTGCCGGCACTTACCGAAGTTCTCGAGGCTTTCGGAAACGACTGGGCCAAGCAGAACAACGTCACAATCTCCTTCGAGAAGACCACTGACATCCTGCCCCGCGTGCAGACGGTCATCGAGACAAAGGGTGGTGCCGACATCATCCAGTACTCGTCACCTCCCGCCACCATTGCAAATGGTTTGGCAGACGTGTCAGACATCGCCGACTTCCTTGGCAAAGAGGGTGGCGGGTACTTGCCTGCCGCGCCCTTCCAGCAAATCGTTGATGGCAAGTGGCTCGGCATCCCGATGGGTCAGCACAACTGGTTCGTCAACTACCGGCAGGACTATCTCAAGGAAGAAGGCCTGGACGCGTTCCCGGATACCTGGGAAGAGGCTCTTAAGGTCGGGACCAAGCTCAAGGCAAAGGGCCGTCCCTTTGGCGTATGCATGTCCGATCAGGCTTCCGGCGATGGTAATGCCAATGCGCGCCTCCTGCTTTGGGCGTTTGGTGGCAAGGAATTCAACCCTGACGGAACACTTGCGTTAGATAGTAAGGAAACCCTCTCATCGCTCGAATTCGCGATCGAGCTCCATAACAAGGCCAATGACCCCGGAGGGGTGGGATATAACGACGCCTCGAACAATCAGGGCTTCCTTGCCGGCAAGTTGTCGATGGCACTCAACGTGAACACGATTTACCTTCCGGCGTTGAAGAACAATCCGGATATTGCTGCGGGCATGAATCATGCGTTGCCTCCCAAGGGGCCGGCCGGTAGGTTTGGGTACGGTCAGTTGCCCTTCTGGGGCATCTTCAACCACACCAAGGGTGCAGACCTTGATGCGGCGAAAGACCTCATTAAGCAATTCTTCTCGATGAAGAATTACGGCAAATTCATCCAGACCGGCCAGGGTTACATTCTCCCTCTCCTTCCGGCCTACGAGAAGGAGCCGGTCTGGCCGACCGATCCGAAACTTGCAATTGCCAAGGAAATGTTCAAGACAGCACTCCCTGCGGGACACGCACTGAAGTTTCAGAGCCGCCTTTCGTCCCTCATACAGGACCGGGTCATCCTTGGAAAACTGTTCTCACGGGCCGCTTCGACCGGCAACGCCAAGCAGGCACTTGCCGACACCATGAAAGAGATTGACGATCTCAAGAAGCTGAGCTAACCGGAAGGGTGCCCGCAGCCCGCTGCAAATCGTTCGGTGCCGAATGGCAATGCCAACCTGGCACCGAACGCATCTCGGCCTGAGGTACGGCAAGTTCCAGTTTTCCGTTCTTCTGGTTCGCATGAAACTCGTGCCGAAAGCGTCGCACGACCACAAGCCCATGACCCCGAAGGGGGCCACGAATGACTGTCACGCCGGTTGCGCCCCACGACCCCACACCAGTCGTGTATGCACGTGCCAGAACATCCGGCATGCGGTGGGGCACCCTCTTCCACCGTGATGAATCTCTGGGTTATATCCTGCTCGCGCCTGGGTTCATCATCCTCGCGCTGCTCATGGCGTACCCGTTTGTGTATGCCGTATTCCTTAGTTTTACAAGCAAGCGAATCGGCGGACCGGCAACGTTTGTTGGCTGGGAGAACTATACGAAGCTCGCGTCAACAGACTTATTCTGGAAGACTATCTGGAACTCAATGTATTACACCCTGGTTGCATTGGTGTTTAAGTTTGTGGGTGGTCTTGGGGTAGCAGTCATGCTGAACCGGCCATTTGTCGGCCAGCGTCTCGCCAAGGCATTGCTCCTGCTGCCTTGGATCATCCCGACCGTGTTCAGCACGCTGATCTGGTGGTGGCTGTTTGATCCGGCATTCAGCGTGATCAACGAGGTCTTGGTGGTGAAGTGGAAGCTTCTCTCGAAGCCCATCCCCTTCCTGACAGACGGCAATACCGCGATGGCATCGCTCATCATGGTCAATGTGTGGCGTGGGGTCCCGTTCTTCGGGATCAGCTTCCTTGCTGCAATGCAGGCCGTTCCGGACGAGTTGCTCGAGGCGGCTCGGGTCGATGGCGCCACGCCCTGGCGCACATTCTGGAGCATTACATTCCCACTAATCGTGCCGGTTGTCGGGGTCGTCGCGCTTATCTCCACGATCGGGACCCTTGGAGACTTTGACCTGCCGTTCTTGCTCACCCGTGGTGGGCCGAATGACGCGACGACCATGTTTGCCGTGACGGCCTACACGCTATCGCTCTCGTCCGGATTGATTGGTCTCGGTGCGGCGGTCTCCATGACCATGTTCCCGCTGCTCGCAATCCTCGTGGTCGTCTCTCTACTACAAGTGCGGCAACGTCAGGGAGTGTCGTGATGGCCGAAAGTACAGCCATTCAGCTCAAACGGCGCCAAGGACTGGTTGCAGTGGCGCTCCGCCGACTGCGGGGCGAAGTTCCTTTTTACTTGCTCCTTCTCTTTGTTAGTTTTCTTTTGTTGTTTCCATTTTATTGGGGATTTATTACATCACTTAAGTTTGAGAAGGAAATCTTTGACTTCACAGGCAACCTGCTCTGGGTAAAGAACCCGAGCCTTGCAAACTATCAGACATTGTTCAAGACACCGCGGTTCTTCATATGGCTGAGAAATACGATGCTCGTTTCCACTGTCACGACAGTGCTGTCAGTCATTGTGTCAATCATGGCTGGTTATTCGATTGCCCGCCTGAAGTTCCGGGGTGTCACTGCGGCAAGTGTGATCGTGTTTGTCACGTACCTCGCGCCCAAAGGGTTGCTCTTCGTCCCGCTCGCTCAAATCCTGAATGACTGGAACCTGCTTGGTGGCCTGCCCGCATTGATGATCACCTATCCAACATTCCTCATTCCATTTTGTACTTGGCTCCTAAGTGGCTACTTCTCCAATGTTCCTGTAGAGCCAGAGGAGTGCGCAATGATTGACGGAGCTAGCCGGATTGGTGCGATCATTCGGGTCACACTGCCTATGGCTTGGCCCGGGATCCTGACTGCAGCGATCTTTTCGTTCACGCTTTCCTGGAATGAGTTGCTGTATTCGCTAGCCTTTGTTAGAGGCGAGGAAAACCGTCTTCTCACGAATGGCGTGATGAGCGCGTTCGCTAGGTCGGATATCTACTTCTGGGGGCCCCTCATGGCGGCTTCCACCCTGGCGTCGGTTCCGGTCGCTTTGTTGTATTTCCTCTTCATGGACCGGTTTGTCGGCGGGATCACCGCCGGGGCGACGAAGGGGTAGGCGTTGTGACCATCGGCAGGCCAGCGGCCTCTCAGATACTTCGCCTTACTGGGCCGATTTTTTCGCCCGGCTCGCACGAAGTGAAACAGATTGAGTCGCGAGGTTGGACGCTCACGACCGTTGCCGGAACGAGCCCAGACCAGATTATTCCGCATGTGGCGGAAGCTGACATCGTCAGTGTTGTGGGCACATATATCCCGGCTCCGGTCATCGACGCGATGACCCGTGTTCGTGCGATCGCACGGCTTGGTGCCGGGACAGACCGGATTGATGTGGCACATGCCACTTCATGTGGCATCGTGGTCATGAATACCCCCTACTTCTGCGTTGAGGAACAGGCCGACCACACCATGGCGATGATCCTCTCGCTGGCTCGGAAGTTACCTCTCTCCCAACGCGCTATCGAAGCCGGGGAATACGCTGAGGCGCGGGCGGCTTCGGCGACTAATCCGCGACTGAGCCGCACGACTTTGGGTCTCGTTGGGTTTGGACGAAGTGCGGTCCACACTGCCAGACGGGCGCGAGGATTCGGCATGCGGGTCCTCGCGACAAGGCGAAACATGAGCGCCCCGACCGACGATGCAGATTCCCTAGGCGTTGTTATGACCGACCTTGACACAGTTCTTCGCGAGTCCGATTTCGTTTCCCTCCATTTGCCTCTTTCACGCGGGACGCGTCACATGATCGACGCCAGTGCCCTCTCCCGAATGAAGCCTTCCGCCTACCTGATCAACACATCGCGTGGGGCACTCGTAGATGAACACGCGCTTGTCAAAGCGCTTCATGCCGGTCAGATTGCGGGGGCTGGACTAGACACATTCGCAATCATAGAAGTGCTCGACGAATCCGGCCCGCCCGACGCCCATCCATTGATGCACATGGACAACGTCCTGCTGTCACCGCATGTCGCTGCAGGGTCTGACCGATCCGCCATTGATAGCGTGGATGCTGGGATCGAGAACATCGAGGCAATACTTGGCGGGTTCTGGCCGGTTCCCGAACACCGGGTGAACCCCGAGGTGGTTCCCAGGGTTCCGCTGATAGACCGTGAGGCAAGATGATCCGAGCAGCTGGCGCAAGCCTGGCTTGCCAGATTTCTCAGAGTGCGACACAAAAGGGATGACTTGAATGAACCTGTTTGACATGACCGGGCGCGTCGGCGTCGTGACTGGAGCCGCCCAGGGGATGGGAAAGGCGATGGCGACGGCATGGGCCGAGGCCGGTGCGGATGTCGTGATCGTCGACCGGAACGCCGAAGGTCTGGAAGCGACCGCGTCGGATATCCGGGCCCTCGGGCGCCGTGCCGTCCCGTTCACCTGCGACTTAGCCGATCTTTCCCAGATAGACCTGCTTTGGGCAAAGGTCGATGCTGAGTTCGGGCGGGTTGACTGTGTAGGCAATGTTGCCGGCGATGCCCGTGCAGGTGCCCCGGAGACCGCGTCGATCGAGGACCTCCAGTTCACCCTCCAGTGCCTGGTGGTCAGCAAGTTCTACATGTGCCAGCATGCCGGGAAGCGCATGCTCGCCCAAGGGAAGGGCAGCATTATCAACATCGGGTCACTGGCGAGTGTCTCGGCTCTCGGTCGAGGGCATGCCTTCTATTCGATGGGCATGGGTGCGGTGGTCCAGATGACCCGGGAACTGAGTACCGAATGGGCAAGTGGTGGCGTGCGGGTCAATGCGATCCTGCCGGCACAGGTCGTGAATCCTGGCCTTCAGGATCGCATGGATGCCGATCCCAACCTTGCTGGGCGCTTCTTGAGTGGCATTCCCGCAGGACGCCTTGGCACCCCGTCGGACATCAAGGGGCTTTCGATTTTCCTGGCGTCTGATGCGTCACCGTGGATCACCGGAGCAATCATCCCGATGGACGGGGGGAACCTCGCCATGAACGGTGGCGGGTCGGTCCGACCTCCCGTCAAACGACACGACTAGACTACGAGCGGCAACGCATCGCCGGAACGCGGTCCGGGCACTCGTGGGTGGGTGCCGGGAAGGGGAGACCTGTGGCCCACGACGTAACAATGCCCCGGCAGGGGTGGACGATGGAGACTGGCAGCATCGTCGAATGGTTGAAGCGCCCCGGAGAGTTTGTTCGCCAAGGCGAGCAGCTCCTGATCATCCAGAGTGACAAGGCAGCGAACGAGATCGAGGCTCTGGAGAGCGGCTACCTTGACATTCCGCCTGATTCTCCCGCACTTGGGGTTGAGGTGCCGATAGGCACCGTCCTTGGTGCTCTGCTGACCGAGGCCGAAGCCGTGGCACGGGGCTTGCCGATCATCCTTGCCGACGCGCATGCTCCGAAGGCATCGCCCCGTGCTTCCACCCCAAAACTTGTTCCGGCGGTTGCCGAGGCGGGCCCGGTCAATGCATCTGTGATGACACGCATGCCAAGCGCCAGCCGTGACGATGTCTCTCTTTATCGAGAGATGGTCCGAATTCGCAAGGTGGAAGAGGCGCTGGCCCGGTCACACCAGCAGGGGTTGGTTCACGGGGCATGCCATACCTACGTCGGCGAGGAGGCAATCGCCACTGCCGTCTGCGCCCATCTGACAATCAAGGACACGATCTGGAGCACCCACCGGGGACACGGCCACGCTCTCGCCAAGGGAGTTACCGCTCGCGAACTGGCTGCCGAACTTTTCGGACGCGAGACCGGTTGTGCGGGCGGACGTGGCGGTTCCATGCACCTCTTCAAGCCCGAAGTCGGACTGATGGGTACCAGCGGGATTGTCGGCCCCTGCATCCTGCTTGCCACGGGTGCCGGGTATACATCCGCTCTTCTAAAGGATGGAAGGGTCAGCGTCGCATTCTTTGGTGATGGTGCTTCGAACAACGGCGCATTTCACGAGGGCTTGAACCTGGCCGCTGTCTGGAACCTGCCGGTCATCTTTGTCTGCGAAAACAACCAGTACGCAACCGAGGTTCCGTACGCGACGGTCTCGAAGCAACCGGATGTCGCCCGCAAGGCTGACGGTTATGGAATGCCCGGGGTTGTAGTGGACGGCAATGACGTTCGCGCCGTCTGGGAAGCCGCCCGAGTGGCGGTGGAGCGTGCGCGTGAAGGACATGGCCCTACCCTGATAGAAGCCAAGACCTATCGCACGCGTGCTCATTCCGAAGGCATGCGGGATGCCGGATACCGGTCGGTTGACGAGATTGACTATTGGAAGTCGCGATGCCCGATCCAGTACCTCCGCGCCCAACTCGCCTCCGAGGGTGTAGTGCCGGTAGCAACGCTTGACACAATCGATCACGAAATCGAGGAGGAGGCACGCGACGCCATCGCCTTCGCGACTGCGAGCGGCTGGCCGGACGGGTCAACAGCGGCGGATCACGTTGTGGGTTGGAAGGCTGGCGAACTGGTAGGAGGAGCGGTCAGATGACGGTCGAGACACGCATGGCCCAGTCGGCCGAATCCCGGATCGGCAGCCGCGAAATGACGTATGTCGAGGCCGGTCGTGCAGGCCTCGATGAAGAGATGGCGCGCGATTCTTCGATCTTCGTGGTGGGGCAGGGAATTGGCGAACGCGGAGGCAACTTCAACACCACTCTCGGTCTGTACGAGAAGTACGGTCCGGCGCGACTGCGGGACGTGCCGATCACCGAACGCGGTTTCGTGGGCATGTGCACTGGCGCGGCAGCCACCGGGTCACGCCCGGTCGTGGACTTCATGTTCATCGACTTCATCCTCGATGCGTTGGGCGAGCTGATCAACCAGACCTCCAAATTGCGGTACATGACCCATGGCCGGGTGAAGGTGCCAATCGTGCTTCGCGGCTGCTTCGGTCTTGGCGGGGCTGCAGCAACCCATCATTCCGGTAGCTACTACCCGTTTTTCGCCCACCTGCCCGGGTTCGTGGTCGCCCTGCCATCCACTCCGGCGGACGCCAAGGGGTTGCTCAAGATGGCCATCCGCACCGACGACCCGGTGATCTTTCTTGAGCACAAGGGTTTGCTCAACAGTCGAGGGACCGTTTCCGATGATCCAGACCTGCTGATCCCGTTTGGCGTGGCATCTGTCCGGCGCCATTTGGCGGGTCATGGCAAACGGGTGACTGTAGTTGCAATTTCGGGGATGGTCACCAAAGTCCTGGCCGCTGCCGACCGTCTCGCCGCTGAGGGAATCGATGTCGAGGTGATCGATCCCCGGACGATCGCGCCGCTGGACATCGGAACCATCATCGAGTCAGTCCGGCGAACCGGCCGATTGCTGATCGTTGACGAGGATTACGCGCCGTGCGGGATCGGAGCCGAAGTGGCGGCGCAGGTCGTGTCGGATGCCTTCGATTATCTTGATGCGCCCATCAAGCGGCTGAATGCCAACTTTACCCACGTGCCGTACAGTCCACCGCTTGAGGCCGAGGTTGCGATCAGCATCAGTCAGCTCGACAATGCGATCCGCCAAGCCGTTCACGGCTGATTCAAAGTGTCGCTCTTGGAGATCAGATGTACTACGAACTTCGCAGCTATGACATCAACCCCGACCGGATAGACGAGTACCTCGTCTGGGCAAGCACCAAGGCGGTTCCCTTTTTCAAGTCCAGGGGAATGCGAGTGATCGGTTTCTGGAAGGCGGTTGACACCGCTGAGGCCGAGTTCCCGCCATCCGGGCCAGCGTCCACAACTAATGTGCACTGGATGATCGCCTGGGACAGCGAAGAGGAGATGCGCTCGAAGTGGGCCGAGGTGCGCGCGTCAGATGAGATGAAGGAAATCATGAAGGAGCGGATTGATCCCGAAACCGGTGGCCAGAAATGGCACCGTGTGGTTCGGAGTGCTCTGCTCGCGCCAACCGAGGCCTCACCATTACAGTAGGGCTACGATCTGCCACGGAAGTACCGCAACGGGTATCTTTCTGGGCGTGGCGCCGTGGCAACCTTCGTGGAGTTGCAGAGGGGCGTGCCCTGTGGGGGTCGCCCATTTCGTTGCACGGGGTGCATGGTGTTCCGGTTCTGGTCTTCGGGCTAGATTGGCCCGACTTCACAGACGATGACATCGCACCATTTCGGTGCTATTTGAGGGATGATGCAGATGACCGTACCCGCCAACGAACCGCCTTTCTCGCCCGGGTTGGCGGGTGTTGTCGCTGCCGAAACCGCTATTGGGCTGGTCGATGGGGCGAACGGTCGCCTTCTCTACCGTGGATATCCGATCGTCGAGGTTGTCAAGCAGGGCACGTATGCCAGCGTGGTTGATCTCCTCCTCACTGGCGAGTGGCATCCTGGTACGGTGCTCACGCCGGCACCGGTTCCCCCAATGGTCATGGCAGCTCTTCGGTTGTTGCCTGCTTCCACGCATCCCATGGACGCATTGCGTACCGCGGTCTCGGTCTGGGGCGCGAACGCTGGTCTGCCGTGGCCACCGACTGCAGATCAGGCGCGCGAACTGATCGCATTCGCCCCTTCCGCTCTTGCAGCGTTCTCACGCCTTCGTGAGGGTCGTGAACCGGTCAACCCGCAACCTGGACTGGACCTTGCGTCGGCCTTCCTGCAGCAGCTGCACGATGAAGCGCCCGATCCGGCAACCGCGCGCGCGCTCGAGGCGTACCTGATGGCAGGTGCCGAACACGGCCTCAACGCCAGTACATTTGCGGCTCGGGTCATCGTGGCGACACGGGCTGATCTGGCCTCGGCCATCTGCGGTGCGATTGGCGCACTCAAGGGACCGCTCCACGGAGGTGCGCCTGCCGAGGTTCTGGGACAACTTGACGAAATCGGCACAATTGACCATGCGGAAGCGTGGGCGCGCGAGAAACTTGAGAAGCGCGAACTGATCATGGGGTTTGGTCACCGGGTATACCGAGCCTATGACCCCCGGGCTGCCGCTCTGAGGGTGGTCGCCGAAAGTCTCCCCCACCGACCGCAGTGGCTAGACCTTGCGATTGGCGCTGAGGAAGCCATCCTGCGAGTTTTTGCCGAGTTGAAACCCAACCGGGTAATCAAGACGAATGTCGAGTTCTACGCCGCCGCCGTCCTTCAGGGTGTCGGCTTGAGCCCTGACCTATTTCCGGCGACCTTCGGACTCGCCCGCCTCGCAGGCTGGTCGGCCCACGTCATAGAGCAGGCAGCGGTCGACAAGATCATTCGGCCAGAGGCTCGGTATGTTGGGTCCCCGGAGCGGCACTTGCCTCAGGCACACGCGTGACCGGGTGGCCGGTGAACGGCAAGCCGTGATCGGGATGCGGCGT
>Ga0209598_10000435_pt1 | contig 33217 bp, 31 predicted proteins | sample M_140807_EF_Meta_FD_187317 | JGI IMG/M metagenome (GOLD analysis project Ga0209598, IMG submission 187317) | Freshwater microbial communities from Lake Montjoie, Canada to study carbon cycling - M_140807_EF_MetaG (SPAdes) (version 2) | ecosystem: Environmental > Aquatic > Freshwater > Lake...
GACCGAGCAGCAGGCCTTACGCCGGCTTCCCGCCCAGCAGAGTCTGCAACTCGCCCGACTGGTACATCTCGCGCATGATGTCGGCACCGCCAATGAACTCACCGTGCACATAGAGTTGCGGGATGGTCGGCCAGTTGGCGTAGTCCTTGATGCCTTGGCGGATGTCTTCGTCCTCAAGCACGTTCACCGCGGTCAGGTTGTCCACGCCGCAAGCCTTGAGGATCTGCACCGCGGTGCCGCTGAAGCCGCACATCGGGAAGCTGGGCGTGCCCTTCATGTAGAGGACCACGGGATTGGCCTTGACGGTGGCGTCGATCTTGTCGTGAGCGGACATGCGAGTCTCCAAAAGCTGAGCAATTTAGTCGGGTAATTATAGCCGACCCGAGCCACAGGCTACAATCTCGCGATGAACTTGGCCGAACTTCTCGAAGGTCTTAATCCGCGACAACACGAGGCCATCACCCTCGATGGCAGCTCGGCGCTCATCCTCGCCGGGGCCGGCAGCGGCAAGACACGCGTCCTCACCACCCGCATCGCTTTTCTCATCAGCACGCACAAGGCCAGCCCGCATGGCGTCCTCGCCGTCACCTTCACCAACAAGGCGGCGCGAGAGATGCTGACCCGCCTGTCGGCGATGCTGCCGATCAACACCCGTGGCATGTGGGTCGGCACCTTCCACGGCCTCTGCAACCGCCTGCTGCGCGCCCACCACCGCGACGCCGAGTTGCCCGCCACGTTCCAGATCCTGGATTCGTCAGACCAACTCTCGCTGCTGAAACGCGTGATCAAGGCGATGGGCGTGGACGACGAGAAATACCCACCCAAGCAAGCTCAGCACTTCATCAACGCCAATAAGGAGCGCGGGCTGCGCGCCAACCGCGTTGAGGCGCACGACCCCTTCACCCAGCGCATGGCCGAGATCTTCGCCGCCTACGACGCGCAATGCCAGAAAGAGGGCGTGGTCGATTTCGCCGAACTGCTGCTGCGCACCTGCGAGTTGCTCGGCCGCAACGCCACACTGCGCGAGCACTACCAGTCGCGCTTCGCGCACATCCTGGTCGACGAGTTCCAGGACACCAACCGGCTGCAGTACCAATGGCTGCGTCTGCTGGCCGGACCGCAGACGCAGGTGCTGGCAGTGGGTGACGACGACCAGTCGATCTACGCCTTCCGCGGCGCGGATGTCGCCAATATGCGCGAGTTCCAGCGCGACTTTGGCGACACCGTGATCAAGCTCGAGCAGAACTACCGCTCGCAGGGCAACATCCTCGAAGCCGCCAACGCGCTGATCGCCAACAACCGCGGCCGCCTCGGCAAAAGCCTGTGGACCGACGCCGGCGCTGGCGAGCGCATCCGCGTCTATCGCGCGCCGTCCGACCTCGACGAAGCCGCCTTTGTGGTCGACGAGGCCCGCCGCCTGCAGCGCGAGGGCGTCAGCCTCAACGACATCGCGGTGCTCTACCGCAGCAACGCGCAATCGCGGGTCATCGAGTCGGCGCTGTTCAACGCTGGCATGCCCTACCGCGTCTACGGCGGCCTGCGCTTTTTTGAGCGCGCCGAAATCAAACACGCACTGGCCTATCTGCGCATGGCCGCCCAGCCAGAAGACGACGGCGCCTTTCTGCGCATCGTCAACTTCCCGCCGCGCGGCATCGGCGCACGCACCCTTGAGCTGCTCGCCGAGCAGGCGCAAGGCCGACCGCTGCTGCAGACTGCGCGCGAGTCGGCTGGCGCCGGACGCGGTGGCGCGGCGCTCACCAGCTTTGTCGCGATGATCGATGTGCTGAGCGAAAAGCTGCGCGATCTGCCGCTGCACGAGGCGGTCGACCATGTGGTCGAGACCAGTGGCCTCAAAGCGCATTACGTAGCCGACAAAGATGGCGCCGACCGCGTCGAGAACCTCGACGAACTGGTCTCGGCGGCCAAGCAGTTCGCCAACGACAGCGAAGCCAACGACCTCGCCGCATTTTTGGCACACGCCTCGCTCGAAGCCGGTGAGCACCAAGCCGGCGAAGGCGCCGAGGCGCTGCAGCTCATGACGGTGCACGCCTCCAAAGGACTCGAGTTTCACGCCGTCTTCGCCAGCGGCCTCGAAGAAGGCCTGTTCCCGCACGAGCAGTCGTTTAACACCGAGGATGGCCTCGAAGAGGAGCGCCGCCTGATGTATGTCGCCATCACCCGCGCCCGCCGCGCGCTCACGCTCAGCTACACCGAGTCGCGTCAGCTGCATGGCCAGACCCGCTACAACCTGCCGTCACGCTTCCTTGAAGAGATCCCGGAGCAATTGCTGGCGCCGATCAACGCCCGCAAACTGGGTGCCAGCCGGCCCGCCTTCAGCCCGGCAGGCGTCGACAACGCTAGCGGCTTTCACATCGGCCAAAACGTGCGTCACACCAAATTTGGCGCCGGCGTGGTCATCGGCACCGAAGGCCGTGGCGCGGACGCGCGGGTGCAAGTGCATTTCCGCGAGGGCGGGCAAAAGTGGTTGGCGCTCGAATACGCCAAGTTAGAGCCGGCCTAAGGCCGGCCCGCGGCAGCGGTCAGCGGAAGAAGCCGCTGCGCAAGAGCTCGTAGGCCAGCGCGCCGTAATCCTGCGCGCCAACGCCCTTGCGCTGATGGGCGAAGATGTCTTTGCCCAGCGACGGGCTCTCGGCCAAGGCCACGCACTCGCGAATGCGCGTCTTGCACACTTGCTCGCCGTAGCGGTCGTGCAAGGTCTGAGCGATCTGCAGAGCCAGTTTGCGCCGACCGTCGAAGCGGGTAATGACGATGCGCTTCTCGATCGTGCGCTTCATGGCTTTTTCCAGCGCGGTGATGGCGGCGTCCAGTCGAATCACCGACTGCAGCGACAGGTAATCCGACGACACCGGGATCAGCACCCGATCGGCGGCGTACAAAGCGTTGAGTGACAGCACCCCCAGCGCCGGACAGCAGTCGATCAGCACCGGGCCATCGGGTTCGGCCTCGGCCAAGCCCCGCTTAAGCGCCAGCGTCGCCTGCGCGTTGCTGCCAAACAGCGACTCAACTTTTGCCAACTCCGGGTGTGAGGCGACCAAACGCACGCCCAGCTCGGTCTCGTGCACCACATCACGCAGCGGCTTCTGCTGGTTAAAGAAGGCACACAGAGTGGTCGACGGATCAAGCGGGGGCTTGCCCGCCGTCAGTGCAAGCGTCAGGTGCGCCTGCGCGTCCATATCGATCGCCCACGCCTTCCAACCCGCCCGCGCCAGCGCAGTGGCCAGGTTGAACGTGCTGGTGGTTTTGGCGACGCCGCCCTTCTGATTGAAAACCGCGATGCAGGCCATGGGACTATTCTCACTATCGAACTGCATGCTAGCGGACTGCGGCCCCCCGCGACAAGCCGAGACCGACACCGCAGTCGATGTCGTATATTCAGGGCATGAGTTTCGTCATTCACGGCATCGGTGTCTCGAGCGGCATAGCCATTGGCCATGCGCAGCTGATGGCACACGCTGCCTTCGAGGTGCCGCACTACGACATCGAGAAAAACCAGCTGGATGCCGAGGTGGCGCGCTTCGACTCAGCGATGCACGGCACCCGCACCGAACTGCAAGAGTTGATTGACAAGGTGCCGGCAGGGGCGCCGCCCGAGTTCTCGGCGTTTCTGCAGCTGCACCTGATGATCCTCAACGACCCGACGCTGGCCGAGGAACCGCGCGGGCTCATCCGCAACGAACGCTGCAACGCCGAATGGGCGCTCAAGCAACAGATGGACACGCTGGTGGCCGAGTTCGAGGCCATCGAAGACACGTATCTGCGCGAGCGCCGCGCCGACGTCGAACAGGTCGTCGAGCGCGTCCTCAAGGGACTGCTCGGCCACAACCACGCCACGCCACGCAGCGCTCAGGGCGAAAGCATCCTCATCGCCCACGACCTCTCGCCAGCTGATGTGGTGCACTTTAAGCAGGAGCGCTTCGAGGCCTTTCTGACCGATGTCGGCGGCGTCACCTCGCATACGGCGATCCTCGCCCGCAGCCTGAACGTGCCGGCTGTGGTGTCGCTGCGCCACGCGCGCGAGCTGATCCACGATCGCGACCTTCTGATCGTCGACGGCGAACTTGGTGCAGTGATCGTCAATCCCGACCGCGAGGTCTTGGCGGAGTACCGTCTGCGCGCCTCCGAACTGCAAATCGAGCGCCGCAAACTCGCCCGCCTGCGAACTTCGCCGGCCAAGACCTTCGATGGCACGCCCATCGAGCTGCACGCCAACATCGAGTTGCCGGGCGACATCGAACAGGTGCAGGCCAGCGGAGCCACCGGCATCGGCCTGTTCCGCAGCGAGTTCCTGTTCCTTGACCGCAACGGACTGCCTTCAGAAGACGAGCAGTTCGTTGCCTACCGTCAGGTTGCCGAGGACATGCGCGGCGCACCGGTGGTGATCCGCACCCTCGATCTTGGCGCCGACAAGCAACTCACTGGGCTCACCCAGCAGGGCGACAACCCTGCGCTGGGCTTGCGCGCGATTCGCCTATGCCTCGCCGAACCGCAATTGTTCCGCACCCAGTTGCGCGCCATTCTGCGGGCCGCGAGGTTCGGCGACATCCGCCTGCTGATCCCGATGCTGTCGGGCGTGGCCGAGATGCGCCAGACCTTCGCCGCCATCGACGAGGCCAAGGCGAGCTTGCGCCGCGATGGCTTCCCCTTCCGCGACGACATCCTGATCGGCGGCATGGTCGAGGTGCCTGCGACCGCGATCATGCTCAAACCATTCCTCGACGCTCTGGATTTCGTGTCAGTCGGCACCAATGACTTGATTCAGTACACCCTCGCCATCGACCGCACCGACGGCTCGGTGTCGCACATGTACGACCCGCTGCACCCGGCCATCCTGCAACTGATCTCAGGGGTGCTCAAGGCCGGCGCCCGGGCTGGCAAACCGGTTGCGGTATGCGGTGAGATGGCCGGCGAGTTGCGCCTCACTCGGCTGCTGCTGGGTCTGGGACTGCGTGAGTTTTCCATGCATCCGGCCAATGTGCCGGCGGTCAAACAACGCGTGTTGCAGACCGACCTGCGCGAAGCGGAGGCTCTGGCGCGGCGCATCCTCAACACCACCGAGCCGGACCGGGCAGCCGCTTTGCTCGAGCGGCTCAATGCCTGACCGACCGCGCCGTATAATCGCGCGATGAAACGCGCCCAACGCCACCGCCCGTCATGACCGCCATTGCCAGTACCTTGGGCGCGGTGACTCCGCAATCCGCTCGCTTCGACGAGCCCTTGCACCTGCGCAGCGGCGGCGTGATCGATGGCTACGACCTGGTCTACGAGACCTACGGCACTCTTAACGCCCGCGGCGACAACGCCATCCTCATCTGCCACGCGCTGTCAGGCAATCACCATGTGGCTGGACTGGCGGTCGCCGACGACCCCAAATCGGCCGGCTGGTGGGACAACATGGTCGGTCCCGGCAAGCCGATCGACACCGATCGTTTTTTCGTGGTCGGCGTCAACAACCTCGGCGGCTGTCACGGCTCAACGGGCCCATCCACCCGCAACCCCGCCACTGGCAAGCCCTGGGGCTCCGACTTCCCGCTGGTCACGGTCATCGACTGGGTCCACGCGCAGGCGCGTCTAGCCGATCGCTTGGGCGTCACCGTCTGGGCGGCAGTGGTCGGCGGCAGTCTTGGCGGCATGCAAGCGATGCGCTGGTCGGTCACCTACCCAGAGCGCGTGCGCCATGCGGTGGTGGTGGCTGCGGCGCCGTATCTGACAGCCCAGAACATCGCCTTCAACGATGTGGCCCGTCAGGCCATCCTCACCGACCCCGAATTCCACGGCGGCCACTACTACGAACACGGGGTGGTGCCGACGCGAGGCCTGCGCCTGGCGCGCATGCTCGGTCACATCACCTATCTGTCGGACGACGTGATGGCCGAAAAATTCGGCCGTCTGCTACGCGGCGACAACCTTAAGTTCGGCTTTGACGTTGAGTTTGAGATCGAGAGCTATCTGCGCTATCAAGGCGACAAGTTCGCCGGCTATTTCGACGCCAACACCTACCTGATCATGACCAAGGCGCTCGACTATTTCGACCCGGCGCGCGAGGCCGGTGGCAACCTTGCGGCGGTGCTGGCACGGGCCACGGCGCGCTTTCTGGTGATCAGCTTCACCTCCGACTGGCGCTTTTCGCCAGCGCGCTCACGCGAGATCGTGGACGCACTGCTCGAGGCACGACGGCCTGTCGCCTACGCCGAGATCGACTCGCCCAACGGCCACGATGCCTTCTTAATGACTGACGCTCACTACCACAACGTCATGCGCGCCTACTTCCAGCGCATCGCCGGAGAGCTCGCATGAGCGCGCGCACCGACCAGCGTCAGCGCGCCGACCTGACGGCCATCGGCCGTTGGGTGCGCGAGGGCAGCCGCGTGCTCGACCTCGGCTGCGGCGATGGCCATCTGCTCAGCCAGTTGCAACGGCACAAGCGGGTCGAGGGTTACGGCATCGACATCGACATCGACAGCGTCACCCACTGTGTCGCGGCTGGCATCAACGTGATTCAGAGCGACCTCGAGCGCGGCTTGTCGGGATTCGGTGATCAAGCCTTCGACTACGTGATCCTCTCGCACACGCTGCAGGCGATGCACAACACTGAGCACATCGTGCGCGAGATGCTGCGGGTCGGCCGCGAGGGCATCGTCAGTTTCCCCAATTTCGGCTACTGGCGGCATCGGTGGCAGATTCTGCGCGGACGCATGCCGGTGTCCGATGACTTGCCGTATCAGTGGTTCGACACGCCCAACATCCACCTGTGCACCTTGCGTGACTTCGAACTGTTCTGCCAACAGCACGGGATTCGCATCCTCGAGCGGCTGGTGTTGACCGACAACACGCCGATCAGCACAGCGCCGAATCTTTTTGGCGCCACAGCGCTCTACCGCCTCGACGCCCTGCGCTAGGGTTGGCTATGGCCAGCCCGTTCAAGGCTCTGGCGACTAGAAGTCGATACTTGCACCAAGCACCACACTGCGCCCAGCCAGCGGATAGCCGTCTTTCAGATAGCTGGAGTGCAAGCGGATGTCCTCGTTGAGCAGGTTAATGCCGCGCAGGCTGAACTGCGTCTGCTGGCCCAGCACCTGAGTGCGGTAGACCACGCCGGCGTCGAGTCGCGTGTAGCTGGCGGTCGGCGTCTCTTGAGGCGCGAGTCGCCCCGCGCGGTCGGCCCAGGTCAGCTGGGCGTCGGCGCGCCACGGCCCGTGTCCCCACTGCAGACCGCCACCCAACCGCAATGGCGCGATGCGCGGCGCTGGACCGTAACCGTCGATGCTGGCGAGAGTCCGATCGGCAACGGTGCGCACAGTCCAAGTGTCTGTCAGGCGCCAGCTCGACTCCAGCTCAAAGCCGCGAAACGTGGCCTGGCCGGCGCGGAAATCCTGGCGGGTGAAATCTCCCCTCGAGCCCGAAGCCACCAGATCGCCTGCGCTGTCGACACCGCCCAGGTTACCCAATGCCCCGTAGACATAGCCTTGGAAACGGGTCTGGTAGACAGCTCCGCTCCAACGCCACACGCCCTCGGTTTTGCGCAAACCCAGCTCGATTGAACGCGCAGTCTCCAAGCCAAGATTCGGGTCACCGACATCGAAGGTCGCGGTTGCCGCGTGCGCACCGCGCGAATAGAGCTCCTCGACGCCGGGCGCACGCTGGGATCGACTGGCGGTGAAACCCAGCACGTAACCGCTTGCCAAGCCCCAGCCCACCGCGGCCGAAGCGGTGACTGGCGTGAAGTCGCGACTGCGAAGCCCTGCGCCGTCTCGGGCCTCGTGGTCGATCCGGCCGCCGAATTCCACACGCACGGCACCAAGTTGCCGCGTCGTCAGCGCGAACAGCCCCTGCCCCTCGGCGCTGGCTCCGCCGACCGGCAGCAGCGCCTCTGCACCCGTCACGGCGACTTTGCGTTGACTGGCCGCCACGCCGACCACGGTGCGCCACCCCAACAGGTCGGAAAGACTCGCATCAACCCGCGCTTCGCTGGCGCGATTGGCGAAGCGGGTGCCGATCGCGCCGCCACTGTCCACCTCGGCGTGGTGATAGTCGACGTGGCTTGCGGAAAACCGAATACGTTCGACCGCGCCGCCAGGCCGCCACTCACCGGCGGTCTCGTAGCGGTTGCGCTGCAAGTCGATGCTGACCGGCCGCTCGTCGCTGCGCTGGGTGGGGATGCCGTAGTTGCGCTCGGTTCGACTCACGGCCGCGCCGACAAAGCCGGCATCGCTGAACCACGACGCACCCATGGCGCCCTCATCGGTATCGCTGTGCGAGCCGGGCACCCGACCGCGCAAGGCCGGGTCACCGACAATCACCCGACCAGGCACCCGAACATCCCCGGCGCGCTGGCGGCTCAGCTCGAGGCCATAGGCGAATCCCGGCTGGCCCCCCTCCACGCGCACGCCACCCAAGGTCCCGCGACTCGCGGAGTCGAAGTGACTCACCCACTCCCCGCTGACGCCATCCAGAGGTTCGCGGGGGATGCGCCCAGACACCACGTTCACCGCTCCGCCGATGGCCGAACCGCCGTACAACACCGACGCCGGTCCACGCAGCACCTCGATCTGCTGAGCGAAAACGCTGCTGGTGGTAACGGCATGGTCAGGGCTAAACGAGGACACGTCCTGCGTGTCCATGCCGCCATCGAGCACCTTGACCCGGCCGGCATCCAAACCGCGGATCACCGGACGGCTGGCGCCCGGCCCGAATCCCGACGGCTGCACCCCCGGCATTCCGGCGAGCGCATCGCCAAGACCCGCACCGCGTACGGCATCCAAGCGCTCTCCAGACAGAACCGAGACCGACCTGAAACCCTCATGAGGCGCTTCAGCGCGGGTCGGCGCAGCGGTGACGTCGACTGGCTCGGCTTGCAAGGGGGCGTCTAGCGCGAGTGCCGAAGCTGGCAAGGTGGCAAAAAGACCCGCCAAAACAGTTTTTTTCATGGGTCCTGCTCCAGCCGCAGAGTGCGGCTGTTGAATCGACCATTGGCCGCCCGAAGGACGGCATGACGTTCAGAGCAGGAGCGAGGGTGGTCCGCGCCCGTACGACCCGGAGAAGGTGCGATCGGTGATCGCTAACGGTACAACTTGATAAGCGGACTGGCTAAGAAGCCCGACGACAAGTTCGGGACTTTCCGGAAGCGGGGTGCCGTCGATGGCGGCGTGCAACTGTGGCGCTTCGCAACCGCCCGGTCGATCCCCGCTGCCCCCGTCACGGTCATCCGAATGCGGCGCACCCGCCCAAAGCCCGTGCGGACCGATGCCCAGATGTGACAAGACATGCCCGACAGCGACGTACTGCAGTAACAGCAGCGCCACGACAAGCACCGGAATCAGGCCATCGATACGCCATCGCGAACGCCGACCGGGCAGAGTCATGGCGACGTGTTCAAGGCGCCTCGCGACGCTTCTGGATGTATTTGCCGGTGATCTGGGCGCCGCGCTGGGCTCGCAGAACCGAATACGTCACCTCACCATCGATCACGGCACCGGCGTTCAGGTGGAGTTCACGGCATTCCGCTTTGCCCTGAAAACGGCCTTCGATCATGAGCACATCACAGCGGCATTGACCACTGACCGCACCGGTGCCGCCGATCACCAAAGACTTGACCTCAATGTCACCGTCCAACGTCCCGTCTACCCGGAGGTCGGTGAGCGCCTTGACCACGCCGTTGAAATGAAAACCTTCAGTAATGACCGATTCGGATCGCATGGCTACTTGGGCCTTTATCGGAGTGGGTTCAGAGACGACCGGGGTTGAGAACACCGCGGGTTCGGGGCTGGGAAGCGGATCCGCTGGGGTCGGAGTGCTCAGAAGCTCCTCCAGAGAATTGACCGGCGTGGCCGCCGGAGGACCATCGCGTCGCAATTTGAATAGGTCCATGGCTCCGCCTTAGCTGTGATCGTTCTCAACACCCGACGCATCGGATGCCGGCTCGGCGGGTGCCGCCAACTTGGCGCTGGCCGCCACAGGCGTCGCCTTCGACTTGGCTGACCGGTCACCGCGCCGCAGTTCGCCTTCGATAGTGGCGCCTTGCTCGATTTCGAGCACCTCGTAGGTGATGTGTCCGCGGACCTTTGCTGTCGATCGCAGAATCAGCGTGTCGGTGACCGTAATATCCTTCTCGATTTCGCCGTAGATGTCTGCGTGCGCCGACGTGACCGACCCCGTAATGCGCCCTGTGGCACCCACGCGAACCTCATTGGCAAGCACCTCACCCTCGACTTCGCCATCGATATTCGCGACCCCGGGCAGATCGAGCCGTCCGCTCAGCTTGACGCCGTCGCCGATCGTCACGCAACCGGGGTTGGAAGATTCGGCCATGTTTGCTTGCTCCTAGGTGCGTTTCAGGGTGGTTGACTGCACCACATCTTAAGGAGTTGGACGGGGGTTTGCCAAGCCGAGCTGCCCTGCCCACCGGAAGAATCGTACGTCTGTGGTATCCTCGCCCTCCCCTGTAGCGGCATCGCGCTGATTCGATAGAGAAATCCCGCATGCAACTCATCCTCGTCACTCACGCTGGGCGGCGCACTCGTTCTGTCCATCTTCGCGCCTGGCACCTGTCAGTGGTCGTCGGGCTGGTCCTGTCTTTGCTGTTTGGCGGAACCGTTCTCGCAGCACTCGCGAGCGCGAGCAACTTGACCGTACTGCAGCGAGCCGTGGACATCTGGGACGGCACGCGCAGCGACGTCATGGCGGGCAAGTTGGGCGAACTCAGCGCCCGCATCGACAGTCTCGAGGCAGCTCTCGACGTTAAACCCCATGCGGGAACTGACGCGGGCAGCTTCCAGCGACAGCGCTTTGCGCCGGGTTCGCGGGAACGTGAGCAACGTGCCGTCCTAGACAACCTTGAGCGTCGCGCTGGGGACCTTCAGGCTGCTCTGGATCGGCAATTGGTGCTACGCGAAACGACTCTGCGCTCGGTGTTGCGACAGGCTCTCGAAGTGCCGGTGGACGGACACCTTAGCTCTGGGTTCGGCTGGCGCACCCACCCGGTGCTCGGCGAACCGGCATTTCATCGCGGCATCGACCTTTCAGCGCCGGCAGGCACGCCCGTGCACGCGTCGACAGAGGGGGTGGTGTCGTTCATCGGCCCGGCAGACTCCTACGGCAAGCTGGTGGTCATCAGCCACGGCACCCGTATGCAATCGCGCTACGCCCACTTGCAAGGTATTGAAGTGACCACCGGGATGGCGGTCTCCGCGGGGCAGCGGATCGGCCGTGTCGGCTCGACCGGTCGTTCGACTGGCCCTCATCTGCACTTCGAACTCGTGATCGATGGTCGCGTGGTCAACCCGCAAAACTTCCTCGGCAAGGGCGAAGCACTGCGTCGCGATGCTGCAGCCGCGTAAAAACCCTCTGATCGACGGTCCGGTGACCGTCGCAGCGGGCATCAGCCTGCGACGCTGGCGCTTGATTGCGGCGCTGCTGGCCGTCGCAGTGCTCGGGCTGCTGCTGGCGTGGCCCGCCTCCCAACCAGTCACTAGCGAGGTCTCCGACGAAGTCTGGTGGAGGCGCCTGGTCTCCCGCATCGCTCTGCAGAGACTGGTGCAACGGGTCGATGCGTCTGCTGTAGAAGAGATGAAACAGCGCGTCTCGACACTCGAGGCCGAGCGCGTGTCTTTGACTGAACGCTTGGCTGACAGCGAAAAACTGTTGAACACTGATCGCTCCGGGCGGCGGTTGAGTCAAGTCGTGTTGCGGCGCGACGGCAACGACGTCGTCTTCGAAATCTTGGTCAAAAGTCTGCCGGGCAGCACTCTGAAAAGCCGCTTATTGGTCGACATCGCGCCGATCCGCATGCCGGATATGGAGAAAGTCAGTCCTAAGGCAAACCCCCTGATGCTGGAAAGCGAAAAGTCGACGCGTCTTATGCTCTCCGAACCAAAGGTTGCGGAGACCCTGCAGGGGCGACTACCATCGACGGCGTCTCACGTGCTCGTCATCCTGACGCCGGTCGGCGAATCCTCGCAGACCGAAGCCATAATCGCCCCTGTTTCGGTGAACCGCTGACATGCTCTTCAATCGACGCAAACCAGCCCGGATCGAGGGTGGCGCGCTTAACACGCTGATCGATCAAAGCGTCGAGCTCACGGTGAACCAAGGTTCGATCCTGTTCCGGTTCGAAAAGAGCCTGCGCTTCGACGGCACCCTGAATGGCACCCTGCAAGGGACCCTAAAAAAAGACTGCGTGCTCGTGATCGGCCCGAAAGCAGTGATCAATGGCAACGTTCTCGCGCAAGGCGTGGTCGTGCTAGGCACCGTCCGTGGCAACGTATCAGGCGAATACGTAGAGATACGCGAGTCGGCGCGGGTCACCGGCGACATCACCTACGTAAGGGTGGAAATCCACCAGGGATCGCACGTGCAGGGCCGCATGTTCCGGGTAGAGGACGGTCACAAATCGGAAGAATCAGGGATCGCCTCGATGGACGACGCGCCCGGCTAATACATCGAACGGTGGATCATTCCACCGTCACGCTCTTAGCCAGGTTACGCGGCTTGTCGACATCGGTACCTAGAGCACGGGCCGTGTGATACGCGAGCAGTTGCAGGGGCACCACATGCAGGATCGGGGACAGGTCCCCGTAATGCTCCGGCAAACGAACCAAATTCAGGCCGTCCTGACTCGCGTCGATGTGACTGCCCGCATCCGCAAACACATAGAGTTCGCCACCTCGAGCAGCAACCTCTTGCATATTGCTTTTGAGCTTTTCCAGCAGAACGTCGTTCGGTGCGACCACGACCACCGGCATGCTGGCATCGACCAATGCCAGCGGGCCGTGCTTGAGTTCGCCGGCGGGGTACGCCTCGGCGTGGATGTAGCTGATTTCTTTGAGTTTGAGCGCGCCCTCGAGGGCGATCGGGTAGTGCAGGCCGCGGCCCAGAAACAAGGCATGCCGACGGCGACAGAACGACTCGGCCCAAGCGATGATCTGTGGCTCGAGCGCAAGAACCGATTGCAAGGCCACTGGCAAGTGGCGAAGGGCTTTCAAAGCTGCGGCCTCAGCCTGATCCGAGAGTCGTCCGCGCAGCTGGGCCAGGACCAGCGTCAGCAAGTAGAGGGCGACCAACTGGGTGGTAAACGCTTTGGTCGAAGCGACGCCAATCTCGGTGCCCGCGCGGGTGATAAACGCCATTTCGCACTCTCGAACGAGTGCGCTGGTCGGCACGTTGCAGATGGTTAGGGTCGAACGCTGACCGAGCGCCCGAGCGTGCTTGAGTGCAGCCAGTGTATCGGCGGTCTCGCCGGACTGGCTGATGGTCACGACCAGTTGGCGCGCATCGGGCACGCTGTCGCGGTACCGGTATTCGCTCGCCACTTCCACCGTGGTGGGGATGCCCGCGATGGCCTCGATCCAGTATCGGGCGGTACAGCCTGCGTAATAGCTAGTCCCGCAAGCCAGAATCAAAACGCGATCGACATCGGCCAGCAGGGTAGCCGCCGACGCGCCGAACAGCCCCGGGTCGACCGATTCGACCGCATCCAGAGTGTCTGCGATGGCACGCGGCTGCTCAAAGATCTCTTTTTGCATGTAATGCTGATACGGGCCCAACTCGGCAGCCTCGCCATGAGCGGCGACAGTGCGAACCGTCCGGGTGACAGGCTCGCAGTAATCGTCGTGACGATTGAAGACGGTGTGGTGGTCCGCACGCAGGTCGACGAGGTCGCCCTCTTCGAGATAGGCGATCTGGTCCGTCACCGTGGCCAGGGCCATGGCGTCAGAAGCCAAATAGCGAGCATCCGCCGACACCCCTAGTACCATGGGCGATCCTTGGCGAGCACCGACCAGCCGATGCGGCTCATCGCGGCAGAATGCCGCCAGCGCGTAAGCGCCCTGTAGTCGTGGCAAAGCCTGGCGTACAGCAGCCAGCAGATCGCCGCGATAGAGCGAGTCGATCAAATGGGCGATGACTTCGGTGTCGGTCTGACTGTCGAAGCGGTAACCGTTTGCGCGCAGCTCATCACGCAACGACTCGAAGTTTTCGATGATGCCGTTGTGCACCAGTGCGATCCGCTCGCCCGAGAAGTGCGGGTGTGCGTTGTGAACCGACGGCGCACCGTGTGTGGCCCAGCGGGTATGCGCAATACCAAGAACACCCGACAGCTCATCCTCGGCGATTCCGCGCTCCAGTTCGGCAACACGGGAGGTGCTGCGCGCCCGGCGCAACTGACCGTCTTGATGCACCGCAACGCCACACGAATCGTAGCCGCGGTACTCCAGTCGCTTCAGGCCTTCGACCAGAAGGCCAACGATGGGGCGCTGTGAAATCGCGCCAACGATGCCGCACACGTGGGTCGGGCCTCCGGGATCAGGTTTTGCTGGGGCGCTTCCAAGCCGGCACGCTGAACTGCTTGCTGCGCGACAAGGTCAGGGTATCGTCCGGAGCGTCTCGGGTGATGGTCGATCCCGCACCGATGGTCGCGCGGGCGCCCACGCGGACGGGTGCCACCAGCTGTGTATCTGAGCCGATAAAGGCCCCGTCGCCGATCACCGTCCGGTATTTGTTTGCGCCGTCGTAATTGCAGGTGATCGTGCCTGCGCCGATGTTCACCATCGCGCCGATCGTCGCGTCGCCGACGTAACTCAGGTGGTTGATCTTGCTGCCGGCCCCCACCTGACTGTTCTTGAGCTCGACAAAATTGCCCACATGCACGCCCTCGGCAAGCTGGGTGCCCGGGCGCAGGCGAGCGTAAGGCCCGACCACGGCGTTGGCGCCCACTTCGACCTGATCGAGCCAACTGAAAGCCTCCACTCGGGCGCCGGATGCGATGCGGCTGTCGCGGATCACGCAGTTAGGTCCAACGCTCACGCCATCGCCCAGCGTTACCGCGCCCTCGAACACGCAATTGACGTCGATATGGACATCGTTGCCGCACAATAGCGCCCCGCGAACATCGAGCCGCGCCGGATCTGCCAACAGAACGCCCCGTTCCTGCAACTGCGCCGCCAGCCGCCGCTGGTAGATTCGCTCGAGCTCGGCCAATTGGGCCGGCGTATTGACACCCGCCACCGCCCAGTGATCGGAAGTCAGACTCGTGTCGACCTCCACGCCATCAGCCACGGCAAAGGCCACCAGATCCGTCAGGTAGTACTCCGCTTGGGCGTTATCCGCACGCAAGCGATCGAGCCATCCGGCAAGGCGCGGCCCGGGAATCGCCATGATGCCGGTGTTGACCTCGTCGATGGCCAGCTCGGTGGGTCCTGCGTCTCGGTGCTCGACGATGCGCTGGACCGAAGCGCCGACGCGAACGATGCGCCCGTACCCGGTCGGATCGGGTAAACGCGCAGTGAGGAGCGCCAATCGGCCAGAACGCGCGGACTGTACCAGTGGCTCCAAGGTCGCCGCATCGATCAGCGGAACGTCGCCGTAGAGCACCAAAACCGGCGCCGCCAGATCTAGATGTGGCAAGGCCTGCATCACAGCATGGCCCGTTCCGCGCTGAGGCTCCTGTAGTGCGAGTCCTAGTTCGCGTCCATGCAGCGCCTCGGGCACCGCGGTGCCGCCGTGGCCGTAGACCACGCACAATCGCGACGGCGCCAGCTCAGCGGCTCGGTCGAGGACGTGGTGGAGCAAGGGCCGACCGGCCAATCGATGCAGCACCTTGGGCAGATCCGACCGCATACGCGTGCCCTTGCCTGCTGCCAGCACGACGATATTCAAGGGGTCGCTCATGCGAGAAGTATAACGGTGGCCAAAACGGGAGCCCGCAAAAAACAAAGGGCGACTCTAAGGTCGCCCTGTGTACGGTCAGCCACGACTCAGCCGCGACCGCCCTTCATCTGCTGACGCATCTTGGTGATGGCGGCCAATTGCCCCATTGCCTCGGCGAGCTCACTCGAAGCCGCGGCAAAGTTGAAGTTCTCGCCGCGATTGGTCAAAGCCTCTTCGGCCAACCGCTTCGCTTCGAGAGCCTTCGCCTCGTCGAGATCGTGGGCGCGGATCGCCGTGTCGGCCAACACCGTGACGACCCCCGGCTGCACTTCGAGAATACCGCCGGAGACAAACACCAACTCTTCTTCGGTCTGACCGGGTACCTTCAGACGCAAGGGACCCGGCTTGATCTGCGTAATCAGGGGCGTGTGGCGCGGCATGATGCCCAACTCGCCGCCCGCACCCGGCGCGATCACCATCTCGGCTTCGCCGGAGTAGATCGACGTCTCGGCACTGACGACGTCGACATGAATGGTCATTGCCATATCGGTTCCCGATCCTTATTGCAGGGTCTTGGCCTTCTCGATGGCCTCGTCGATGGTTCCGACCATGTAGAACGCCTGTTCCGGCAAGTGATCGAGATCGCCGGACACGATCGCCTTGAAACCGGCGATGGTGTCTTTGAGCGTCACATACTTGCCCGGCGAACCGGTGAACACTTCCGCGACGTGGAACGGCTGCGACAGGAAGCGCTGAATCTTCCGCGCACGGGCCACGGCCAGCTTGTCTTCCGGCGACAGTTCGTCCATACCCAGAATCGCGATGATGTCGCGCAGTTCCTTGTAGCGCTGCAGCGTGGCCTGCACCGAGCGGGCAACGTTGTAGTGCTCCTCACCGACGACGAGCGGGTCGAGCTGACGCGAGGTCGAATCGAGCGGGTCGACGGCGGGGTAGATGCCCAGCGCGGCGATGTCACGCGACAACACCACGGTCGAGTCCAAGTGAAGGAAGGTGGTCGCCGGCGACGGGTCGGTCAAGTCGTCCGCAGGGACGTACACGGCTTGGATCGAGGTGATCGAGCCGACCTTGGTCGAGGTGATGCGCTCTTGCAGACGGCCCATTTCTTCGGCCAGCGTCGGCTGGTAGCCCACCGCGGACGGCATACGACCGAGCAGTGCCGACACTTCGGTACCAGCCAGGGTGTAGCGGTAGATGTTGTCGACGAAGAACAGGATGTCGCGGCCTTCGTCGCGGAAGCGCTCGGCCATCGACAGACCGGTCAGCGCGACGCGCAGACGGTTGCCCGGGGGCTCGTTCATCTGACCGAACACCATCGCCACCTTGTCGAGAACGTTCGAGTCCTTCATCTCGTGATAGAAGTCGTTGCCCTCGCGGGTACGCTCACCCACGCCGGCAAACACCGACAAACCGCTGTGCTGCTTAGCGATGTTGTTGATGAGCTCCATCATGTTCACGGTCTTGCCCACACCGGCGCCACCGAACAAACCCACCTTACCGCCCTTGGCGAACGGGCAAATCAGGTCGATCACCTTGATGCCGGTTTCCAGCAGATCGACGGAAGACGACAGTTCGTCAAACTTCGGGGCCGATTGGTGGATCTCGCGGCGCTCATCGGTGCCGATCGGACCAGCTTCGTCGATCGGCCGACCCAGCACGTCCATGATGCGGCCCAGAGTGGCTTGACCGACCGGTACCGAGATGCCCTTGCCCGTGCCGTTCACAGCCATACCGCGCTTGAGGCCGTCCGACGAGCCGAGTGCAATGGTCCGGACGACGCCGTCGCCCAGCTGCTGCTGCACTTCGAAGGTCAGACCCGGTTCGGCGGTCGAGCTGGTCGCCGAACCGTCGAGCACCAGTGCGTCATAAACCTTTGGCATGGCGTCACGCGGGAACTGAATGTCCACCACCGCGCCGATACATTGAACGATCTTGCCTTGACTCATCGTCGTATCCCTAATGTTGAGTGCTGTTTCCGTGGCCGCTTAAACCGCTGCCGCGCCGCCGACGATCTCGGCGAGTTCCTTGGTAATGGCGGCTTGGCGGGTCTTGTTGTAGACCAGCTTCAGCTCGCCGATAACGTTCTTTGCGTTGTCAGACGCGGCTTTCATCGCAACCATCCGCGCGCTTTGCTCTGAGGCCATGTTCTCGGCGACTGCGCCGTAGATCAGTGCCTCGATATAACGCGTCAGCAGGGCCTCGATCACCGCCTTGGGCTCGGGCTCGTAAACATAGTCCCAGCTCACTTGCCGCGCCTCGCTCATCTCGCCGGACAAGGGCAGCAGTTGCTCGAACTGTGCCTCCTGCTTCATGGTGTTGATGAACCGCGTATAGACGATGTAAAGACGGTCGATTTCGCCGTTGGTGTAAGCGTCCAACATCACCTTGACCGGCCCGATCAGCTTATCCATGACCGGCGTGTCGCCCAGTCCGGTCACGTGCGAGACGATGTCACCTTTGGCACGCTGCAGCAGACCAAATCCTTTGTTGCCGATGGCGGTAAGTTTGACCTTGATACCGGCCTGGTCCCACTCGCGCAGCTTGTTGATCCCCAGACGCAATACGTTGGAATTCAGCGCGCCACACAAGCCCTTGTCCGAGGTGACGATGATCAGTCCCACGGTCTTCACCGTTTCGCGCTCAACCAGATACGGGTGGCGATATTCGGTGAAGGCGTTCGACATGTTGGCGGCTACGCGGCGGATTTTCTCGCCATAGGGCCGGGCGGCACGCATCCGCTCCTGCGCCTTGCGCATCTTGGATGCTGCCACCATCTCCATCGCCTTGGTGATCTTGCGCGTGTTCTCAACGCTCTTGATCTTGGTGCGAATTTCCTTGCTGCTGGGCATGGGAGCTCCTGATGCGCCTTAGACCCAGGCGGCCTTGAACGATTCGACCGCAGCCTTCAAAGCCTTCTCGGCGTCGCCGTCGAGGTCCTTGCTGGTTTCGAGTTTCTTGACCAGTTCGGCATGCGACGACTCGAGGAAACCATGCAGGCCCTTTTCGAACTCGAGCACGCGCTTGACTTCGACGTCGTCCATGTAGCCGCGGGTCACCGCAAACAGGGTGATACCCATACGCGAAACATTCAGCGGCGCGTACTGCGGTTGCTTCAACACTTCCACGACGCGGCGACCACGCTCGAGCTGCTTGCGGGTGGCGTCATCCAGGTCCGAAGCAAACTGGGCGAATGCAGCAAGCTCGCGATACTGCGCGAGGTCGGTCCGGATACCGCCGGAGAGCTTTTTGATCAGCTTGGTCTGAGCAGCACCACCCACGCGCGACACCGAAATACCTGCGTTGATGGCGGGACGGACACCGGCGTTGAACAGGTCGGTCTCAAGGAAGATCTGGCCGTCGGTAATCGAGATCACGTTGGTCGGAACGAAGGCCGACACGTCACCGGCTTGCGTTTCGATGACCGGCAGAGCGGTCAGCGAGCCTGTCTTGCCCTTGACTTCGCCATGCGTGAACTTCTCAACATATTCGGCGTTAACGCGAGCGGCGCGTTCAAGCAGACGGCTGTGGAGGTAGAACACGTCGCCGGGGTAGGCTTCGCGGCCCGGCGGACGGCGCAGCAGCAACGAGATCTGACGATAGGCCCAAGCCTGCTTGGTCAAATCGTCGTAAATAATCAGGGCATCTTGACCGCGATCGCGGAAGTACTCGCCCATGGTGCAACCAGCGTACGGCGCGATGAACTGCATTGCGGCTGATTCCGACGCTGATGCCGCCACCACGACGGTGTACGCCATGGCGCCGTGTTCTTCGAGCTTGCGCACCACGTTGGCAATGGTCGAGGCCTTTTGGCCGACCGCCACGTAGACGCAGAACATGTCCTGGCCTTTTTGGTTGATGATCGCGTCGACGGCGACTGCGGTCTTACCGGTCTGACGGTCACCAATGATCAATTCGCGTTGACCGCGGCCCACCGGCACCATAGCGTCGATCGCCTTGATACCGGTCTGCACCGGTTGGGACACTGATTGGCGCGCGATCACGCCCGGGGCGACCTTCTCGATCTTGTCGGTCAGCTTGGCGTTGATCGGACCCTTGCCGTCGATCGGTTGACCGAGCGCGTTGACGACGCGACCCAGCATTTCGGGGCCGACCGGCACTTCCAGAATGCGGCCGGTGCACTTGACCGTATCGCCTTCGGAGATGTGCTCGTACTCGCCCAACACCACCGCGCCGACCGAATCACGCTCAAGGTTCAGCGCCATACCGAACGTGTTGTTCGGGAATTCCAGCATCTCGCCTTGCATCACGTCGGCCAAGCCGTGGACGCGGCAGATGCCGTCGGTCACAGAGACGATGGTGCCTTCGGTGCGCACTTCGGGGGCGCCGCCGAACGACTCGATCTTGTTCTTGATCAGCTCGCTGATCTCGGACGGGTTCAACTGCATGTTTGCTCCTAACGTTGTAGGGTCAGCGCCATCGAGGCGAGACGCCCCTGGACCGACGCATCGATGACTTCGTCGCCAACCGCAATACGGACGCCGCCGATCAGGCTAGCGTCCACGGTCGAGCTGACATTGACCTTGCGGCCGTAACGCGACTCCAGCATGGCTTGCAGACTCTTGGTCTCGGCGGCCGTCAGCTTGAAGGCACTGGACACGAACGCATCGACCGATGACTCCGCTTCCAGCTTCAGCTGCTCAAACTGGTGCGCGAGCTCGCCCGAGATGGCCGAAATCCGGCCGTTTTCAACCAGAAGATCGACCAAGCGCTGAACCTCGGCGCTCGCCTTGTCCGCCATCAGCGAGGCCAGCGCGGCCTGCTTGTCGGCTTTGCTGCGCTTGGGGTCGTCGAGCAAGGCCCGCAGGCGCGAGTCATCGACCAGGGCCGCCAAAAGTTGCAGCGAATCCAGCCACTCGGCGAGTGCCTTTTTGCCCTGCGCCACTCGGAAAGCGGCCTCGGCATAGGGTCGCGCGATCGTCGCGATCTCGGCCATCGATCAGAGTTCCTTCTTCAAGTCGGCCAACAGCTCGCTGTGCACCTTGGCATCCACCTCGCGGCGAAGAATGCGCTCGGCGCCGACCACGGCCAAAGCAGCCACCTGTTCGCGCAACTGCTCGCGGGCGCGTTGGGCTTCCTGCTCGACTTGTGAGCGGGCGGCCACAATGATGCGCTCGGCTTCGACGCGGGCCGCAGATTTCGCCTCTTCGACGAGATCAGCCGCGCGCTTCTCAGCTTGGGCAACCAGAGTCGCGCCTTGCTGACGTGCTTCACGCAGATTGTCGGTGGACTTCTTGGCAGCCTGCTCGAGCTCCAGCCGACCGCGCTCAGCGGCCGAGAGGCCATCAGCGATGGTCTTTTGCCGGGTCTCGATGGCCAGCAGCAAAGGCGGCCAGACGAACTTCGCGGTGAACCAGATGAAGATCGCGAAGGTGATGGCCTGTGCGATCAGGGTGAGGTTGATGTTCATCTGCGCTCCTGACGGATTCCGCTCTGTCGCTTAACCGAGGACAGCCAGCAGCGGATTGCCGAAGGCGAACAGCATCGCCAGACCCACGCCGATGATGAACGAGGCGTCAATCAGGCCGAGCAGCAGGAAGACCTTGGTTTGCAGGGTGTTCATCATTTCCGGCTGGCGAGCGGCGCCTTCCAGGAATCGCGAGCACATGATGCCCACGCCGATACAGGCACCGGCAGCGCCAAGACCAATGATCAGACCGATACCGATACCGGTGTACGCCTGAACCATCGCCAACAGTTGCAGCTTATCCATGCTTCTTCCTTTCCAAGATCAAATCAATCGAAACAAAACAACAACCCGCCTCAGTGACCCTCGTGCGCCATCGCCAGATAGACGACGGTCAGGGTCATGAAGATATAAGCCTGCAGCACCACAATCAGGATGTGGAAAATGGCCCAGCTGGCACCCAGCAAGGCACCGGCGATGGTGCCGGTGACGCCGGTCGCAGCCCACACCCAGAGCAGCAGAAAAATGATCTCGCCGGCGTACATGTTTCCGTACAGCCGCAGCGAATGCGACAGCGGCTTGGACACATACTCGACGATGTTGAACAGCAAGTTGGCTGGCCACAGCAGCGGGTGGCCGCCGAACGGCGCGCAGAAAATCTCGTGCAACCAGCCGCCGATGCCCTTGACCTTGATGCCGTAGAAAATCATCAAAAACCAAACCGCCAAAGCCAATGCAAACGTCGTGTTGACGTCAGCGGTGGGCACCAGGCGCCATTCCTCGCTGAACAAGCCGGTCACCGCAGCGGCAGCGTCGGCCGGAATAAAGTCGAGCGCATTCATCATCAGCACCCAGACGAACACGGTCAGCGCAGCAGGCGCCATAAAGCTGCTGCGGTCGCCGTGCGGGAAGATGCCCTTGACGGTGTCGTCGACAAACTCGAACAGGATCTCGACAAAAGCCTGGCGCTTGTTGGGGACACCCGCAGTCGCGCCACGAGCAATCCAGGCGATAAAGCCAAGAGCTGCAAAACCGATGACGAAGGCGGTGATGACGCTGTCGACGTGAACCATGCCGAACAGGCCGTCGCCCACAGGTTGCGCATTGAAAGATAGGTGATGCTGGATGTACGAAGTCGGGGTCAGCGCGTGTTCGGTCGACATGTGATGAATCTGGCTCGGTCTGTACGAAAAATCAGCGGTCGCGAAACAGCGCGGCCGTCGAAAAAGCGAAGACGCTCAGGATGAACGCCACAAAAAACGCCACGGGTTGCATCGCGGCGCCGAATTTAAACACCATCCACAGCAAAACCACAACCGTCAGAACCTTGGCGGATTCAGCCCGGAGGATGCCCCGAAGAGCATCCAGCGGCGCCTGCGCCGGAGGGCTAAGCGCCGCAACGGCGCCATACACCAAGCCCGCAACAACCGGGACGCCACCGCCGACGGCCGCCGAGACCGCACTGTCGCGCCCGTACATTACAGCCGTAAGTGCGACGACCACACCCGACACCAACACTTGCAGAGTGAGCGCCATCCGGTAGGGACGACGCCACGCCCACCGTCGCGGCTTCGAGCTCAATCAGCAAACCTTTCAATAATATTGCAAGTGCTGCACCGCGTCAAGACTGGCCCGTCGGCTTGGCTGCGATGCGCTCCAGCAAGGCGTCGAGGTCGATCGCGTCGTCGTAGTGCAAAACCAATTGCCCCGAACCATTGCGGCCAGCGCGTATGTCGACTCGGCGTCCAAACGCCTCGGCGAGCTCGCGTTCGAGGCGCTGCACGTCAGCATCGCGGCGCGGCGGACGGGCCGGCGCATCGACCCGCGCCGCTGCCAGTGCGTGTTCGAGCTCGCGCACAGTCATATTGCGCTGCAGTGCGCGTTGTGCCCATTCGACTTGGGCAGCGCCAACCACGGCCAACAGTGCCCGCGCATGGCCCATATCGATCTCGCCAGCCAACAACATCGACTGCACCGGCGGCGTCAACTGCAACAAGCGCAACAAGTTGCTCACTGCGACGCGCGAGCGGCCCACCGCCTCGGCGGCCGCCTGGTGGGTCAAGCCGAATTCGTCGATCAGGCGCTGGATGCCCTGGGCCTCTTCGAGCGGGTTGAGGTCCTCGCGCTGGATGTTCTCGATTAGCGCCATGGCCAGTGCGGCATTGTCCGGGACCTCGCGCACCACCACCGGGATCTGCGAGAGTCCGGCGCGCTGGGCGGCTCGCCAACGGCGTTCGCCGGCAATGATCTCGTACCGGTCGTCACCCACCGGCCGCACCACCACCGGCTGAATCAGCCCTTGGGCGCGGATCGAATCTGCGAGCTCGTCGAGCGCGGACTCGGCCATCTGCGTGCGAGGCTGATACTTGCCCGGCTGAAGCGCCCCGACCGGCAGTTCGCGCAGACTGTCACCAGTGGGCATCGAAGCGGGCGGCATGACGTCGCCCAGCAAAACGTCGAGGCCACGACCGAGGCCTTTGCTGCGGATCATGCCGCCACCCCGGCGGGTCGATGGCGCGCGATTAGCTCGTCGGCCAGTGCCAGATACGCCCGGGTCCCGCTGGAGTTGCGGTCGTACTGCAACGCGGCCGTGCCGTGACTCGGCGCTTCGGCCAGACGGATATTGCGCGGAATAACAGTCTCAAACACCTTACCGGGGAAGTGCCGGGCTAACTGCTCGGCAACTTGGCGGGACAAGGTGCTGCGCGGGTCGAACATGGTGCGCAAGATGCCCTCGATGTCGATCACCGGGTTGAGACTCTTGCGGATGCGGCGCAGCGTATCGACCAGATCGGACAGCCCCTCCAGCGCGAAATATTCGCACTGCATCGGAATCAGCATGGCGTCAGCAGTACACAAACCGTTGATGGTCAGCAGGCTGAGCGAAGGCGGACAGTCGATCAACACAAAATCGTAGTCGTCGCGATGCGGCTTGATCGCATCGGCAAGGCGGTGCTCGCGACGGTCGAGGTCGACCAGATCAATCTCGGCACCCGCCAATTCGCGGTTTGCGGGCAGCACGTGATAGCCGTTGGGCGACGCCACGCACACCGAGGACCAATCAGCGGCGCCCACCAGCAATTGGTACACCGTGTTGACCAGCTGGCGCTTGTCGATGCCGCTGCCCATGGTGGCATTGCCTTGCGGATCCAGGTCGACCAACAGCACCCGCTGTTGCAACGACGCCAGACTGGCGGCCAGATTGACCGCCGTGGTGGTCTTGCCAACGCCGCCCTTCTGATTGGTGACGGCGAATATCCGGGTCATGCTGCGGCCCCGGCCAGCACCAGATGCCGGGCCGCATCGAGTCCCGGTACCCGCAGGGCGACCACATCGCGCACTGACCAGGGTTGCGCCAGCGCTGCGAGTTCCTCGTGCGGGTAGAGGCCCTTCATGGTGACGATGCTGCCTCCTGGTGCCAGCAGATGGCCGGCCATCTGCGCGAATTCGGGAAGCTCGGACAAAGCCCGCGAAATCAGCACGTCAAAGCTGCGCCCTTCGAGCGACTCGACGCGGCCCTCGACCACCTCGACGTTGGCCAAAGACAACTCGATGGCCACTTGGCGCAGAAAAGCAGCCTTCTTTTGGTTGGACTCGACCAGCGTGACCGGACGCTCTGCCTGGCTGATGGCTATCGGCACGCCCGGCACACCCCCCCCCGAACCGATGTCGGCCATCGAGCCGCCGGGCAAGTGCGGCAGGATCGCCAAGGTGTCCAGAATGTGTTGCGTGACCATCGCCGTGGGTTCGCGCACGGCAGTCAGGTTATAGGTGTGATTCCATTTGTCGAGCAAAGCGACGTATGCCAAGAGGCGCTCTCGCACCTCTCCGGGCAGGGGTAGATCGAGTTCGGCCAGGCCGGTGTCGAGAAGTATGGCGAGACTCATGCGGCGACGGGATTTCCGGAAGCGTTGCGGGGCCGGCGCTTGAGATGCACCAGCAGCAAGGAGATGGTAGCCGGAGTGATGCCTTGGATGCGCGCCGCCTGGCCCAAACTCATCGGCCGGATGGCGGTGAGCTTCTGCTGCGCCTCAATGGAGAGGCCGCGCACCGCGGCATAGTCCATCTCAGGTGGCAGCGGCGTATCTTCCTGGGACGCGCGGCGCTGCACCTCGTCGGCCTGACGGTCGATGTAGCCTTGGTACTTGGCCAGGATCTCGACCTGCTCAACCACTGCCGTCGGCAAATCCGCCGCGCCACCCGGCAGTTGCGCCAGTGCCGCGTGGCGCACCTCGGGCCGGCGCAGCAGCTCGAACAGGTTGTATTCGTGGTCGAGCGCCTTGCCGACCACCCGTTCGGCGGTGGATGCATCGACTGTGGTGGGGTTAACCCAAGTCTTGCGCAGACGCGCGACCTCGGCATCCACCGCATCGCGCTTGGCGCAGAAAGCATCCCAGCGCGCGTCGTCGACCAGGCCGAGCTCGCGTCCGGCCGGGGTCAGGCGCGCGTCGGCGTTGTCCTCGCGCAGACTCAGGCGGTATTCGGCGCGGCTGGTAAACATGCGGTAAGGCTCAGTCACGCCCTGCGTGGTGAGGTCGTCGACCATCACGCCGATGTAGCTGGTCTCGCGTCGCGGCACCCACACCGGCTCGCCGCGCGCCACGCGGGCGGCATTGATGCCGGCGAGCAGGCCCTGCGCAGCGGCCTCTTCGTAGCCGGTCGTGCCGTTGATCTGGCCGGCGAAGAACAGTCCGCGGATGGCCTTGGTCTCGAGGCTCGGCTGCAGTCCGCGCGGGTCGAAGTAGTCGTATTCGATGGCGTAGCCGGGACGCGTGATGACCGCGTTCTCCAGGCCGGCGATGCTGTGCACCGCCGCCACCTGCACCTCGAAGGGCAGGCTGGTGGAGATGCCGTTGGGGTAGACCTCGTGGGTGGTCAGGCCCTCGGGCTCGAGAAAGATCTGGTGCGAGTCGCGGTCGGCGAAGCGCGTGACCTTATCCTCGATCGACGGGCAGTAGCGCGGACCGACACCCTCGATGACGCCAGTGAACATTGGCGAGCGGTCGAGGCCGCCGCGGATGATGTCGTGGGTCCGCGTGTTGGTGTGGGTGATCCAGCACGGCACCTGCGCCGGGTGCAGGGCGCCGTTACCCATAAAGGAGAACACCGGCACGGGCGTGTCGCCCGGCTGCGGCTCCAGCCGCGTGTAGTCGATGCTACGGCCGTCGATGCGCGGCGGCGTGCCGGTCTTGAGGCGACCGACCGGCAGCGCGAGTTCGCGCAGTCGTTCGGAGAGGGTGATCGAGGCCGGGTCACCGGCGCGGCCGGCGCGGTGGTGCTGCAGGCCGATGTGGACGAGCCCGCCGAGGAAGGTGCCGGCGGTCAGAACCACCGTCTTGGCATGGAACCGGACGCCCGACTGCGTGACCACCCCGGCGACGCGATCGCCTTCAAGGATGAGGTCATCGACCGGCTGCTGGAAAATCTGCAGATTCGGCTGGTTCTCCAACTTTGTACGGATCGCCGCGCGATAGAGCACGCGGTCGGCCTGGGCGCGGGTGGCGCGCACCGCCGGACCCTTGCTGCCATTGAGGGTGCGCCACTGGATGCCGGCGACGTCAGCAGCAAGCGCCATCGCCCCGCCGAGCGCGTCGACCTCCTTGACCAGGTGCCCCTTGCCGATCCCGCCGATCGACGGGTTGCAACTCATCTGGCCGAGCGTCTCGATGCTGTGCGTCACCAGCAGCGTGCGGCGTCCCATGCGCGCAGCGGCGAGCGCGGCCTCGGTACCGGCATGGCCGCCACCCACCACGATGACCTCGAACGGTGCGTCGAAAAGCATGGAAATTCCGCGGCTTAGTTGCAAGAAAACGGGTTGGCGATTCTAACCGAGGGATGCATGGGCGGCTATCTCCGGTCGTCACTTGCCAATGCAAAACCGCCCGAAGATCTCTCCCAGCAAGTCGTCCGCCACCACCCTGCCAGTGATGCTGCCGAGCGCATCTCCCGCCAATCTCAGTTCTTCGGCGAGGAGTTCGGGCGTGATCACGCTGCCTAACGCGACCTGCAGATACATCGCGGCCTGCTCCAACGCCGCCACATGCCGCTCGCGGGCGATGACCGACGAGGCGTCAGCGCGCCAATCAAGCTGGCGGAGGATGGCCGCACGCAAGGCCGGCAGGCCGTCACCGGTGCGGGCGGAGACAGCGAGGTCGGGGTGCGGCGTCCCCGGTGCCGCGGCGCCCCGGGCTGGATTCGGATCGGCCGTCCTGGCATTCGCGTGGCCAGTCACATCCGCTTTGCTACGCACCACCAGCCTCGGCAGCGCCGCCGGCAGCGCGCTCAGCAGCACCGTGTCCGCCGCGTCGCTGCCACGCTCATCGACCAGCCACAGCACCAAATCGGCCCGCTCCGCTGCCGCGCGCGCCCGCTCGATGCCGATGCGCTCCACCGGGTCATCGGTGTCGCGCAGACCGGCGGTGTCGGTGACTTCGATCGGTACACCGTCGATCTGCAGGTGGGCACGCAAAGCATCCCGCGTGGTGCCGGGGATCTCGCTGGTGATGGCCACGTCCTCACCAGCCAACGCGTTGAGCAGGGTCGACTTGCCGACGTTCGGTCGCCCGACGATGACCACGCGGTAGCCCTCGCGCAAGCGAAGGCCGCGTCGCGCAGCGGCCAGCGCCTCGTCCAGACGCGCTTGCACGGCCTGCAGACGCGGCACCAAGTCGAGCTTTTGCAGCCAGTCGACGTCGCTCTCTTCGGGAAAATCCAGGCTCGCCTCGACCAGCGCTCTCACGGCCAGCAACTCGTCGGCCAGCGCATCGACGGTCTGCGCGAACTCGCCGGCCAGTGATCGACGGGCGGCGGCCAACGCCGCTTCGGAGTCGGCAGCGACCAGATCGGCCACCGCCTCGGCCTGGTCCAGGCTCAGTTTGCCGTTGAGAAATGCGCGCTCAGTGAACTCGCCCGGCCCGGCCGGCTCAGCGCCGAGCTCGATGCAGCGCCGCACCAGCGCCGCGAGCAAGAGCGGATTGCCGTGCGCCTGCAACTCGAGCGTGTCCTCGCCGGTGTAGGACGCTGGCCCGGCGAACCACAGCGCCACGCCGCGATCGATCTCGCCGCCGGCGCCGTCATAAAAGGCCGCGAAGACGGCCTGCCTCGGCAACGGGACGCGCCGCAATACGCCCTCGGCCACCGTCTGCGCCAGCGAACCACTGACCCGCACCACCCCGACACCGGCATGGCCGGGCGCCGTCGCCACTGCCACTACAGTGCGGGATGTGGTCACCGCTGCAGGCCCTTAACGACGCACGCTGGCTTTTTCGCGCTCCATCACCGAATTGATGCGCCACTGCTGGGCTATTGAGAGCACGTTGTTCACCAACCAATACAGCACCAGGCCGGACGCAAAGAAGAAGAAGAACACCGAGAACGCGATCGGCATGATTTGCATGACCCGCGCCTGGATCGGGTCCGGTGGCGGCGGGTTCAGGCGCGATTGCACGACCATCGAAATGCCCATCAGGATTGGCAGCACGAAGTAGGGATCCGGGACCGACAGATCGGTGATCCAGCCGTAGAACGGCGCGTTGCGCAATTCAACCGATGCGATGAGTGCGTAGTACAGCGCGATGAACACCGGGATCTGCACCAGGATCGGCAGGCAGCCGCCCAAGGGGTTGATCTTTTCGGTCTGGTAGAGCTTCATCAGCTCGACCTGCATGCGCTGCTTGTCTTCCCCGTAGCGCTCTTTCAACTGCTGCATCTTGGGCGCCAGCACGCGCATTTTCGCCATGGAACGGTAGCTGGCAGCTGACAAGGGATAAAACAAAGCTTTGACGACCAGCGTCAGCAGAATAATTGCCAGACCCCAATTGCCCACCCAGGCGTGCAGCAACTCCAGGAAGTGGAACAGAGGCTTGGCGATGATGGTGAGCCAGCCGTAATCGGTGGTGAGTTCGAGGCCCTCGGACAGCTCAGCAAGGCGATGCTGTTCTTGCGGACCCACATACAGACTCATATCGATCTGAGTGGTTTGACCGGGAGCAATTTCGATTGCCGCTGTCTTAACGCCCACCCGATAGAGGTCGTTCGGCAGGGCCTCGATGTAGTTTTCACGCGCTTGGCCGGCCTTAGGCAGCCACGCCGATAAGTAATAGTGCTGGATCAACGCCACCCAACCGTCGTTGGCGCTATGGGTGAACTCGGCTTTCCCCTTACGCACCGACTCAAAGTCCACCTTGTGATACTTGGCGTCTTGCGTGTAGACCACTGGGCCCGTGTAAGTCTGCTGGAATTGCGAGGCACCTTCGGGCGGTTGGCCATCCCGCAACACGTGAAAGTAAGCGGATGTCGCCAACGGCGCCGCCTGGTGGTTAACCACGGCCACACGCTGATCGATGACGTAATCATTGCGGTGGAAGGTGTAGGTGCGCGTCACCTGTGCGCCGCCCGTGTCCGCCGTCAAGCGCACCTCCAGCGTCTGCTGGCCATCGGCCAGACGGTACTCAGCCTGGTCGGCGACAAATACCGTGCGATGGTTGGGCAAACCGGCGCCCGTCAGACCGGACTGGACGACATAGGTTTTGGCGTGGTCATCCAGCAGGGTCAGGGGGCCGTCGCCGTCACCCAGGGACCGGTGTTTGAGCAAAGTCACCTGCCGCAAGTCACCGCCGTTCTCGTCAATCTCGACCTGGTAGAGATCGGTTTTTACGACAACACGACGACCCTTGGAGAGCGCGTCGGACGACGGCGCTGGGGCTTGAGCGAGTTGGACGCTAGCCGGCGCAGCAGGTGCTGTCGCCGGAATGGTCGCCTCTCTAGAGGCGCTCGACGCTACCGGCGGGTTTTGGTACGCCTGATAGCGGTCCCAAAGCATCAACAGGCCGAACGAAAAGACCAGGAAAAGAATCAGGCGTTTGTTATCCATTGCGTCCAGCAGTCAAGTCAAAGGGATCTAAGGTACCGGGTCGAACCCGCCCGGATGATACGGGTGACAACGGCCCACGCGTTTGACAGTCAACCACAAGCCTGCAACAGCACCGTGTCGCCGAATCGCTTCGGCACCGTAATCAGAACAACTCGGATAGAAGCGGCAGCGTGAACCGATCAAGGGGCTCAGCGCCACCTTGTACAGGCGAATCAGCAGCAGCAGTAACCCGCTCAAGTGGCTGCTCTGCCAGCCAGTGCTAGCCAATGCCGGTCGAGTTCGGGTTGCAGCGGCCGCCGGTCTGAGCCAGGGGCGCGCCGCAGCCGCACCACCCAGTCGTAGCCAGACAGGCTCGCGGCACTGCGTCGAAACGACTCCCGGATCGCACGTTTGACTTGGTTGCGATGCACCGCCAAACGACACACCCGTTTGGGCACCACCAGACCGATGCGCGCTGGCTGGCTCGCCTGCGACTGTCCCAACCTGAACACATCAAACAAATCGCCCCGGATTACGGGGCGAACAGACAGCGCCGCCTTGAACCGGACGGCATCGGCCAAACGTTGCGGGCGCGGCAGGCCCGCCGATTTCATCGCGTCAGACAGCGAGACGAGCGCGGCCTTTGGCACGACGGGCGCGAATGACGGCCGCACCACTGCGCGAGCGCATGCGAACGAGGAAACCGTGGGTACGCTTACGCTTGACGACGGACGGTTGGAAGGTGCGCTTCATGTCAGACTCCGATGGCATTGGGGTTTTGACCCCACAGAACCCGCGATTGTGCCGATCCCGGTTTAATCCTGTCAAGGGTGCACACTCGATCGCGATCACGCCGGTCGCGCCGACAAGGCTTGAATCTGGCGGGCGCTTGCAACATGATGACCCGATGTCTGATTACTGGAATGATTGCATCGACCACTTGCGCCAGCACCTGCCGCAAGTGCAATTCACGCGCTGGATCGAGCCCCTCGAACTGGTGCATGCCGGGCCGGACGGTGTGCGGATCACGGCGCCCAACCGGATGGTCGTCAACTGGGTGCGCGAACGCGCCCTAGACGTGTTCGAAACACTCGCAGGTCAACACTTTGATCTCGGTGTGGCGGTGGATGTGAGCGTACGTGAAACACCAGCAAGTGCAGATGTTGGGTCCGCGACACCCGACGTAGCGGCCGGCAAATCGACCTCAAACAAGCGCAACGGCTACTCGGGACACAACGGCTCAATCAATCCCCTGTTCACCTTCGACAATTTTGTCGTGGGCAAGGCCAATCAGATGGCTCGGGCTGCAGCCATGCAGGTCGCTGAAAATCCCGGCGGCGACTACAACCCTTTGTTTGTGTATGGCAGCACCGGTCTTGGCAAGACCCACTTGATGCAAGCAGTAGCCAATCTGCTGCTCAGCCACAGACCCAAGGCCAAGGTGCGATACGTACACGCCAACGAATACATCGGCGACGTGGTCAAAGCCTATCAGAACAAAGCTTTTGACCAGTTCAAGAACGAGTACCGGTCACTCGATCTGCTGCTGATCGACGACGTGCACTTCTTCAGCGGCAAAGAGAAGACTCAAGAAGAGTTCTTCTACACCTTCAATTATCTGATTGATGAGCAGCGGCAAGTGATCATCACCAGCGACACCCTGCCCAAGGACATCGCTGGTCTGGAGGCACGGTTGGTGTCGCGCTTTGGCTATGGCCTTACGGTAGCCATGGAGCCACCAGAACTGGAGATGCGGGTTGCCATCCTGATCGCCAAAGCAGCCAGCGAACGCATCGATCTTGGTCAAGATGTGGCCTTCTTCATCGCTCGCCACATCCGCTCGAACGTGCGTGAACTCGAGGGCGCTCTCAAACGGGTCCTGGCTTACGCCCGCTTCTCTGGTCGACCTTTGGGCATCGATTCGGCACGCGACGCACTCAAAGACGTGCTCGCAGCCTTCAACCGCGAACCCCCGATCGAGCAGATCCGCAAAACAGTAGCCGAGTACTTCGCGATCCGTGAATCCGAGCTGTTGTCAGTCAAACGGACGCGAGCCATTGTCGTGCCTCGGCAGTTGGCCATGGCCCTGTGCCGCGAGCTGACCCAGAAATCGTTACCTGAGATCGGCGAAGCGTTTGGCGGACGCGACCATACGACGGTTTTGCACGCTTGCAAGCGCATCGACGAATTGCGCCGTGTCGATACGGCACTCGCAACCGCTCATGAGACCTTGTTGCGGACCCTGCGTGCGTAGCAAGACTGTGAACGACCACCCATGAATCCTGTGGACCCAATGTGCATTGCCGGTTCAAAAACCGTCTTCATGGGCGCATCGGTGAGCTTGTGGAGGATTCGTACACAAGCCTCATGCGGAGCGTAAAATACGGAGTTGCTTGCGATTTTTGGGTTTGTCCTCAGGACTTGTTCTCTTAGTCATCATTAGGTTTTAAAAACACATGCTATTGATGCAATGCCCCCGAGACGTGTTGTTGAAGCCGCTCAGCGCCATCATCGGCATTGTTGAACGACGCAACACCCTGCCCATCCTGTCAAACGTGTTGTTGCAATGCGACGGTGACCGGCTCACGTGTTTGGCCACGGACCTCGAGCTGGAAATCGCTTGTCGCACCACATTACCGACCGCTGGTGGAACCGCTACGGTCACCACGTCGGCGCGGAAGTTGTATGACATCGTTCGTGCACTTCCGGATGGCACCGAGCTCAAGTTGGAAGTTGCGGACGGTCGTTTGACGCTGAAGGCTGGTCGCAGCCGTTTCACGCTGCAGACGCTCGATGCCGCGACCTTCCCGCGCATGCCTTCACCCAGCGAAGAAACCCTCGACCTCGATCTGCCGCAGGGCAGTTTGCGCGAGCTGTTGCGGCTGACTCAGTACGCCATGGCACAGCAAGACATTCGCTATTACCTGAACGGCTTGTTAGTGGATTTTTCCAACAGCACGTTGCGAGTGGTGGCTACCGATGGTCACCGGCTAGCCTATTGCGATCACGAGCTGCCAGCGGTGTCTGGACAAGCCAGCACCATTCTTCCGCGCAAGATGGTGCAAGAGCTGTCTCGTTTGCTGACAGATCCCGACCAACTGGTCTCGTTGCGCATCGGCTCACAGCAGGTTCGGGCGAGCTTTGGTGACATCGAAATCGCGAGCAAGGTGATCGACGGCAAATTCCCGGACTACAATCGGGTGATCCCGCAAAACCAGCCCAAACACTTCGACATCGATCGACACGTGTTGCTGGATGCGCTG
>Ga0209598_10000438_pt1 | contig 33007 bp, 23 predicted proteins | sample M_140807_EF_Meta_FD_187317 | JGI IMG/M metagenome (GOLD analysis project Ga0209598, IMG submission 187317) | Freshwater microbial communities from Lake Montjoie, Canada to study carbon cycling - M_140807_EF_MetaG (SPAdes) (version 2) | ecosystem: Environmental > Aquatic > Freshwater > Lake...
TGTGCGCTGGCGGCCCGCACCCGGAACACCTGGTCCTGGGCCGGACGGAGGCCCCCCTCCGAAGACTCGAAGAAGCCCTCGAGGACCTGGCCAGGCTTGAGGTCCGAAGGGTCGAACCAGAGGGTCGGGCCCGGCATGACGGGGGTGGAGGCGAAGCGGCAGGGTAGGACAAAGCGCAACGCATCACCGGTCTTCAGTGGCCCTTTCCAGACCGCGAGCGCCCTGCCCTCGATGCGGCAGGCGTTCTCCCGGGAGACCTTGCGCACGCGGGTCACCTGGACCTGAAGGTGGACGGCCGCGGAGGCTCGCGCCTCCAGGTAGACGTAGGGCGGCAGAACGGCGAGGGCGGCGCCCGGCAAGGCGACGAGCCCAGCGGCGAGGAGCAGGGCGAGGCGCACCCTTCCAGGCCTCAACTGGCACCCCGGCGCGCGGCGAGGGCAAGCTTGGTTGCCTCATAGCGCTCGCGGGTGATGCCGTAGCGGGCGTAGCAGACCGCCGCGATCAGGCCAGGAATGGCGCCGACAAGGCCGTCTACGATCGCCAGATTATGCAGGACACCCGGATCCACCATGCCCGGCTTGGCCTTTTCCGGGAAGCTGATGAGCATGAGGGCCAGGCCGGCCAGGGCCGCGCCGACAGCCTGGTCGACCTTGGCCGCCAGGGCCCGGGTTGAATAGAGCACGCCCTCCTGGCGAAGGCCGTGGGTCAGTTCGTTCTCGTCGGCGATGTCGGCCAGGGCGGACATGACGGTGATCGACAGGATGCTGGCCCCGGCGGCGCCAAGGCAGGAGAAGGCGATCAGTATGGGGGCCAGCCCTGGCGTGTCCTGCCGCAGGACACCCAGCAGGCCTAGGATCATAGGAATGGCCGGGCCCACCGCATAGATCACCGCCCAGATCATCATGTTCATCCGCTTGTCGAGGCGACTGTGCATCCGGGCGGCGAACAGGAAGCCGGCAATATAGCCGGCTCCACTGCCGATCACGAACCACTTCAGCTGCTCGCTGGTCAGGCCCCAATAGAAGGTATTGACGTAGAGGTTCAGGCCGCCGCGGAGGCCGATCATCAATGACAGGAAGAAGAAGGCGATCAGCAGCCACAGGTAGTTGCGGTTGCCCAGGGCCTTGCCGAGGTCCTTCAGGAACTCCAGCGGGCTGAATCGAGGCAGGTTTTCCGGGGCCTTGGGCAGTCTTGGGATCTGGTCGCGGGTGAACCAGGCGGAAGCGAAGAGGATCACCATGGCGGCGATGGCGCAGCCGATGGAGAAGGGACCGTAGGGTTCGGGGTTCAGCAGGCCGCGGGGATATTCCGGGGTCGCCTTGAACACAAAGTGCAGGGCGAAGAAGCTCATGAAGGCCCCACCCGCCCAGGTGAAGAAGTTGTTCCAGCTCAGGACCTTGGAGCGTTCAATGTAATCACGGGACAGCTCGCCGCCCATGGCCAGGTGCGGGGTGTGGAAGAGCGTCATGGAGATCCGCAGGCAACTCACAGAGAGCGCAAACCAGAAGAACAGCACCAGGTCCGAGGCGCCCTTCGGCGGGTGGAAGACGGCGATGATACACAGGGCGATGGGGATGGGCGCGAAGTACATGTAGCCATGCCGCCGGCCAAAGCGCGAACGGGTCCGGTCTGAAAGGGAGCCCACGATCGGGTCCGCAAGACCGTCCAGAAGCAGGCTGGCCGACACCGCAAGTCCGGCCAGGCCCGCGTTCAGGCCCAGGATCTGGTTGTAGAAGAGCATGGAGTAGGAGCCGAGGGCGAAGAGGGCGATGGTTTCCGCCGCAGACCCGATCCCGAAGAAGAACTTGGTGCGAAGGGGTAGCCGCTCGACAGAGCCGGCCTGAGAGCCGGCTTGGGCGCTGGACATGAAATCACTCCCTGGAAATGGGCCGCGCCCCGGTGCATCGCCGGAGCGTCGGTAAAGCTCGAAATGGTCACTGACGCCGCAAACAATGGCGTCGGTCCCCATCCAACGGGCAGAACTCCGCAAGGTCAACCTTGGGGATGGCGCGCTTTCCCCGACCAAGGGTGGAGTCTAGGATGGCGACCAGATTCTGCACCGCCTGGAAGGCCCCTTGATGACCCAGACCGCGCCCTTCGCCGTCGACGGCCCCCTGGCCCCTCCCCTCGCCCGCCTCCTCACCTATTGGGAGGGCCTGAGGCGGGGCCAGGCCCAAATCCCGTTCTGGGACGACCTCTCCGAGGTCAAGATCGAGGCCTCGGGGGCGGAGACCTTCATCCTGGACGTCTTCAGCCGGCCGGAGCGGTTCCGCGTCAATGACCTGGAGATCGCCGCCGCCGACCGGGAGCGCCTGCTCGGCCTCTTCCTCGACGACGTCGACCTGCCCGAAGTCTTCGCCCTGCTGCGCGCCCAGGCCAGCGCCACGGCGGAACTGATGCGCCCGACCCTGCACAGGGTCGGCGGCCTGCAGCGACTGCTCCTCCCCGCCTGGGGTGAGGGCGAGGTGCGGATGCTGGTGGGCGGCCTGGCGAAGGGCTAGGGCCCCGTCAGGATCTCGATCCGGACACGAGGGCGAAGCCGGCGGATGTCGGCGCTGCGGGCCATGCCCGATCCTGGCGACATCAGGGTGGCCGAGGCAGCGGCCACGGCGGTGGCAAGGGCGGCTTCAGGCCGCGCCCCCCGGGCCAGATCCCACGCCAGCCCGGCCATGAAGCTGTCCCCGGCCCCGACGGTGGAGACCGGCGTGATCGGCAGGGCGGGGGCGTAACCGGCGAAGTTCGCGCTCACGAGCAGGGCCCCCTCCCGGCCGAGGCTGAGCGCCACCCATTCGGCGCGGCCGGCGGCGACCAGGCCTCGGGCTGCGGCCAGCTGGGAGTCCCGGTCGGACAGGTCCCGGCCCAGGTAGGCCCCCAGTTCCCGGAGGTTGGGCTTTACGAGCCAGACGCCGGCCTCCAGTCCCGCCTGGAGTCCCTCTCCCGAGGCGTCCAGGGCCAGCCGGACCCCGCGTCGCCGGACCCGGGAGGCCAGCCGGGTCAACCGCTTCGGATCCAGGCCGGCGGGGAGGCTCCCACTCACCACCAGCACGTCGGGGCGGGGCTGGAGATCGTCGAGGGCCCGCTCGACCGCGCGAAACTCAGCGGCTCCCAGCCTGGGCCCGGGCAGGACGAACCGGAACTCGGCCCCCCGGGACCGGTCAAGGACAGTAAAGCTCTGGCGGGTTTCCCCCTGGATCGGGATGACAACCGCATCCAGGCCTTCGGCCGCAAGGCGGGCCTGGAGCGATTGGCCCGCGGGACCGCCCAGCGGCAGGACGCACGACGCCCGCCCCCCCAATCGCCGGATCACCCGGGCGACGTTTACCCCGCCGCCGCCGGCGTCCTGGCGCGGCGCATCGCAGCGGAGCTTGTTCTCCGGCTCGACGACGTCCACCCCCGTCTGGATGTCCAGGGCGGGATTGAGGGTCAGGGTCGCAAGGACGGGTTCCAGCCTTGATTGCACCATGCTTCGGCTCCCGGGTGAGGTCCGGTAATAGTTGCGCGCGATCAGCCGATTCCCGCCAGCCGGAAGCCGTCAGAGACGGCCAGGCGCATTGCCTCGTCTTCGCCGACTGCCTATATCTCGGAACATGCCCAGCCCAGCGGACGCCTGTCCATGAAGCTCCCCGGCGGATCTGAGCCTGACCCCCGCGCCCTGATCTCGCAGCCGGCCTACAGGCTCGCCGCCCTGGACCCCGATTTTCTCCTGGGCGAGAGCATGCGCGGGGTTCGATTCCTGCTCGAGTACGAAAAGGCGGACCAGGCGCTCAAGTCCTGGGGAATCCGATCGACCATCGTGGTCTTCGGCTCGGCCCGGGTCCGGGAGGACGACCCGGGCGACAAGGGTCGCTGGTTTGCGGAAGGCCGGGAATTCGGCCGCATCGCCTCCCAGCGCGGCGGCGCGCTTTCAGGGCCCACCGGGGCCGGTCCCCGGGACAACGTCATCGCCACCGGCGGCGGTCCGGGCCTGATGGAGGCGGCGAACCGCGGCGCCGCAGAGGCCGGAGCGCCCACAATCGGCTTCAACATCTCCCTGCCCCACGAGCAATTCCCCAACCCCTACATCACGCCGGGCCTGGCCTTCCGGTTCCACTACTTCGCCATGCGGAAGATGCACCTGGCCATGCGGGCCAACGCCCTGGTGGCCTTCCCGGGCGGCTTCGGGACCCTGGACGAACTGTTCGAGATCCTGACCCTGGTCCAGACCGGCAAGGGCCCCAGAGTGCCCATCGTCCTCTTTGACGAGGCCTACTGGCGCAGCCTGATACGTTTCGATGTCCTGGTGGAGCGCGGCATGATCGACCCCGCAGACCTCGACCTCATCCGCTTTGCCGACACCGCCGAGGCCGCCTGGCAGGCGGTCAGCGCCGGTGTCCTCGCCGCCGAGGGCGGAGCCCGACCGTGACCCATCCGGCGCCAAAACGCGGTCCCATCAGGGAACTGTGGGGTTTCCTAATATCCGCCTTCTCGGGGCTTCGCGTCCTTGGACGTCGATCGGCACCCCTTCCGGAGGTTCCAGTTGACAATGGCGCAGGCGAAACCCTCCAAACGGAAACCGAGCTTCGGCGGCCTGGGGGCTTAGGGAACACCAGCGATGGCTAAACTGAACCTTGGATGCGGATTTGACCGTCGCGACGGCTTCGTAAACGCCGATAGTTTCACAGAGTGTCAGCCCGATGTTCTGATGGATATCGAAGTCACCCCGTGGCCGTTTGAGGATGATGCCTTTGAGTATGTTTTGCTCAAACACGTACTCGAACATGTGGGAGCCGACTTCTCCAGCTTTCGCGCTGTGATGAGGGAGCTCTACAGAGTCACCGCGCCGGACGGCTTGATCGAAATTCAGGTTCCCCATTTCCGGCACGATACCTATTGGTCAGATCCCACCCACGTCAGACCATTCACCCTTCTGACTTTCGAAATGATGTCGAAGGCTAAGAACGATGAGTGGATCGCCCGTCGGGCGAACTACTCAATGATCGCCTACGCCCTCGGGGTGGATTTCGAGGTCGCGCAAGCGAGCCAAGTCTACGACGCACGTTGGCTGGAGCGGGAACGTAAGGGAGAGGTCACCCGGGAAGAGCTTCGAACCTGGGCGGGCGAACGCTGGAATGTCGTCAAGGAACTTCACGTCACCCTCCGGGCGAAAAAGCCCTTCGACTGATAGGCCGCCCTACTTCCGCGAAACGGTGAACCTCGTCAGTTCCGTGCGGGGCGCGTCCCATACCGGGTCCAGTTCGGCAGCCTTGGTGTAGTCGAGCCAGGCAGACTTCAGGTCACCCATCCGCTCGTACGCGAGGGCCCGGTTGTAGTGCGCCTTGGCCGGCTCGGAGACGCCCAGCTCCAGGGCCCGGTTGATGTCGACCAGAGCGGCCTCCGGGGCCTTCAGGCCGATCTTTGCCGCCCCGCGGTTCACCAGGGCCTCGCCCAGCTTGGGATCCTGTTTAACAGCGGCATCAAAGTCGCGGATGGAAGAACTGAAGTCCTGCCGGCGGAGCTTGAAGACCCCACGGTTCACCAGGGTGCCCGCCCGGTCCCGGAGGTTGAGAGCCTCAGTCTCCAGGGCCTGGGTGCAGAGATCCTCGAACTTGCGATCCATCTCGCCCGTCATGGCCGCCTGGGAACAGGCCTCGGCGGAACCGCCGCCCAGAACCGTGATGGCCGCCTGGCCGGTACCAGCGGATCCCATCACCAAGACTGCACCGATCGCAGCGCAGGTCCAACGATACTGCATACCTAGCTCCAAGGCTGAGGGCGACCTAGATCCGGGAGTGCCCAATCTCCCGCCAGAGGATATAGGTGCTACTGGCAGCCACCACCATGGCCCCGATCAGGGTCAGCATCGCCGGAGTTTCCCCCCAGACCAGGAAGCCAATCAGCCCCGCCCACACAAGCTGGGTGTAGTCGAAGGGTGCCACCACGGCGACGGGCGCCCGGCGGATCGCTTCGGTCAGAAGGAGCTGCCCGGTCCCGCCGATCAGGCCAGCGGCGACCAGGAGACCAAGGACCCCCGGGCTGGGCATGACCCATCCGAAGGGAAGACTGGCAAGGCCAACCATCGCCCCGGCGAGGGTGAAGTAGAAGACGATGGTCGGGCCGGGCTCCGTCCGGCTGATCTCCCGGATGGCGATGTTGGCTCCAGCCGCGCCGATGGCGGCGGCGATGGCGAAAAGTACCCCGACGCCAACAAACTGGCTGGGATCCGGATGGACCATGATGAGCACGCCGACGAACCCCACAGCCACCGCGAACCCGCGTTGGAGACTGACCGGCTCCTTGAGGACCAGGGCCGACAGGGCCGTCATGAACAGAGGTGCCGAGAAGGAGATGGCCGTCGACTGGGTCAGGGGCAGCAGGCTGACCGCGGTGAAACCGCAGATCATCCCCGTGAGGCCCGCCGCGGATCGGGTCAGGTGTGCGCCGGGCCGGTTTGTCCGGAGGATCGAGAGGCCGCTGGTGCGCGAGATGTAGATCAACACCGGGATGAAGGCGAAGGCATTGCGGAAGAAGATGATCTCGAGGACCGGCACCCCCCGCTCGGCGCAGGCCTTCACGATGGCGGCGAGGACCGCCATGAAGGCCATGGCAAGCACGCGCAGCAGTATCCCTAGGCCGGGGGTCTGGGCGACGGGGCGCTCGATGGGTGACGCGGTCACGGCCGGATGGCCGGCCTCAACCCATCGGGTAGAGGATATCCCGGGTGACCTCGTCGATGGCCTTCAGGGTCTCTGGGGACAGCACCAGGTCGGCAGCGGCGAAGATGTCGTCCAACTGGTCCTCGCGGGTGACGCCGACGATGGTCGAGGCGACGAAGTCATGCTGCTTGGACCAGGCCGTCGCCAGGGTGACCAGGGAGATGCCCGCCTCGGCGGCAATCTGCGCGAAGCGCTCCGTGGAGGTCAGGCTCTTCTCGTTGACGAAGCGGCGCGCCATGGTCGCCTGCCGGCCGCCCAGCTCCAGGTAGCGGCTGAAGCGCGCGCCGGACGGCAGGGCCCCGCCGTTGTACTTGCCCGACAGGACGCCCCCCGCCAGCGGCGAGTAGGGGATCGAGCTGACCCCCTCCTGCCGGCAGACCTGGGCCAGTTCGTCCTCGAAGCGGCGGTTGTTGAGGCTGTGATTGTTCTGGATCGTCTCGTAGCGGGCAAAGCCCTCGCGCTCCGAGGTCGAAAGGGCCTTCATCAGCCCCCAGGAGGTCTCATTCGAGCAGCCCAGGACCCGAACCTTTCCCGCCCGGATCAGCTCGTCCAGGGTTTCCAGGGCGTCCTCGTAGCGGGCACCGTGGTCGGGCCAGTGGGTCTGGTAGAGGTCCACATAGTCCGTGCCCAGGCGGCGAAGGCTGTCTTCGATGGCCCGGGTGATGTTGTGGCGGTCAAGCGCCGTCATCCCGGCCCGCTGGGAGCCCTTGATCCAGCCATGGCTGGGGCCGCAGACCTTGGTGGCCAGGATGATCTCGTCCCGGCGCTTGGTCTTCATCCAGCGCCCGAAGATCTCCTCGGTCAGGCCAGCCCAGGATTCCTGCGGCGGGACCGGATAGTTCTCGGCGGTGTCGAAGAAGTTGATCCCGGCCTCGAGGCTGCGGTCGAGAATGCGATGCGAGGTCTTCTCGTCGGCCTGGGAGCCGAAGGTCATGGTCCCCATGCAGATCTTGGATACGACGAGCGGGCTGCGGCCCAGACGCTGGCTCTGCATGGCGACTTCCCCTGGCATCGGCGCGGGCCTCATCGCCCATCTCTCCGGCAGACCGGCTGATAAGCGGCACCACCGGGGGTGGCAAGCCTCGCATTCATGGAGAGAGGCGCTAAGGTGAGGGCTCGGTTCCGGATCAGACGAGGGCGGAGACCATGAGCGCGGACTACGGGGACAACCGGCCGGACCTGGCGGCCTTCTGGATGCCCTTTACGGCCAACCGCCAGTACAAGGACGCGCCGCGCCTCCTCGTCGAGGCGAGCGGCATGTATTACCGCACCGCCGACGGCGACAGCGTGCTGGACGGCACCGCGGGCCTGTGGTGCTGCAACCTGGGCCATGCCCGGGAGGAAATCACCGAGGCCGTCGCCCGGCAGCTCGCCACCCTGGACTTCGCCCCGACCTTCCAGATGGGACATCCCCTGCCCTTCCGCTTGGCGGCGGCCCTGGCGGAATTCGCACCGCCCGGACTGGACCGGATCTTCTTCACCAACTCGGGTTCGGAGTCCGTCGACACGGCCCTGAAGATGGCCCTGGCCTATCATCGCGCCCGGGGCGAGGGGCAAAGGGTGCGCCTGATCGGCCGGGAAAAGGGCTATCACGGCGTCGGCTTTGGCGGGATCTCCGTCGGCGGCCTGGTCAATAACCGGCGGACCTATCTCACCCTCCCCGGGGCGGACCACATCGCCCACACCTTCGACCTTGCGAGGAATGCCTTCTCCCGGGGCCTGCCGGAACACGGGGCGGAGAAGGCCGACGAGGTCGAGCGGCTGGTGGCCCTGCATGGCGCTGAGACCATCGCCGCGGTCATCGTTGAGCCCGTCGCGGGCTCCGCCGGCGTCCTGCCGCCGCCCAAGGGCTATCTGGAGCGCCTGCGCGCCCTCTGCGACCGGCATGGCATCCTGCTGATCTTCGACGAGGTCATCACTGGCTTCGGCCGGCTGGGCGAGCCCTTCGGGGCCCAGGCCCTGGGCGTCACCCCGGACATCATGATCACCGCCAAAGGCATCACCAACGGCGCCCTGCCCATGGGGGCGGTCTTCGCCCACCGGAAGGTGCATGACGCCATCGTCCAGGGCCCGCCCGCCGCCATCGAGTTCTTCCATGGCTACACCTATTCAGGGCATCCCGTGGCCTGCGCGGCGGCCCTTGCCAGCCTGGAAGTCTACCGGCGCGACGGCCTCTTCACCCGGGTGAAGTCCCTGGCGAGCCACTGGGAGGACGCAATCCACGCCCTGCGCGCCAAGCCGAACGTCATCGATATCCGGAACATCGGCCTGATGGGCGCGATCGAACTCGCCCCCCGGGCGGACGCCCCCGGCGCCCGCGGATACGAGGTGCTGGTGAGGGCGCTGAAGGCCGGGCTCCTGATCCGGGCAACGGGCGACATCATCGCCCTGTCGCCCCCGCTGATCATCAGCGAAGAAGAGATCGGCAAGCTGTTCGACATTCTGGGCGGCGTTCTGGACGACCTGGCCTGAAGTCGCCGGGCCTCGGGTTGACATAAAGACATAAAGATATCTTTATGCGCTCATGTTGAGCGCTGACCGCACCGTCGACGTCCTGCGCGCTGCCGGAGAACCCTCGCGGTTGCGAATCCTCGCCCTGCTGGCGCGGGAGGAATTGGCGGTCCTGGAGATCTGCAAGGTGCTGGACCAGAGCCAGCCCCGGGTCTCGCGCCACCTGCGCCTGCTCGCTGAGGCCGGGCTCGTCGAACGGTTCCCGGACGGGGCCTGGGTCTTCTACCGCCCGGCCGCCGAAGGCGAACCCCGCACCCTCGCAGATCGCGTCCTCGCCGCCCTGGATGGGGCCGATCCAGTCCTGGTCCGTGACGCCGAGCGGCTGGAAGCGGTGCGCGGCGAGCGCCGGACCGCCGCTGACCAATACTTCGCGCGTAATGCCGTAACCTGGGACGAGATCCGGTCGCTGCACGTGGCGGAGGACCGGGTGGAGGTCGCCATACGGGACGCTGCCGGGCCGGGGCCCTTCCACCGGCTGGTCGACCTGGGGACCGGGTCGGGACGCATGCTGACCCTGCTCGGGCCGTACGCCACCTCCTGCCTGGGCCTCGACCTCTCCCAGCAGATGCTCAACGTCGCCCGGGCCCGGGTCGAGGCGGCGAGCCTGCCCGCCTGCGACCTTCGCCACGGGGACATCTTCGCCACACGCCTGCCCGACGGCTGTGCCGACCTGGTGGTCGTCCACCAGGTCCTGCACTTCCTGGGCGACCCCGCCGCCGCGGTTCGCGAGGCCGGACGCCTGGCCGCCCCGGGCGGACGGCTGGTGATCGTCGACTTCGCCCCCCACGCCCTGGAGGTCCTGCGCGAGCAGCACCAGCACCGCCGGCTGGGCTTTTCCGCCGCAGAGATGAAGCGGTGGCTGTCGGCGGCGGGCCTGCGCCAGACCGGCCTGGAAATTCTGTCCCCCGCCCGCAGCGACGGCCTGACCGTCTGCGTCTGGACCGCCGAACGGAGCCCTGCATGACCAACACCGCCCTGGGTCCCATCGCCCGCGCCGGCACGGGCCTCGCCGCCCCACCCCGCGTCTCCTTCGAGTTCTCGCCGCCCAAGACGGAGGAGGCAGAGCTTGCCCTGTGGGAGGCCATTCGTCGCCTTGCTCCGCTCAACCCGGCCTTCGTGTCCGTCACCTACGGTGCCGGCGGATCGACCCGGGACCGGACCCACCGCACGGTCAGCCGCCTGCTGGCGGAGACTAACCTCTCCCCCGCCGCCCACCTGACCTGCGTCGACGCCAGCCGGGCCGAGGTGGATGAGGTGATCCACGACTACTGGGACGCCGGAGTCCGGCACATCGTGGCCCTGCGCGGCGATCCCCCCGGCCAGATCGGTGGGGTTTATGTCCCGCGAACGGACGGTTACCTGAACGCCACGGAGCTGACCTCAGGCATCCGCGACATCGGCCCCTTCGAGGTCAGCGTCAGCCTCTACCCGCAGACCCATCCGGAAAGCGGCTCCATCGACCATGACATCGACGTGCTCAAGGCCAAGATCGACGCCGGGGCGACCCGGGCCATCACCCAGTTCTTCTATGACGTCGACGGTTTCCTGAGGTTCATGGACCGGGTCCGCAAGGCTGGCGTCACCCTCCCCATCTCGCCAGGCATCATGCCGGTGTCGAACTTCAAGGGCCTGAAGCGCATGGCCGGGCCCGTGGGCATTCCCCTGCCCGCCTGGCTGGGCGCCCTGTTCGAAGGCCTGGACCGCGACCCCGATACCCGCCGCATGATCGCCGCCGGTGTCGCTGCCGAAATGTGCGTCAAGCTGGCGGAGGAAGGCTATTCCGACTTCCACTTCTACACCCTGAACCGGGCCGACCTAGTCTATGCCATCTGCCGCATCCTCGGGCTCCGTGAGTCTACCGGGGAAGGAGCCGCCGCATGAGAACCGCCCTGATCGCCGGCCTCCTGGCCGCAGGTGCTGCCGTCGCCGCGCCCACCAGCCCGCCGGAGTGGAGCGCGCCGACCGATCCCTTCCGGGTGGCCGACAACCTCTACTACGTAGGTACTGCGGGCATCTCGGCCTGGCTCATCACGACGCCCAAGGGGCACATCGTGATCGACGGCGCCATGCCGACCAGCGCGCCCCTGATCCAGTCCAGTATCCGCCAGCTCGGCTTCCAGCCGAAGGATGTGAAGATCCTCTTGAACACCCACGCCCACTTCGACCACACGGGCGGGCTGGCCGACCTCAAGCGCGACACCAGTGCCCGCCTTCTGGCCAATCCCGCCGACCGAAAGGCCCTGGAGACCGGGCTCTACCCCGGCTGGGAGGACATGCGCGGCCTCGACTTCGCCCCCGTCAAGGTCGATGCCGACCTGAAGGACGGCCAGCCCGTCCGCCTCGGCGACGCCGTCCTCACGCCCCGCTTTACCCCCGGTCATTCCCCCGGCTGCACCACCTGGACCTTCCAGGCAAAGGACAGGGGGCAGCCGCTGAACGTGCTTCTCTACTGCTCCACCTCGGTGGCGGCGAACCGGCTCGTCTCGCGCGACCGCGGACCCCAGTATCCTGGAATTGTCGAGGATTACCGGCGCAGCTTCACCCTGCTGAAGACCCTGAAGGCCGACGTCTTCCTGGCGCCCCACGCCGAGCAGTTCGGCCTTGAGGCCAAGCGCGCGCGCCTGAAGGCCGGGGGTGCCAACCCCTTCGTCGATCCGGGCGAACTGGCCCGCAGGGTGGCCGAGAGCGAGGCGGATTTCCGCAAGGACCTGGCCCGCCAGGAGGCGAGTGCAAAATGACCCGGACTGAACGCATCGCCGCCCTCAAGGCCGCCTCCCGGGAGCGCATCCTGGTCCTCGACGGCTCCTGGGGCGTGATGATCCAGAAGCGTGGCCTGGAAGAGGCCGATTTTCGGGGCGAGCGCTTCGCTGGCCATCCGGGCCAGTTGAAGGGCAATAACGACCTCCTCTGCCTCACACGGCCGGACATCATCACAGAGCTGCACGACGCCTATTTCGGCGCCGGGGCGGACATCTCCGAGACCAACACCTTCTCGTCCACCACCATCGCCCAGGCGGACTATGGCCTGGAGGCGGCGGTGCGCGACATCAACCTGGAAGGTGCCCGCCTGGCGCGGGCCTCCGCCGACCGCTGGACCGCCGCCGAACCGCACAAGCCGCGCTTCGTCGCCGGTTCCATCGGTCCCCTGAACAAGATGCTGTCCATGTCGCCGGACGTGAACGACCCCGGTGCCCGCTCGGTGACCTTCGAGGAGGTCTACCAGGCCTATCGCGAGCAGGTCATCGCCCTGAACGAAGGCGGGGTGGACCTCTACCTGGTCGAGACCATCACCGACACGCTGAACTGCAAGGCGGCGATCAAGGCCATCATGGACCTCGAGGACGAGGGCTTCGAGCCCCTGCCGATCTGGATCTCGGGCACCATTACGGACCGGTCGGGACGCACCCTGTCCGGCCAGACGGTCGAGGCCTTCTGGAACTCGGTCCGCCACGCCCGGCCCTTCGCCATCGGCCTGAACTGCGCCCTGGGCGCGGACCTGATGCGCCCCCACATCGCCGAGCTGTCCCGGGTGGCCGACACCCTGGTCAGCGCCTATCCCAATGCGGGCCTGCCCAACGCCATGGGCGAGTATGACGAGCAGCCCCACGAGACCGGGCACTCGCTGCACCAATGGGCCGAGGACGGCATTGTCAACATCGTCGGCGGTTGCTGCGGCACGACCCCGGACCACATCGCCCACGTGGCCCAGGCGGTGCAGGGCCTGGCCCCGCGCAATCCGGCCGTGCGCCCGCGGGCCATGCGCCTGTCGGGCCTGGAGCCCATGGAGCTGTCATGAGGCCCACCTTCGTCAACATCGGCGAGCGGACCAACGTCACCGGCTCTGCCCGCTTCCGGAAGTTGGTGGCCGAGGGAAACTATCCCGAGGCCCTTTCGGTCGCCCGCCAGCAGGTGGAAGCCGGTGCCTCCATCATCGACGTCAACATGGACGAGGGCCTGCTCGACTCCGTTCGCGCCATGACGACCTTCCTCAACCTGATCGCCGCAGAGCCCGATATCGCCCGGGTGCCATTGATGATCGACTCCTCCAAGTGGGAGGTGATCGAGGCGGGCCTGCGCTGCGTGCAGGGCAAGGCCATCGTCAACTCCATCTCCCTGAAGGAGGGCGAGGCGGCCTTCCTGAAGCAGGCCCGGGCCTGCCTGCGCTATGGTGCGGCGGTGGTGGTCATGGCCTTCGACGAGAAGGGCCAGGCCGACACCCTGACGCGCAAGACCGAGATCTGCGCCCGCGCCTACCGGACCCTGGTGGACGAGGTGGGGTTCCCCCCCGAAGACATCATCTTCGACCCCAACATCTTTGCGGTCGCCACCGGGATCGACGAGCACGACAACTATGCCGTCGACTTCATCGAGGCGACCCGCTGGATCAAGGCCAACCTGCCTAATGCCCGGGTCTCGGGCGGCGTCTCCAATGTCTCCTTCAGCTTCCGGGGCAACGAGCCCGTGCGGCGGGCGATCCACGGGGTCTTCCTCTACCACGCCATCGCCGCAGGCCTGGACATGGGCATTGTCAACGCCGGTGACCTGCCCGTCTACGACGACATTCCCTTTGATCTGCGCGAAGCGGTGGAGGACGTCATCCTCAACCGGCCCCGGCGCCAACCGGCCCTGTCCAATACCGAGCGGCTGGTGGAGCTGGCGCCGATCTTCAAAGGCGGGAAGTCCGAAGTGAAGGGCCCGGACCTGGCCTGGCGCCAGGCAGCGGTGGCCGAGCGGCTGGCCCACGCCCTCGTTCACGGGGTTACCGACTACATCGAGACAGACGTGGAAGAGGCCCGGCTGGCGGCGGGGCGTCCCCTGGAGGTCATCGAAGGCCCCCTGATGGACGGCATGAACCGGGTCGGTGACCTGTTCGGCGCGGGCAAGATGTTCCTGCCGCAGGTGGTGAAATCCGCCCGGGTGATGAAGCAGGCCGTGGCCTGGCTCCTGCCCTTCATGGAGACCGAGAGCGCCGGCCAGGAGCGCAAGAGCGCCGGCCGGATCCTCATGGCCACCGTCAAGGGCGACGTCCACGACATCGGCAAGAACATCGTCGGCGTGGTCCTGCAGTGCAACAACTACGAGGTCTTCGACCTGGGTGTCATGGTCCCGGCCGACCGCATCCTCGACGAGGCCGTGCGCCTGAAGGTGGACATGGTCGGCCTGTCGGGCCTGATCACCCCCAGCCTGGACGAGATGGTCTTTGTCGCCTCGGAGATGCAGCGGCGGGGCTTCCACATGCCCCTGCTGATCGGCGGGGCCACCACCTCCAAGACCCACACAGCGGTGAAGATCGCCCCGGCCTACCCCGCGGGCTCCACCACCTACGTCCTCGACGCCAGCCGGGCGGTGGGCGTGGTCTCGGCCCTGCTTTCGCCCACCGAGCACGACCGTTTCACCGCCGAGACCACGGCCGAATATGTCCGGGTCCGCGAGCAGTTCGAGCGCAGCCAGGACAACCGGGGCCGGATGAGCCTGGCCGACGCCCGCCGGCGCGCCTTCGCCACCGACTGGAGCCGGAACACCCCGTCGAAGCCGTCCTTCACGGGGCTGCGGACCTTCGAGGACTGGGACCTGACGGACCTGGCAGAGCACATCGACTGGACGCCCTTCTTCGCCAGTTGGCAGCTCTTTGGACGGTTCCCAGCCATCCTGCAGGATGACATCGTCGGCCAGGCCGCCCGCGACCTCTATGCCGACGGCCGGCGGATGCTTGACCGGATGATCCAGGGCCGCTGGCTGACCGCCAAGGCGACGGTCGGCTTCTGGCCGGCACAGGCCGATGGCGACGACATCCTCGTCTATGCCGACGAGACCCGCACGGAGGTCGCCGGTCGCTTCCACACCCTGCGCCAGCAGATGGTCCGCAACGACGGTGACCGGGCGAACCTGGCCCTCTCCGACTTCATCGCCCCGGTCGGCGGCCCGCCGGACTGGCTGGGCGGCTTTGCCGTCACCGCCGGGCATGGCGAGATCGAGATGGCTGAGCGTTTCCGCCAGGACGGTGACGACTATTCCGCCATCCTCGCCACCTCCCTGGCTGACCGGCTGGCGGAGGCCCTGGCCGAGGCCCTGCACCGCAAGGTCCGCACAGAGCTCTGGGGCTATGCTTCGGACGAGGTCTTCGACCTGGAGTTCCTGATCGGCGAGAAATACCGGGGAATCCGGCCCGCCGCTGGCTATCCGGCACAGCCCGACCACACCGAGAAGGCCGAGCTGTTCCGGCTGCTGGAGGCGACGCCCCGGACGGGGATCACCCTGACCGAGAGCTTCGCCATGGACCCGCCGTCCAGCGTGTCCGGCCTCTACTTCAGCCATCCGGACAGCCACTATTTCGGCGTCGGCCGGATCGACCGCGACCAGGTCGAGGACTACGCCCGCCGCAAGGGCTGGGACCGCGCGACCGCCGAACGCTGGCTGGCGCCAATTCTCAGCTACACGCCGGCGGGGTGAAGGGGGTGGCGACAGGGGCGGGAGAGCAGGACTTCAACCGCCTCTGGGCTGCCCAGGCGGTCTCGGCCTTCGGGGCGCGGATCGCCCGGGAAGGCCTGCCCATCGCTGCGGTGACGACCCTAGCGGCTTCGCCTTCGGCCCTGGGTCTCCTCGCCGCCCTGACCGGCCTTGCCTCAATGATCCTCGGCCTTTCCGCTGGAGGCTGGGTGGACCGGCGGCCCCGCCGGGGGGTCCTGATCGCCATGAACCTGGTGCGGGCCGCCGCCCTCGCCGTCATTCCCCTGGCGGCCCTGACGGGGTTCCTGAGCCTGCCGATGATCCTGGCTTCGGGAACCGTCATCGCGGGCGCCAGCACCGTCTTCATCATGGCCGAGCATGCCATCCTGCCGGGACTGGTGGCCCCCGAGCGGCTGATCACAGCGAACGCCCGCCTGTCAGCCACGGACTCCGTCGCCGAGATCGGCGGCCCGGCCCTGGCCGGCGTCCTCTTCCAGGCCCTGACTGCGCCCCTCGCCGTCGCCGCCACGGCCGGGACCTGGCTGGCCTCCGCGCTCCTCCTGCTGCGGATCCGGGGTGAGCGGCCTATGGAAGCTAGACCCGGGACACCGGCGGAGGGCCTGTCCTTCCTCTCCGGATTCCGGACAACCTGGGCGGACAGGGAGGTCCGCGTCCTCTTCCTGATCCAGATGGCCTGTGGCCTGACCGGCGGGGTCTTCGGAAGCCTCTACGTCCTGTTCGCTATACGCACCCTTCAACTCCCTACTGGCCTGCTGGGCCTAGCCATCGCCTGCGGGGGGATTGGCGCCCTGGCCGGGGCGGCGGCGGGGCCGATTGTGGAGCGGCGGCTGGGGGCCGGTCGGACCCTGACTCTGGCCCTTCTGCTCGGCGGCCTGGTCAACCTCGCCATCGGCCTTGCGCCTACGGGCGTGAAGGGCGGCATGGCCGTGATGGTCGCCACCCAGTTCCTGGGCGACCTGTTCGGCGTCACCGCCATGATCCTGATGTCGAGCCTGCGCCAAGTGCGGGTCGACGCCGATCACCTGGGCCGTGTGTCGGGCGTTTTCCAGGCCGGATCTGGGGGCATGGCAGTCGTCGGCGCCCTGGGCGCGGCCCTGCTTGCAGAGGCGGCGGGCATACGCACGGCCATGCTGGCCGCCGCCGCCCTCAGCCTCACCCTGCCCCTGCTCTGCGCCGCAAGCCCTCTGGCGCGGGCCCGTCTGCCGGCAGGTTGAGGCCCGGAGGTCGAGCGCCATCGGCGCGGTGGGTTTTGCTGGGATGACAACCGGAGTTCCCCCGCCATCCAGGAGCCTCGCCCCGATCCACCGCCTCCCGAGGGAAGGAACCGCGCACGTTAATTGCTCCCCCAAGGGGGAGCTGTCGGCGAAGCCGACTGAGGGGGTCAACGGCCTCCCAGCAGACCCCCTCCGTCCCGGGGCCGGGGCCTCGGGCCACCTCCCCCTTGGGGGAGGAATTGAGGTGCGGCAGGTGTCCGCCCTACCGCGAGAACTTCTGGAACTTGATCCGGTGGGGGATCAGGCTGTCAGCGCCCAGGCGGCGCTTCTTGTCCTCTTCGTAGGCCTCGAAGTTGCCCTCGAACCATTCGATGTGGCTGTCGCCTTCAAAGGCCAGGATGTGGGTGGCCAGGCGGTCGAGGAACCAGCGGTCGTGGCTGATCACCACGGCGCAGCCGGCGAACTCCTCCAGGGCCTCCTCGAGGTTCTGCAGGGTCTCGATGTCCAGGTCATTGGTGGGCTCGTCGAGGAGGATGACGTTGCCGCCGGTGGTCAGGGTCTTGGCCAGGTGGACGCGGTTGCGCTCCCCGCCCGACAGCTGGCCAACCTTCTTCTGCTGGTCGCCACCCTTGAAGTTGAACGAACCCACATAGGCCCGGGTGTTGATCTCGCGCTTGCCGACCGCAAGGATGTCGAGGCCGCCGGAGACTTCCTGCCAGACGGTCTTGTTGCCATCCAGGGCGTCCCGGCTCTGGTCCACATAGGCCAGCTTGACCGTCTCGCCGAGGCGGAAGGTTCCCTCGTCGGGCTGTTCCTGGCCGGTGATGATCCGGAACAGGGTCGACTTGCCGGCGCCGTTGGGCCCGATCACGCCGACGATCCCGTTGGGCGGCAGCTTGAAGGACAGGTCCTTGAACAGCACCTTGTCGCCGTAGGACTTCGTCAGGTGCGAGGCCTCGAGCACGAGGTTTCCCAGGCGCGGTCCGGGCGGGATCTGGATGGCGGCGAAGCTCTGGGCGTGGCGGGAGCTCTCCTGCTCGGTGACCATGCGGTCATAGGCGGCAAGGCGGGCCTTGGACTTGGCCTGGCGGGCCTTGGCGCCAGACCGGACCCACTCCAGCTCTCGGGTCATGGCGCGCTGGCGAGCATCGCTCTCGGACTGCTCCTGGACAATGCGCTTGGTCTTCTGCTCCAACCAGCCGGTATAGTTGCCTTCGTAGGGGATCCCCTTGCCGCGATCGAGCTCCAGGGTCCACTTGGTCACCTGATCCAGGAAATAGCGGTCGTGGGTTACCAGGATGACGCAGCCTGGGAAGGCCTCCAGGTGATGCTGCAGCCAGGCCACGCTCTCGGCGTCAAGGTGGTTGGTGGGCTCGTCCAGCAGCAGCATGTCGGGCTTCGAAAGCAACAGCCGCGCCAGGGCGATCCGGCGCTTCTCTCCCCCCGAAAGGTTCTCCACGCTCCAGTCGTCCGGCGGGCAGCGCAGGGCGTCCATGGCCATCTCGACCTTGGAGTCGATGTCCCACATGTCGCCCGCATCGATCTGCTCCTGGAGGGTGGTCATCTCCTCCATGAGCTCGTCGGTATAGTCCTCACCCAGCTGGCCGGCGACCTCGTTGAACCGGGCGAGAAGGCGCTTCTCCTCGCACCAGGACTCCACGTTCTGGCGGACATTGAGGGCTGTATCCAGATGGGGTTCCTGCTCCAGGTAGCCCATCTTTACGCCATCGGCCGCCTTGGCCTCGCCGTTGAACTCCTTGTCCTGGCCGGCCAGGATCTTGAGAAGGGTCGACTTACCCGACCCATTGACCCCGACCACCCCGATCTTCGCGTCCGGGTAGAAGGACAGCCAGATGTTCTCGAACACCTTCTTGCCGCCGGGATAGACCTTGGTCAGGCCCTGCATCTGGAAAATGTATTGCTGCGCCATGGGGCTTGCGGGCTCGCGGATCGAGGAATGAGAAGGCCCGCCAGATAGCCCTCCGGCCCGGCCGGCGCAATGGGTGGGGACCGTCAGGAGACTGTCACGCAAGGGTCGCGGATGTGTCGCGGGCGCTCCCTAGCCTGCACCCGACTCAGCCGACAGAACGGCTGGCACCGGGGATCATCATGAAATCAGCTCTTATTACGGGCGTATCCGCCCTCGCCCTCCTTCTCGCCGCGACCGCTGCATGCGCTGCAGACGAGGCAACCGGCGTCGAGGAACTCATCATCTATGGCAAAGGCGAAAGCCGCCAGGTCCAGACCCTGACCGTCGAAGAGATGCAGCGGGCGGCGCCGGGCTCCAGCCCGATCAAGATGGTCGAGAAGCTGCCGGGCGTGAACTTCCAGTCCGCCGACGCCTTCGGCGCCTACGAGTGGTCGACCCGCATCTCCATCCGGGCCTTCAACCAGAACCAGCTGGGCTTCACCCTCGACGGGGTCCCGCTGGGCGACATGAGCTATGGCAACCACAACGGCCTGCACATCAGCCGCGCCATCGCCACCGAGGACCTGGCGGGTGTGGAACTGGCCCAGGGCTCCGGCGCGCTCAGCGTCGCCTCGACCTCAAACCTCGGTGGCGCCCTGAAGTTCACCAGCCGCACACCCTCTTCCGACCTGGGCGCTGATGTGGCGGTGACCGCGGGGTCAAGCTCCATGCTCCGCGTCTTCCTGCGCGCTGACACCGGTGAACTGCCCGGCGGCGGGCGGGGCTCCATCAGCTATGCCGACCAGAAGGCCGACAAGTGGAAGGGCCAGGGCGAGCAGAACCAGAAGCAGATCGACCTGAAGTTCGTCCAGCCGATCGGCGACTTCACGGTCACCGCCTTCTACGACTATTCCGAGCGCCGCGAGAACGACTACCAGGACCTGTCCCTGGACATGATCTCGCGTCTGGGCTCCGACTGGGACAACAATACCGGCCGCTGGGCCGAGGCCGTCCAGATCGCCCGCGCCTACCAGACCGGCTCCAACTACACCGGGTCGAACCCCATCCTCGACGGGAACGGCTGCTACACCGGCTCTGGTGCCAACCCCTATCCGGGCAAGGTGAAGTGCGTCGACGACGCCTACTATGACGCCTCGGGCCTGCGCGACGACAACCTCTGGGCGGTGACGGCCGCGGGGCCCCTGGGCGGCGTCGACCTCAGCGCCACGGTCTACGGCCATACCAATGACGGCCAGGGCACCTGGTACACCCCCTACGTGGCTTCGCCGAACAACAACGTCCCCGGCGCGACGAGCCAGAACGCCCCGATCTCGACCCGGACGACGGAGTATTCCATCGACCGGAAGGGCCTGATCGTCGGCGCGGCCCTCGACCTCGGCGCCCACAGGATCTCCGCCGGGGGCTGGTTTGAGACCAACGACTTCTCTCAGGCCCGCCGCTACTACGGCCAGAACCTGTCCGCACCCTCATCGGCGCTCAACTTCTTCTCTGGTCCCTTCTACACCCAGTGGGCCTACGACTTCAGCACGAACACCGGCGTCTTCCACATCGAGGATGTCTGGACCGTCTCGGACCAGCTCAAGGTCAACTTCGGCTTCAAGTCCGTCAGTGTAAAGAGCGACTCCGTCACGCGCATTGGAACGCCCGTCATCAACGGCTCCATCAAGTCGGAAGAGGGCTTCCTGCCCCAGGTCGGCGCAACCTGGGCCCTGTCTGACGACAGCGAAATCTTCGCCAGCTACGCGAAGAACATGCGTGCCTTCGCCGCAGCCCACACCGGCCTGTCGCCCTTCGCCACCACCCAGGCCGGCTTCGACGCCATCCGTAACAGCCTCCAGCCCGAAACCTCGCAGACCTTCGAGGGCGGCTGGCGGTATCGCGCGGGTGGCTTCCAGGGTGTCCTGGCCGCCTACTACGTCAAGTTTGACGACCGCCTGATCGGTACGTCGGCGGGCGCGGGCATTGTCGGCAACCCCACCATCCTGTCCAACGCCGGAAGCGTGACGGCCATGGGCTTTGAGGCGGCGGGAAAGTTCGAGCTGAACGACGACTGGAGCCTCTTCGGTTCCTACGCCTACAACGACAGCACCTACGACGACGACATCCGCAGCGCCGCCGGCGTCGTGACCCAGAAGATCAGCGGCAAGACCACGGTGGACTCGCCCAAGCATCTCCTCAACGGCGAGGTCAACTTCGAACACGAGGGCTGGTTCGCGACGATGAATGTCCACTACGTCTCGGAGCGGTACTTCACCTTCACCAACGACAAATCGGTCCCGTCCACGACGACGGCCGACCTGTCCTTTGGTTACCGCTTCCAGGGCGAGGGCCTGATCGAGGGCCTGGAGATCCAGGCCAACGTGACGAACCTGACGGACGAGGACTACGTCTCGACCATCGGCTCCAACGGCTTCGGCTATTCGGGTGACAACCAGACCCTGCTGACGGCCGCCCCGCGCGAGGCCTTCATCACCCTGCGCAAGCGCTTCTGATCCTCTTCCCGAGGCAACCCCGACTGGCCCCGCTGGCGACAGCGGGGCCTCTTTTTTTGCGTCCACACCGCCTCCGGAGGGAACCTCCGGCTTGCACAGTCCGGCGAGCCCTGTACCTCTTGGGAGCGAATTCGGCAGGAGCCTCCGAATGCCCTCCCCCAGACGGATCCGACTGGTAGCTGTCCTGGCCTTCGGGCTGGTCCTGCAGGCCTGCGCAGGCACGGCACCGCCGACCCTCGCCCTCATGCCTGCGCCGGACGCCTTTGACAGCGGGGCCTTCGACCGGGCAGCGGATGATCGCCCGGTAGGTGACATCCCCGACGGCGGCATCCTCTACGCCACTGGCCGGCAGAAGAGTGCAGGCAATGCGCCGGGGGACTTCTACACCACCGAGCGCAGCCTTGTGGTGCACCTGGGTGAAGCACAGGTCAGCGTCAGCAATCCCGCCATCACCTGGCGGCAGGCGCGGGAAATGGCTCTGCTCAAGAACCAGTCCAAGGACTACCCGATTGTGGTCTCCGGGGTCACGGAGTACGGCCTCCTCAACCGATCCGTGACGCCCTATGTGGACCCGGGCCAGCAGGCTGCCCCGCCAGCCCAAGCCACCGCCAGGTTCGCCGCCGAGGTCAACCGCAGACTCGAGCGCACCCGCCAGAAGGACGTCTACATCTATGTCCATGGCTACAAGGTGGCCTTCGACAACCCCGTCCTGGTGGCGGCCGAGATGTGGCACTTCATGGGCTATGAAGGGGTTTTCGTCGCCTATTCCTGGCCGTCGACCCCCGAGGCGACGGCCTATGTGGGTGATGTCGACACCGCCATGGGCATGGCCCGCAATCTTAGGGAACTTGTCCACATGCTGGAGACCGACACGGCCGCCGAGCGGATCCACATCATCGGCTACAGCGCCGGCACCCGCCTGGTGGCGCGCACCCTGGAGCAGATGGCCCTTCTGAACCGCGGCCAGGGAACAGGCGGTACGCGCTATGGTGCCAGGCTGGAAAACGTCTTCCTGATCTCGAGCGACGTCGACCGGTCGGTCTTCGGTGCCTACCTGGCCGACGGAGCCCTGGACGTCTCGCGGCACCTGATCATCTACGCCTCGAAACAGGACGAGGCCCTGCAGATCTCCGAGAAGATCACGGGGCATGCGCGACTTGGGGAAGCCCTGCCCCCCGACAAGGTCCCGGTGCCCTTCGCCAACCTTCTCAAGAGCCGCTCAGACCGGATTTCCTACATTGACGTCTCCGCCGCCCCGGCCATCTCAGCCGGGAGCGGGCACGGATATTTCCGCGGTAGTCCCTGGGTGTCCAGCGACCTCATGATCAGGCTGATGTACCGCCTGCCTCCGGAGGTCCGGGGCCTGGTGCGGGACCCGAACACCGGCGTCCTTTCATTCCCCGCGGACTACGACCAGAGGATGAAACGCGCACTCCAGGACCTGAAGTCGGGGCGTCCGTCGGGGCCCTGACAGATTTCAGGGCGTGATGCAGTTCCGGGTGACGGCGAGGATGTCGAGAAGCCTGGCGTTGGCCGCAAGGGTGATTGTCGCAAGAGCCAAGTGGTCTCTCTCGCCAACGCCTCAATGTCACCGGCGAGGAACCCCTTCAAGCCAGATGGAGTACGTACCGTCGGCTCAGTTGGTGAGGATGGACCTGCCCCCGACGGGATGGGGCATCGCCGCCTTTCGGCTCACCCATCGTCCTGATCCGCCTGAGCGCTGCGGCCGCCGCCGGCCGGGCCGGTATAGCCCTGGGCGCCATCCGGGCCTTCCCACCAGTAGGCAGGACGCTTGCGGGTGCCAGTCAGCTCTTCATTGAGGGTCGCGGCGTCCAGCAGGCGGCCACCGATCATGACCTTGCTGATCTTGTCGGAGTTGCGGATGTCCTGGGTCGGATCGGCGTCGAGCACGACCAGGTCGGCAAGCTTGCCGGGCTCCAGGCTGCCAACATCCGCATCGTAGCCCAGGCTGCGCGCGGCCTCGATGGTGCCCGTGCGAAGCGCCTCGACCGGGCTCATTCCCCCCCGGGCGAAGGACCAGAGCTCCCAGTGCGCGGCGATACCCGGCTCCTGGCCATGCGCACCGATCGAGACCGGCACGCCCCGCCGCGCCAGCTTGGCGGCTTCGCGGGCATTGTCATCATCCTTGTAGTCACCGTCCGGCGCGATTTCGCGGCGGGCGTTATTGGCTGTCAGGATCGCCGCCGGCTCGTGCTTCTGCAGCAGGGGATGCTTCCAGACCTCTGTGTGCGAGCGCCAGTAAGGGTCGCCCGCCGGGCCGCCAAAGGTCACCACCAGGGTCGGGGTGTAGCCGGTCTTGGACTCGCTGAAGAACTGCAGCACGTCCTCGTAGAACACGCCGAGTGGCAGGTTGTGCTCAACCGTGGTGTTGCCATCGGCGATCAGGGTCATGTCGAAGCCGAAGAGCGAACCGCCCTCGGCCACCGAGCGCATTCCCTCGGCCAGGGCCGCCGCAGTGACCTGCTGGCGCTGTTCCCGGCGGGGCTGGTTGTAGTTCTTGAGGCTATGCGCGCCCTGGGCCTTGAGCCGGCGGACGTGGGCCAGGGCGTCTTCATAACTGTCGATCTGGGCGTAGACGCCCGGATCACGGGCACCATAGACGACCTCGCCGGTCGAGAAGGTACGTGGGCCCAGGATCTTACCGGCGCGCACCATCTCCAGCGCCGGGAACACCGTCCGGGCGCTGCTGGAGGGATCGTGCCGGGTGGTCACGCCCAGGGCCAGGTTGACCATCTCCACCCAGTTGGCCTGGGGGGTGATCTCGTCGATCCCGTAGGGGCCGTGGGCATGGGCGTCGATCAGGCCCGGGATCAGGGTCTTGCCCCGGGCGTCGAGTGTCGGCGTGCCGGCCGGGATGGCCACCTCGCCGCGCTTGCCCACGGCCTTGATCCGGTCGTGCTCGATCAGCACAACGCCATCGTCGATGATGCCGCCATCCATGCCCTTCATGGTGACCACGCGCGCGCCGACAATCGCGAGGCTGCCCTTGGGCTTGTCTGCGGTAATCCGCATCGAGAGCGAAATCCCACTCTTGGGTGGTTCGAAGGTCGGGGGCTTGGCGCCCTTGGCCAGCGGGGCGTCGGCGAACATGACAGTCCGGTCGGCGCTGAACACCGTGGGTCCAAGCGACCAGTTCAGCCGCTTGCCGCCTTCGCTCCAGTGGATCCAGTCAGCCCCGTCACCGCTGACCTTGACGACCGGCAGGGCGCCGCCCTTGGTGGAGAGCGAGACCTCCTGGCCACCGGGGACCATGGGGGTAACGAAGGCCTGGTAGTTCTGGCGGAAGGCTAGGAACTTGCCATCGGGCGAGACGCGGTAGTCGTTGACGAGTTCACCCTTGGCATGGACGCGGCGCGCCTCGCCATTGAGGTCGAGGCTGACCAGGCGGCTTTCCTTGGCATCACTTTCAACCACGAAGATGCGGTCATTGGCGGTCCCGAACTGGGGATTGCCGCCCTTGTCGGTGATGCGAGTCGCCTGGCCGCCGGTTGCCGCAACACGATACACACCAGGCTCGGCCGAGCCGCGCGGGCTGGAAAGAAAACCTCCGCGGTCCTTCTCAAAGACCACGATCTTGCCATCGGGCGAGAAGCGCGGACGGGCATAATGGCCGGCCGGGGTGATGGCTGTGGACTTGCCACCGCTGGCAGCAAGGGTGCGCACTTCGCCCAGGCCCGCGTCGGTCCAGCGGACATAGACCAGCGTCTTGCCGTCAGCCGACCATGACGGATAGGCCTCCATCGCGGCCTCGTCACGGGTCAGGCGGCGCGGTTCGCCGCCCGCCATCGACTTGATCCACAGCTTGCCGAGGGTCTCGAACACCACCGACCTGCCATCGGGCGAGACACTGGCCCCCCGCGGCATCCGGGTCTCGAAGCTGTCTGGTGCCACCGCCACAGGCGGGCGCGGAGGATCGATCAGGCCGCGCGTATCGGCGATCCTGAAGGGAATGACCGTGGCCTTGCCCGTGGTTAGATCGACCCGGTTGAGATTGCCGCCGGCCCAGATCACCACACTGCCCGAATCCGGGGTCCAGGCCATGTTGGGATAGACGCCGGTCACGGCCCAGGTTTCCTGCATGTCCATGTCCAGGGCGTCATAGATCTTGCGATCCTCGCCCGTGGTCAGGTCGCGGACATAGAGCCGCGGCTGGGTCGCCTCGCGGCGGACATAGGCGATCTTCTTGCCATCGGGCGAAGGCGTGGGACGCACCGCGCCGCCTTCGCCGCCGATCACGCTCTCGGTCTTGCCGGTCTCGAGGTCATAGCGATCAATCCCGAAAAGCGCGTTGTTGCTGTCCTGCGCGTACTGGAAGGACGGACCCGGCGTGGTGTTGCGCGTGTAATAGACGTGGCGACCATCGGGCGCGAAGATCGGCTCACCCAGTTCCTTCTGGTGCTGTTCGCTCGGGCGCTTGACCAGCAGCACCCCGTCGCCGCCAGAGACATGGTACATCCAGACCTCGCCCGTTCCGAGCGAGCGCTGGGTGGTGAAGTGCTTCTTGGCCACGATGTACTGGCCATCCGGGCTCCAGCTTGGCTGGTTGAGCAGGCGGAAGCTCTCATTGGTGAGTTGGCGCTTGTCGCTGCCGTCGCGGTTCATGATCCAGATGTTGTCGCCGCCGCCCCGGTCAGACGTGAAGGCGATCCGCCGGCCATCGGGGGAGAAGCGCGGCTGGGTTTCGTAAGGCAGGCCTTCGGAGATGCGCGTCGGCGTGCCGCCGCCGATCGGCAGTGTGTAGATGTCGCCCAGCAGGTCGAAGACCAGGGTCCGCCCGTCGGGGCTGACATCCAGGTTCATCCAGGTGCCTTCCTCGACCGCAATCGGCACCTGACGCACCTTCATCCCCGGCGGTGCGGCAACATCCCATTTGGGCGCATCCTGGGCGTGCGCGGCGGCGGGCAGGGCGGCGGCGAGGCCAAGCACCAGGGCCATCCGCGAGGCAGTGCGGGCAAGAGTCTTCATCAGGAATCCCCCAGTGTGGCCCAGGAGTGTTGGCCCGGGCCCGGAACTGTCAATCAACGCATCCGTAAGCACCCTCGCCGCCAAGCGAGGTTGAACAGGATCGCGCAGAGTCAAACGCGCTTGTCCACCAGCCGGCCGGACCGCCGGCGGGGTGCCTCTGCGAACCCGCCGGCCTCATGGGCTACCGCCCCGTCGGCACGTCCTTGAAGGCCACGTCCTTGTCCAGGCGGATGTCACCGGGCAGGCCCAGGACGCGCTCAGCGATGATGTTGCGCAGGATTTCGTCCGTACCGCCGGCAATGCGAAGGCCAGGGGCCATCATCAGTGAACCGTGGAAGCCGCCCGACAGGGGGGCAAGGTCCGGGTCGTTGATGATGCCGTACTGGTCCAGCATCTCCACCGCCTCATTGGCCAGGTCCTGCATCAGGGTGGCCGCCACGACCTTGCCGATGGAGCTCTCGGGGCCCGGGGTCTGGCCCTTTGACAGAGCGGTCATGGTCCGGTTGCGGGCATGGCGCAGGCCCTCAGCCTGGACATACCAGTCCGCCAGCTTCTCGCGGACAGCGCTTTCCTGGAGAAGCGGCGCGCCGTCAGAGCCGGTGGTGTCGCGGGCAGCCTCGAGGAACTGGGACCAGCCCGTTCCCGTGGCGCCGCCGACGGCCAGGCGCTCGTTCATCAGGGTCACCAGCGAGACCTTCCAGCCTTCGCCCACGCCGCCGAGGCGCTGGCTGTCCTTGACCCGGACGTCGGTGAAGAAGACCTCGTTGAAACCGGATCCCCCCGACATCTGGTGGATTGGCCGGACGTCGACTCCCGGGTCCTTCATGTCGACCCAGAACATGGTCAGGCCCTTGTGCTTGGGCAGGTTCGGGTCCGTGCGGACGATGACGATGCCAAAGTCCGAGAACTGGGCGCCGGTGGTCCAGACCTTCTGGCCGTTGATGATCCAGTCGCCGGAGCCGTCAGCAGCCTTCTCGGCGCGGGTCCGCGCCGCCGCCACGTCGGAGCCGCTGCTGGGCTCGGAAAAGAGCTGGCACCAGATCTCCTCGCCACGGATAGCGGGGGGTCCGAACCGGTCCTTGGTGGCGGAGTCGGCGAAGTTCATGACGGTCGGCACGCACATGCCGAGGCCGATCTGGAACGGGTTGGAGGGGATCGGGTAGCGCGCCTCCTCCTCCCCGAAGATGACGCTGTCGATGGGCGTGCCGCTCTGGCCGCCCCACTCCTTGGGCCAGGTGATGCAGGCAAAGCCTGCAGCGGCCTTCCTGGCCTGCCAGGACCTGGCGGCGGCGAGGTCGCCCCCGCCCTCCCCGTCGTCATTCGCGTCGCGGGAGCGGGGCGCGTTGGCCTCGAGCCAGGTCCGGACCTTCTGGCGGTAGGCAGCTTCCTGGGGTGTGTCGTTGAAATCCATGATTGGTTTCCTTCTCAGGCGGCCGCGTTGCGGCGTTCGAGGTGGCTGACGAGGCGGTCTTTCCAGACCCGGGGAGCGCCGGCGACCAGGGAGAGCTGGCGCGAGCGGCGGTAGTGCAGGTGGCAGTCTACGGCCCAGGTGAAGCCGATGCCGCCGTGGGTCTGGATGTTCTCCTTGGATCCGAACCAGTAGGCCTCGGAGGCCGCGATCCGGGCGGCGCTGGCGGCCACCGGCAGTTCGGGGGCGTTGGTGTTGAGGGCCCAGGCTCCATAGTAGGCGTTCGACCGGGCCAGCTCGTTCTTCACGTACATGTCGGCCAGCTTGTGCTTGATCGCCTGATAGTTGGCGATGGCGCGGCCGAAGGCAAACCGCTCGAGGGCGTAGTCCTTGGCCATCTCCAGTGCACGGTCGGCGCCGCCGGTTTGCTCAAAGGCCAGGAGGACGGCGGCCCGGTCCAGGACCTGCTCGACCAGGGCCAGGCCCTCGCCAGCACCGCCCAGGCGCTCGGCCGGGACCTTGTCGAAGACCAGCTTGGCCGCGTCGCGGGAGGGATCCAGGGTCGAGAGCGTCTCGCGGGTCACCCCAGTGGCCGATAGATCGACGAGGAAGAGCCCCAGCTGGCCACCCTCACGCGCCAGAACCAGGGCGTGGGTGGCGATGCCGCCGTCGGTAACCGGGATCTTGGTCCCCGAAAGGCGCCCGCCCTCGACGGTGGCGCGGATCGAGGCCCCGGACAGGGCGCCAGGCCCCTCCGAAGTCGCCAGGGCGCCGATGACCTCGCCGGCGGCGACGCCGGGCAGGACAGCGGACTTCTGGGCCTCGGACCCGGCCAGCATGACCGCCTCGGCCAGGACATAGACGGTAGAGGCGAAGGGGATGGGGGCCACGGCCCGGCCCAGTTCCTCTGCGATGACGCAGAGTTCAAGCCGGCCCAGGCCCAGCCCGCCGTATTCCTCCGGAATGGCCGCGCCCAGCCAGCCCTGGCCAGCCACGGCCTTCCAGAGCTCGGGGTCCCAGGTGGCTGCGGGATCGTCGAGGACCTTGCGCACCCGGCTCGTGGGGCAGTTGGCCTCGAGGAAGCGCCTCGCCTCGGTCTTGAGGAACTTCTGGTCCTCGGAGAAATCGAAATTCATGGGCTCGCACGCCTCCCTGCGCCGGTCCGGCATCCTGTTGGGAAGGACCATAGTCTTCGTCCACAGACGGCGGAAGACTGACCTCGCGTCACGACCGGAGGCGTCGGTCAGGAAAGGCGCGCCAGGGCCGCCTGCAGGCGTTCGCGGGCCGCCTCGGCCTCAGCCAGGCGCTCGCGGTTCTCCTCCACCACCTCCTCCGGCGCCCGGGCGACAAAGTCGGGGTTGTCGAGCTTGCGGCGGGTCTGCTCGGCGGTGGCGGCGAGGCCGGCGATCTCCTTACCCAGGCGGGCCTTCTCGGCAGCCAGGTCGATGAACTCGGCCACCGGCAGGGCCAGGGTCGCGCCCTGGACCACGAAGGGAATGGCACCCGTCGGGGCCGAAGCCTCGACCCGGACCTCGGAGACCCGAAGCATCTGGCCGATCACCGGAGCGTAGGCGGCCAGGACGGCCGACTGGGCCGCGTCGGCCTCGACCACCAGCAGGGGCGGCCGGGCGCCGAGGGGCACGTTGAGCTCCGAACGGACCGAACGGCCCTCGGCGATGGCAGCAATGACCAGGCCCACCTCGGCGGCGGCGGCGGGATCGGGGGCCAGGGCCGAAAGGTCCGGCCAGCGGGCGGAGATCAGCAGGGGCTCGGACCGGGCGGCGCCGAGGTCGGCGGTCTGGTCCCAGAGCTCCTCGGTCAGGAAGGGCATGACCGGGTGAAGCAGCTTGAGGATCACGTCCAGGACCCAGGCGGCGGTAGCCCGGCTCTCGGCCTGGGCGGCCAGGTCGGCACCATTCAGGACTGGCTTGGACAGCTCGACATACCAGTCGCAGAAGGTGTTCCAGATGAAGCGATAGAGAAGATTGGCCGCCTCGTCGAAGTTGCAGCCGGCAATGGCCTCGGTCACCGCCGCGGCGGTGCGGGCCGTCTCGCCGATGATCCAGCGGTTGACCGCCCCCTTGGCCGACGCCGGGTCAAAGCCCTCGACGCGGACGCAGCCATTGACCTGGCAGAACCGCGCCGCATTCCACAGCTTGGTACCGAAATTCCGATAGCCTTCAATGCGCTGGGTCGAGAGCTTGATGTCTCTTCCCTGCCCGGACATGGCGGTCAGGGTGAACCTCAGGGCGTCGGCACCGTAGCTGTCGATGAGGTCCAGGGGGTCCATGACATTGCCCTTGGACTTGGACATCTTCTTGCCAGAGGCGTCCCGGACCAGGGCGTTGAAGAACACCCGGCGGAAAGGGACCTCTCCGGTGAAATGCAGCCCCAGCATCATCATCCGGGCGACCCAGTAGAATATGATGTCGAAGCCGGTCACCAGGGTGTGGGTCGGATAGAACCGCTTCAGGTCGACGGTCGCCTCCGGCCATCCCAGGGTCGAGAAGGGCCAGAGCCCCGAGGAGAACCAGGTGTCGAGAACGTCGTCGTCCTGTCGCAGGGGCGTCTCGGCGCCGTAGTGGGTGGCAGCAGCAGCTTGGGCCTCGGCCTCTGTCTCCTCCACGAAGACGGTGCCGTCGGGGCCATACCAGGCCGGGATCCGGTGGCCCCACCAGAGCTGGCGCGAGACGCACCAGGGCTCGATGTTCCGCATCCACTCGAAATAGGTCTTCGACCAGGCGGCGGGCTCCAGGATGGTGCGGCCGTCTTCGACCGCGGCGATCGCGGGCTTGGCCAGGGTGGCGGCGTCCACGAACCACTGGTCGGTCAGGTAGGGCTCGACAACGACGCCGGAGCGGTCGCCGTGCGGCACCACATGGCGGGTCGGGTCGATGCCGCGCAGCAGTTCCAGGGCCTCGAACTCGGCGACCACCAGCTTGCGGGCAACGAAGCGGTCCAGGCCGCGATAGGCCTCGGGCGCGGCGTCGTTGATGCAGCCGAAGTCGTCGAGGATGTTGATGATCTCCAGGCCATGGCGCTTGCCGACCTGGAAGTCGTTGAAGTCGTGCGCCGGAGTGATCTTCACCGCCCCGGACCCCTTCTCGGGATCGGCATAGTCGTCGGCGACGATGGGGATCAGGCGGCCGACGATGGGCAGCCGGACCTGCTTGCCCACCAGGTGGGCATAGCGCTCGTCTTTGGGGTTCACCGCCACGGCGGTGTCGCCCAGCATGGTCTCGGGCCGGGTGGTGGCTACGACGATCTCGCCCGAGCCATCCTCCAGCGGATAAGCAAAGCGCCAGAAATGGCCGTCAACCTCGCGTTGCTCGACCTCCAGGTCAGAGATGGCAGTCTGGAGGTGGGGATCCCAGTTCACCAGCCGCTTGTCGCGGTAGAGCAGGCCCTGCTTATGCAGGGTGACAAAGACCTTGCGGACGGCGGCGCTCAGCCCCTCGTCCAGGGTGAAGCGCTCGCGGCTCCAGTCGCAGGAGGCGCCCAGCCGGCGCAGCTGGCGGGTGATGGTCCCGCCGCTCTCGGCCTTCCAGGCCCAGACCCGCTCAAGGAAGGCCTCGCGCCCCATGTCGCGGCGGCCAATGTTACCCTCAGCAGCCAGCTGGCGTTCGACCACCATCTGGGTGGCGATGCCGGCGTGATCCGTACCGGGCAGCCAGAGAGCCGCCTTGCCCCGCATGCGCTCGAACCGGATCAGCACATCCTGCAGGGTGTTGTTCAGGGCGTGGCCGATGTGCAGCGAGCCCGTCACATTGGGCGGCGGTATGACCACCGAAAAGGGCTCGGCCGATGGATCCTCGGTCGGCGAGAAGGCGCCTGAGGCCTCCCAGCGAGCATAGAGCCGGGGCTCGGCGGTCTTGGGGTCGAAAGTCTTGTCAAGCATGGCGGTTTCCGGAGCGGACCCGTAACGGAAGGGCCGTCCGCGTCAAGTGAAGTCATGGAAACCAGCCTACCGCATCCTGCCGCCGCGGGAGATGCGTTCGATCTCGGCCTGGACCTGGACCTCGACGATGTCGGGCAGGTGATCGTCGAGCCACTGCTTGAGCAGGGGTCGGAGGAGTTCGCGGACCACGTCCTCGAGGGTCCTCAGGTCGTGCGGCATCAGGAGCGAGGCCGACAGGTGCCCAAAGGCGGCGGCGGCGGCCGCTGCGGTCGGATCCGAAACGAGGCGCGGTTCCGGCCTGCGGGGCTCTAGGTCATCGCGGCGGTCGATGCGGTCCGTGAGAACAAGGACATCCTCGGGCTCTTCGTCCGGTACGAGATCATCATCGGGTACGAGATCTTCATCCGAACCGAGCTCTTCATCCGGAAGGCGTGCCTCGACGCGAGGTCTTTCGGGCTCTTCCTCAAGCACAGGTTCGGGGGCGTCGGACGGCGCAAACGCACCCCCCTCCTCGGCCTCATCCGCGGGGTCGCCATCATCTTCGGAGATGATGCGGCGGATGGAGGCTAGGATTTCCTCCATTGTCGGTTCTGATTTTGAGTCGTCAGACATCCGCCACCGCGATTCGGACCAGGGACAGCCCCATACGCAAGGCTAGGCGCAGACGCATTAACAGGCAATTCCCGACGGTCACCCGGGATCGCCCCCTAATAGATAACCGATTCCCGGCCTTGGCGCCGCCGCAGGCTGGGGGACGGGGCGATATCCCCCTACCTAGAGGGAGCCGTCTTCAAACTCGCCGCAGAGACCGGAATCGGCCGGTCGGGGATCACCACCGGCTTTGGCGTCAGTATCCCGTCTACGCCCGAGATGGGCACTTCCCAAGGCACCCAGCCCCAGGTCACCCGCAGGCTGTTGAAGTTGGCCGCCGGATCGTACCTGGAGACTTCCGGCACAAGGTATCCGGCCTGCAGACGCCCAACCTGGCTGAGCACGCCCGCCGCCGCGACATATTCGTCGCGACGCGCGCTGATCTGGGACAGTTCGGCCGCGCGCAGTTCCTGCTCGGCGTTCAGGACGTCGATTGTGGTGCGCAGCCCCACCCTCTGCTCCTGGAGGACGCCCTCCGCGGCGATCCGAGCGGCGCGGACCTGCTGTTCCGTAGCCTCGATATTGCTCCGGGCGGCCTGCAGTCCGCTCCACGACTGAGTGATGGTCTGTCGGACGGACCGGCGGGCGGCCTCGACTCCAAGCCGATCCACATTGTTCCGTTCGACTGCGGAGCGTACCCGCGACAGGACCTGCCCGCCCGTGAAGAGGGGTACGGTCACAACCGCGCCTCCTGAAAGGGCGCGGGAATAGGCGTCTGTATGCAGCGGGCTGGCCAGACCGTTGTAGCCAAGCTGGC
>Ga0209598_10000442_pt1 | contig 32841 bp, 34 predicted proteins | sample M_140807_EF_Meta_FD_187317 | JGI IMG/M metagenome (GOLD analysis project Ga0209598, IMG submission 187317) | Freshwater microbial communities from Lake Montjoie, Canada to study carbon cycling - M_140807_EF_MetaG (SPAdes) (version 2) | ecosystem: Environmental > Aquatic > Freshwater > Lake...
TTGCATCTTTTGTTTCGTATTGAATTCTAACCTTTTTAAATCAGTTGGATAAACGATTTGCCTTTGAAACCTTGCTTGAATATGCGCTTTTACATCAACAGGATTTATTAAATAATTCTATGTATTATGTTAATGGAGGAGGAAGTTTTTATGATATTGGAAAGTTTGAACCAACACTTCAAGGCATTTTGGGAAAATTTATACCCGCTACCATGGCAGGGTTGTTCCGCCCCTGGATTTGGGAATCACAAAATCTGGTTATGTTTTTATCTGCATTTGAATCGCTTATTATTTTATTATTATCAATTTATACTTTGCTAAGTCAAAAAATATTACAATTTATCATGAAAATATTTACAAACAGGTATTTGTTTATGTGGTTTATGTTCTCAGTGTTTTTTCTATTTGCCGTAGGATTAACCACTTCCAATTTTGGAACACTTGTCAGATACAGAATACCTGCTCTGCCATTTTATTTATGCTCAATCCTAGCTATTCTTAGCTTTTCTAAAAAAAACTATGAACCCTAAAGATTTAATTTTATAAAAATTGAACGATAAATATCTCAACTAGCTTTTTCCAAAATCAAAAGTCTCTAAGAATTTAGTTGTAAATTCTCCCTTTCTAAACTGTTCATTTCTCATAAGTTTTTGGTGAAAAGGTATAGTTGTTTTTATTCCTTCTATTACAAATTCATCGAGAGCTCTTTCCATTTTAGCTATAACTTCTTCTCTTGAAAAGGCAGAGACGATTAATTTACCTATCATGGAATCGTAGTAGGGTGGAATTACATATCCTGCATAGGCATGAGTATCTACTCTGACACCGTGCCCACCTGGTTTATGGAAATTTGTGATTTTACCTGGTGAAGGTCTGAAATCATTATAGGGATCTTCAGCATTTATCCTGACTTCCATAGCGAATCTTTCAGTAGGATAATAGTGTTTTCCAGATACTTTTTCTCCGTAAGCTACTTTAATTTGTTCTTTTATTAAATCATAGAAAAATATTTCCTCGGTTACAGGATGTTCAACCTGTATCCGTGTATTCATTTCCATGAAGTAGAATTTTTTATGTTTATCAACAATGAACTCTATGGTTCCGGCACCTTCATAATTAACAGAACGTGCCCCTTTTATTGCTGCCTCGCCCATTGCTTCCCTAATTTTTTGATCTATGAAGGGGGAAGGAGATTCTTCAACTAATTTTTGGTGTCTTCTTTGAATAGAGCATTCTCTTTCAGAAAGATGTGAAACGTTGCCATATTGGTCACCAATTACCTGAATTTCAATGTGTCTTGGTTCTTCTACGAATTTTTCAATATAAACTTCCTGATTGCCAAATGCATTGGCAGCTTCAGTTCTTGCACTATGCCAGGCATTTTCAAGTTCGTCTTCCTTAAAAACCAGACGCATACCTTTTCCACCCCCACCGGCGGTTGCTTTTAATAATACAGGATAGCCAACTTTTTTCGAAATCTTTTTTGCTTCAGATAATGTTTCTACTATTCCATCAGAACCAGGAACAATTGGAACTCCGGCAGCTTTCATAGTGGCTTTAGCAGTTGCCTTATCACCCATAGCTTTAATCACCCTTGGCGGAGAACCTATGAATTTAAACCCATGATCTTCACATATTTGGGAGAATTCTGCATTTTCTGAAAGAAATCCATACCCAGGATGTATTGCATCAACCCCTGTAATTTCAGCTGCAGCAATTATGTTTACCATATTGAGGTAACTTTCTTTGCTTGGCGGAGGTCCAATACAAACAGCCTCATCAGCAAAACGAACGTGTAAACTGTCTCTGTCAGCAGTTGAATAAACAGCTACAGTTCCAATTCCCATTTCTTTACAGGTACGAATTATTCGTAATGCAATTTCGCCCCTGTTGGCAATAAGTATTTTTTTGAACAAAGCTTAAAAAATTAGGCGAGTTCAACTAAAAAAAGTGGTTGATCGTATTCGACTGGCTGGGCATTTTCGACCAGTATTTTTACAATCCTTCCATCAACCTCTGATTCGATTTCATTAAAAAGCTTCATGGCTTCAATGATACAAAGAACCTGGCCTTTCTTAATCTCATCCCCAACTTTTACCAAGGAATCTTTATCAGGTCCGGAGGATCTGTAAAAAGTTCCGATAATGGGGGATTTATATTCAAATAGATTATTTGAAGTTGCTGTAGCAGAGGTTTCAGCATCTGACTTTGAAACCTGAGCAGTATTTTCTAAAGGGGGTATATTTTGAAGTTGAGGCGCCGCAGATACCTGATGAATTACCGGGGGTTGCTGAATAAACACAGGTCCGTCAATAGACCTTTTTGTCTTTATTTTAAAGTCCTTGAGTTCTATTTCTACTTCGGAAAGATCTGTTTTGCTGATCATCCGCAGCAACTCTTGAATTGTTTTAAAATCCATCGTTTTTGAAAGTTGCGTTAATGTTAAAGAAAATGCAAGTTAAAAAATAAGGAATCATTAAAACATTATACAGGATAATCATATGCCCATTTGACATAGATGGCTCCCCATGTAAAACCACCTCCGAATGTAGCTAGGATTAAATTGTCTCCTTTTTTAAGTTTTGATTCCCATTCCCATAAACAAAGTGGTATAGTTCCGGCAGTTGTATTTCCATATTTATTAACATTAATCATTATTTTTTCTTCTCCAATCCCCATTCTTTGAGCAGTGGCATCAATAATCCTTTTATTTGCCTGATGAGGAACTAAAAACGCTACATCTTCAGCTGAAAGATTATTACGTTCCATAATTTCTACAGACACTTCAGCCATTTGGGTAACAGCAAACTTAAAAACCGTTTTTCCTTCCTGATACACATAATGTTCTTTATTAAGGACAGTATCAATAGAAGCTGGTTTTACGCTTCCACCTGCTTTCATATGAAGAAAGGCTCTTCCGGAACCATCTGCTTTCAGTACAAAATCCAGAATTCCAAATCCATTTTGATCAGGCTCAAGCAAAACAGCACCGCAACCATCGCCAAAAATTATACAGGTATTTCTATCCTGATAATCAATAATGGAAGACATTTTGTCCGCACCAACTACCACAACCTTTTTGTAGCAGCCAGTTTCAATAAACTGAGCACCTACGGTTAATGCATAAATAAATCCAGAACATGCTGCTTCTAGGTCAAAACCCCAAGCATTCTTTGCTCCAATTTTATCAGTGATAATATTCGCCGAAGCAGGAAAAACCATGTCGGGAGTAACAGTTGCACAGATAAGTAAATCAATTTCTTCAGCAGAGATACCTCTTTTTTTAAGAAGTCCATTTACAGCCTGTTCGGCCATATCGGTAATACCTTTTTCTCCTTTCAGAATTCTTCTTTCCAGAATTCCGGTTCTTTCAACAATCCAATCGTTGGTGGTATCCACCATTTGTTCAAGTTCCTGATTAGTAAGGATGTAGTCTGGAACATATCCATTTACAGCTGTAATTGCAGCTCTAGTTTTCATGAATTATCAGGAAATTAAATGATCAAACCTGAGCGCTTAAGTAAAAGAGGCGAAAGCCTGTTCAATTTTTTGAGTCAGATTATATTTAAAATCGGCTAAACCACCGATAATCATATTTTCAAAAGCAACTGGCGTAGCAATACCATGTCCAATTAGACTAATTCCATTTACTCCAAGGATTGGTAAACCGCCGTAGTTTTCGAAATTAAATGTTTGAATTATAGGATCATCTTTAAGTTTTTCTTTCATTAGATCATAAAATGACTCAGCATATTTCAATAAAATATTTCCAGTAAATCCATCACAAATATAAATATCGGCAAAACCTTTATTAAGATCTCTTCCTTCTGCATTGCCTATAAAATTTATTTGAGAATTATTTTCAAATAAAATATGGGCAGCTTGTGCTGCTTGATTTCCTTTTGTTTTTTCTTCCCCAACATTTAATAATGCTACTCTGGGATTTGGCATTCCCTTCACAGATTTCAGGTAAGTTGAACACAACAACCCAAATTGAAGCAAATGCTCTGGTTTACAATCTGCATTTGCACCCACGTCACATAGTACTGCAAATTGATCTTCATGAGGATAAACAGCAGCAATGGTTGGTCTTGTAACTCCTGGAATTGTACCAAGAATTAAAACGGATGCAACTAGCATAGCACCAGTATTCCCTGCTGATATAAATCCATCCAGTTTCCCAGACTTAACCGCAGAGAGTCCTAATACAATTGATGAATTAGGTTTTTGGGTAACCGCCTTTGCAGGATGTTCTGACATCAGGATAACTTCAGGAGCATCCAAAATTTCAAAGGCATTTTCAGATAATCCAGCTTTGGATAGTTCTTCTTTTGCCAATTCAGAATTTCCTACCAGAACAATATGCAGGTCTTCAATTCCTCTTTTGGAAGCTCTAATAGCCCCTTGAACAGGAGCGTAGGGGTAAAAATCCCCCCCCATAATGTCTATCCCGATTCGCATCGAGGCTTATTTCTCTTTGCCTTTCATAACCTGACGGCCTCTGTAATATCCGCTTTCCAGGTTAACTCTATGATAAAGAGTAGGTTCATTACTGACCTGATCAATGTACATTGGCAATGACGTAAGCTTGTCGTGTGTACGACGCTTGTCCCTACGAGTCTTCGATATTTTTCGTTTTGGATGAGGCATGGTATGAAGAAATTATGTTTGGTCTGAATTTTTGAGTTTTTTTAAAGCTTCCCACCTGGGGTCTGTACTAAGGTTTTCCGGATCTGATGAGTCAATTAATTCTTCTTCTAATTGAATAAGATTATTGATTTCCTCTGGACAAGTATGAACTGAAACTTCGGCAATTTTTTTGACTGGCATCTCCAGAGAAATAAAGTCATAAATGTCTTGACTTAAATCAATTTTGGTTTCAGTAGGTGTTAAATAAATCACTTCATTTTCAGATTTAGTACTACTTAACACTTCGTAACTATAAATCACCTTTTTTGTGCCATTAATGACATATTTAAAGGGTTCTAAACATCTGTCACATTCCAACATCAGAAACCCTGAATAAGTAAACAGAACTTCAATGCGTTTCTGGAATTTGGTAATAATTGCCTGAATTTCTGCATATCCTTCAGAAATCAGAGAATTTTCAAAGCCGGAAAAAAAAGAACTATCAATCGCAAAGTTTTGAGAATTAGAGCCTTCCTTAAGCTTAGGAATATCAATTATGTATTGAACAAACCCTTTTTTCAACAACTTTGCGTGAACAAGGACGCAAAAATACGTCTGATTAACCTTTTTTCAAAAAGAACTTATGTTTTAAAGCTTAATTTTTTGCAGGTTGACTTCCTGATCAAAAAAGATGGAAGAAGAACGTACAAAACTTTCAGTTAGATCAGAAACATAAAATTTCATTTCCTTTTGATTTCCAGTAGCATTCAGGTTATATAAATCCAAAAAGTTTTTAACAGATTCTGCCACAGCAACAGATGAATCTATAACGGAAATAGGATGAAAGTAATTGGAAGTAAAAAAGGATTTAACTGTTTCTTTAATTAGGGGATAATGTGTACAACCCAGAATTATACTATCAATATCACTAAATCCTGTATCTGTTAAATAAGCTTCTATTACTTGTTTGGAGATAGTATTATTAGCCCAGCCTTCCTCAATAAGGTGAGCGAGTAAAGGTGTAGCCTTTTCTATTACGATGGCTTCTTTACTCAATTTATTAATAGCTTCCCGATATACATGAGATGCAATGGTAGTTTTGGTTCCAATAACAGCAATTTTTTTACGGGAGGAAGTTTCAACGGCAAGCTTTACAGCAGGTTGAATAACATCAACTACCGGAATATCACCTGCAGTCTCTATGACTACTTCTTTAGCTACCGCGGAGGCTGTGTTACAAGCAATTACAATAAGCTTTACGTTGTTTTCCTTTAAAAAACCAGTTATCTGTCTCGCATATTTTTTAAGTAATTCGGGTGATTTGTCTCCATACGGAAGGTGAGCGGTATCGCCGAAATAAACTATTGATTCATTAGGTAACAGCTGTTGAATAGCTTTAACTATTGTTAGGCCGCCAATTCCAGAATCAAAAACACCGATACTTTTTTGACTCATTCAGACTTTTGATTTTTCGGCCCAAATAATTGCCAGATGAATAATTGTTTCTACAGCTTTCTGCATGTCCTGTACAGATACCCATTCAATTCGCGAATGAAAAGCATGCTCTCCTGCAAAAATATTAGGACATGGTAATCCCATAAATGATAATCTGGAACCATCTGTGCCACCTCTTATTGATTTTTTTTGTGGGTTCATGCCAGCACGACGAATAGCTTCTTCTGCATATTCAACCACAAAAGGAAATTGATTCAATACAGATTTCATATTTCTGTACTGTTCAACAATTTCAAGTGTGTATTTCGAGTTGGGATACCTTAATCCTGTTTTTTCAAGAAGATTAAGCAAAAGCTCTTTTTGAGTTTTTAAGTTATTAGCCTCAAAATCTCTGAGTATCAACTTTATACTTGCATGTTCTACTCCTCCGGAAATAGTTACAGGATGGATAAAACCTTCTTTGTCACTAGTATTTTCTGGCGAAAGGGTTTCAAAGGGTAAGTCATTAATAAAATTTCCAGCAAAGCGAATGGCACTTTCCATTTTACCTTTTGCGAAACCAGGATGTGCCGAAACCCCTTCGATTTCAATAATTGCCAAATCTGCAGAAAAAGTTTCATCTTCAATTGTTCCTGAATCTTCGCCATCCATAGTATAGGCAAAGGAGGCTCCCAATTTTTCGAGATTTACCTTGTCGACACCTCTTCCAATTTCTTCATCAGGTGTAAAGAGAATTCTGATTTTACCATGCGGTATTTGAGGATTTTTAATAAGATAAGCTGCTGCATCCATGATTTCAGCGATTCCAGCTTTATTATCAGCACCTAAAAGCGTTGTACCGTCTGAAGTAATAATATCATTACCTGTTTGATTCAAAAGATTTATATGAACTGCAGGATCAAGAACCAGAGTATCAGATATTTTTATAACTCCTCCGGCATATTTTGAATGAATTACCGGATTAACATTTGTTCCGCTGCAATCTGGTGAAGTATCCATATGAGAGCAAAAACAAATTACTGGAACGTCAAAAGGTACCGTTGAAGGAATGGTAGCATATACGTAGCCCCATTCGTCTATTTCAGCATCTGTGATGCCAATTTTCAGAAGTTCACTAACCAATAATTTACCAAGATTTTTCTGTTTTTCGGTAGACGGCACAGATTTTGAATCAGGATCAGACTGAGTATCTATGCGTACATAGGATAAAAACCTTTCCTTAACGGTGAAATCGATATTGAGGTCCATGTTTATCAAAAAGTATTCAAAGGTAGTTTCAAATTTCTAACCAGTATATTTCCACTCATAAAGCCTTATTACCATTTATCTTCCCTTAATTTTAAAGGCCATGTTTTTTAATAATTTCGTAAAAATCTTTTAGGATTGAAAACACAGCATTGCCAGGACACATTTATTAAGTTTCCATTACTCTTCGGAATTCAGGTCATATTTGTTTTGATCTGCATGTTTAGTTTTGTTCATGCTCAAAAAGACTTAGACTTTAATACATGTTTAAAGATAGCCCTTCAAAATAACCTCAGTATAAAAGAAGCACTTATTAATGTTGAAACAGCTGAAAATAATTATGCACAAAGTAAGTTTGAATTTTTACCTAATTTAAATGCAAATTGGTCAGGATCAAGAAGTTTTGGTACAACTTTTGATAATATTCGATTTATCAGAACCACTCAGGAAACCAATTCTTCCAACGTAAGTGCCAGTTCTTCCCTGCCCATTTTTAATGGTTTCAGGCTTCAAAATAATGTAAAGCAACTAAAAGCTACTCTTGATGCAACACAACATTCTGTAGACAGAACTAAAAATGACATTATTACCAATGTGGCATTAAATTTCCTTCAGGTCATTTTTGATCAGGAAAATTTGGTGATTGCAAAAAATAAACTTGGAATCATTCAACAACAATACGAAAGAGCAAAAAAACGCTTTGATGCAGGTATTATACCTGAAAATGAGGTTCTTAACCTATCTTCTCAGGTTTCAACCGAGAAACTAAATGTAATTAATCAGGAAAATTTATTGATAAAGGACAGAACTACGCTAATCCAGGCTATGAATCTCGATCCTTTTGATGAGTATACTATTTTGAAACCAGATTTATCCGTTTTCAGAACTGAAAATGAACTTCCAAATATTGACAGCGTTTACACTTATGCTCTGACCTATATGCCTGAAATGCAGGAATCTATGAGCAGAATCACATCTAGTACGCTATCCTTTAAAATCACGCAAAGCAGTCTTTTTCCTACGCTTACACTTTCTGCAGGTATTTTTACAAATTATACCTCAAATGGGGTATTTGATCCTATAACATTTCAGGTAGTTGATGTCCCTTATTTTACACAATTACAAGATAATATCAGCCAATCACTTTCCTTAAACATGAGTATTCCCATATTTAATCGCAGAACAATTTATAGAAATATTAAAAATGCGCAGTTAAACGTCAAATTGGCAAATGTTCAATTGGAAAACACCAAAAACATACTGGTAAAGAAAATTCAGCAGGCGTATCAGGATGCATACGCTTCAAAAAACAAATTTTTAGTTACACAGGAGCAATTAAGCTCGCTCAAACTGAATTACAATAATTCTAAAATGAGGTATGAAAACGGTATCCTTGATCTTCTTTCCTTTAATGAGAGTTTAAATAACTTAACTCGTGCTGAAACCGAATTGCTTCAGGCACAGTATGACTTCATCTTCAAATATAAAATCCTTGACTTATATCAGGGTAAAGAAATAAAATTCTAAAAATGGCAACTAAAAAGAAAAACAATACAACCAGAAACGTTCTACTGGGAATCGGTGGTTTTATACTACTGATAGTTGTTTTAAAATTAACCGGAGTAATTGGCGGAGAAAAAAAGACCGAAATTGAAACCGAAAGTGTTCAAAAAAGGACAATAATTTCGAAGATTTCTGAATCAGGCACCATTGAAGCGGATATTGAAGTTCCGGTTGCGCCAGATGTGTCGGGAGAAATTGTCGAATTACCGGTGAAAGAAGGAGATTATGTAAAAGCAGGACAATTATTAATGGTTATTCGTCCTGATAATTATAAGGCCGCCCTCGAGCAAACAACAGCTTCATTAAATTCTGCAAAATCAGATTATGAACAAAGTAAGGCGAATCGCGGACAGTCCAGAAGTAATTTTATTCAAGATTCTATAAATTATGTAAGATATAAACTATTATACGAACAAAAAGTTGTCTCAAAAACAGAATTTGAAACATTTGAATTAAAGTATAAAATCAGTCGTTCTCAGGCAGAAGCAGCAGAACAAACCATAAATAGTGCGTATTACAGAATTAAAAGTTCAGAAGCAAGTGTAAAGCAGGCCAGAGAAAATCTATCTAGAACAAGTATATATGCTTCTATGAATGGAACAGTTACAAAGTTGTCGGCTGAACTTGGGCAAAGAGTTGTTGGTACTGGACAAATGGCTGGTACTGAGATTATGAAAGTTTCCGATTTGCGCCAGATGGAAGTTTCCGTTCCAATAAATGAAAATGATATTGTAAATCTACAAGTGGGTGATTCTGCCAATGTGGAAGTAGACGCCTTTCCTGATAAAATTTTTCATGGTCATGTGAAGGAGATTGCCTACGCTCCAAATGTTCAGGGTCAGGGATCAACAGATCAAATCACTACTTTTAAAGTTAAAGTTTTAATTGACCGTAAGTCATATGAAAACGATCCTGTAATCATGAAAGGAATAGATACTTATCAAAGTCCGTTTAGACCAGGAATGACTTCTCAGGTTGAAATTTTTACTGAAACGAAGGAAAATGTAATTTCTGTTCCTATGCAGTCAGTAACAATTGATATCAATAAAACAGATAAAGAAAAAGCTGATAATGAGGTTGTTGATAGATCTACAGCTAAAGAAATTGTCTATATTTATGATAAAGGGAAAGTTAAAAAGGTCAATGTAAAGACAGGTCTAAGTGATGATCAGTTTATAGAAATTACTGAAGGTCTTGCGGAAGGTCAGATAATTGTATCTGGGCCTTACAGGGTAATTACAAAAGAACTTAAAGATGGAATGGAGGTTTCGGTAAAAGAAAAGAAAAAAACCAAGCCTGATAAAAAAGATTCTGCTGAATAGTATTTTGCAGGAATGTCTGAAAAAAAAATCTGTGTAATAGGTGGAGGGTCGTGGGCAACGGCACTCACCAAGATTCTTACTGATAATAATAATCAAGTTGTTTGGTGGATGAGGGATCAGGAAATTGCCTCATTTATCATGGCTCACAGGTTTAATAATAAATATCTGCGAATGGCGCATCTGGAGATATCAAATTTGACTTTTGAGTTTGATTTATCGAAGGCTGTTCAACAAAGTGATATAGTTATTATTGCTGTTCCTTCTGCTTACCTCGAAGAAAGCCTTCAAGGTATTCATCCTGATGATTTTAGAGAAAAAATTGTTGTTTCTGCCATTAAAGGAATGCATCCAAAAAGTGACAGACTAGTCACTGAGTACATTCATTCTGAATTTGGCATAGATTTTAAAAACCTGGCAGTAATTGCAGGTCCCTGCCATGCGGAAGAAGTGGCTATGGAACAAATGGCGTACCTAACCATTGCAGGAGAAAACCAAAAGGTTTGTAAAGAAATAGCCTCTTTGCTCCAACGACCAAATATTTTTGTAACAACTCTTGATGATAGAATAGGAGCCGAATACGCAGCTGTATTAAAAAATATCTACGCAGTTCTTACGGGTATTTCGCAAGGTTTAGGCCAGGGGGATAATTTTAAGGCCGTTTTAGTATCCAATTCATGTACGGAAATGAGCCGTTTTTTACAATTGGCAAGCCCATGTAGTAGAGAAATTACTCATTCAGTTTACATAGGTGATTTGTTGGTAACGTGTTTTAGCCAGCACAGTAGAAACAGAACATTTGGAACAATGATTGGTCAAGGCTATTCGGTCCAATCTGCTCAACTTGAAATGAATATGGTGGCCGAAGGATATTATGCATCTCGTAGCATCAACCATATTAAAACAAAATTGAATCTGGAGATGCCAATTGCAACTGGTGTTTATGAAATATTATATGAAGGAATAAATCCCAGAAAAATCCTGGAAAACATTTCTACGATTCTTTATTAATGTAGAAATTTATTAATATAAATTATTTATTATCAGACACTATAGATATATCTATTTGTATTGAAAGTTAAAAATTAAAAACAGTTTCTGCATTTTTATTGGTTACTCCAGCGATTTCGGAAAGTGGAACTCCAAATAGTTCTGCCAGGAAATCAGCAATGTATGGCAGGTAGCCACTTTCATTTCTTTTGCCTCTGAACGGGACAGGAGCTAAATATGGGCTATCCGTTTCAAGGACAATTTTCTCAAATCCAATTTCTTTAAGAACAGCAGGCAATTGGCTACTTTTAAAAGTTACAACCCCGCCAATCCCAAGTAGGAAGTTATTATTTATTATCCTTTTTGCTTGTTCCACAGTTCCAGTGAAGCAATGGAAAATTCCTTTCAGATTTCCATTTTGCTTATTTTCAATAATGGCAATTGTTTCTTCCAAGGATTCTCTGCAATGAAGAATCAGAGGTAATGATTTTTCAAGAGCCCATTCAATTTGAATTTCAAGAGCTTTCTTTTGTAGCTCATAAGTTGATTTGTCCCAGTATAAATCAATGCCAGTTTCGCCTATTCCGTAAAAGGTATATTTATCTAAATATTCTCTGCAAATTGAAATTTCTTTTTCCCAGGATTCCAATTTTACGGAAGTTGGATGTAAACCAATCATGGGAAAAGCAAAGTCCTTCCAGGTATCACAGAGTTGGAGCATGGGTTCAATACTTTCGCTATCAATGTTTGGAAGAAAAATTTTTTGAAGCACCAGCCCCGACTTTTTCATAACAGTATCAATATCCTGATGAAATTGATGTGAATACAAATGTGTGTGAGTATCTATGAATTTTACCATAATTGGTATTTTAATAAAGACGATTTTTCCAGTTAACTTTTATAGGAGAAAAGGTAAAAAAAGGCAATACTATAGCCATTACCTGATATAAAATTTCGAAAAAGGGGAAGTAAATAATTTCCTTAATTTGTTTGATTTTATCAAGACTAGAAAGCATAACAATGAAATCACAAATTATCTTCAATGCATACCAAAAAAGAGCTGTTTTAATAGAATAAAAACACAATAAATACAATATAGAAGGTAAAAACATTCCGTTTAAAAATAATAACACTAAATGATGTAATGGCAATTCTTTAATACCTATTAACCAACGTTTTCTTTGATGAAGCAAATCGAAAAAATTAACTACTGGTGCTGAAATGTTTAAACAATCTCTTGAAAAAAGTACTTTAAAATCATATCCTTTTTTTTCGACAACTTCTTTGAATAATTTATAATCTTCAGTAATTGAAAATTCAATATTTTCGTAACCACCTGTTTCAAAATAAGCTTTTCTAAGTACAGCCATATTATTCCCCACACAAGTTATAGGTAGTTTCAAATATGCAAGCGCGTTTGCCACTGACATCCAGTATAGCCAATCGAGTTTTTGAAATTTAAAAAACAATGATTTACCTTCAACGACAGTCGTTCCAGATACAATTCCTACATTATTTTCAAATCCCCCGCATAAACAGGCAGCCCATTCTGGTTTGACGGTAATATCTGCATCTACAATTAACAGGATATTTCCAGAACTGATTCTTGCCAATTGAGCAAGTACATTTTGTTTGCCCCTAAGGTTACCATCCGGCGGTTTTATATTAATTAATTTAAATTGATTTTTTCCTTGAATTGATTTAAGAATTATATCTCGAGTATTATCTTCAGAGGAGTCATCGCCTATTAGAATTTCTAATTTATTTTGAGGGTAATTTAGTTCGGATAAACTTGAAATAAGGTTTTCAATATTTGATTCCTCATTCCTTGCTGCTACAAGAATTGATATGTTTTCTGTGTACTTTTTTTTGGGATTATTATAGAATCTTAAAGTTATTGCATAACTTAAATTTAATAAACAGTATAAAAAACAAAAAACACTGGAAATAGTTACAATTAAATCCATGATTCAAGAGACGCCGATTCTATATGATTTAATTTATAATACATGAGTATTTTTTCAAGTGTTGGGAGCATTATTTTATTGCATTTTATACTATCATGTAAAACAATTATTGATCCGGTTTTTTGATTTTTGATAATTGAATTATAACAATTTTCCGTAGTCATTTCATTTTTAAAGTCCATGGATAGAACATCCCACATTATTATTTTTTGAGTTTTCAAAATATACGGAATAGACACTATATTTATTTTTCCATAAGGAGGTCTGAAATATTTTACAGAGTTATTAGTAATTGAAAATAAAACATCGTTGCATGCTTTCCAATTATTTATGTATTTTATTTTATTTGTTTTCCAACCATTTAAATGTGATAAAGTATGATTTCCTATTGAATGTCCTTCAGATATAATACGTAAAATCAATTCTGGAAAGTTCTGTGCATTTGTTCCTACACAGAAGAAGGTTGCTTTCTGATTATATTCTTTAAGCAAATCAAGAACTTTATCAGTTACACCCGGAACTGGCCCATCATCAAATGTTAGAAATACAGTATTAGATTTAGTTTTAACTGACCAATGCAGAAAAGGAATAATTGTATTAAAATAATCCGGTGTTTTAACCATTTATTTTGTATGCTTGTCTCTAAACCAATTTGCTGTTATTTCGATTCCTTCTAAAAACGTAATTTCAGGAGACCAGCCAGTTTCCTTATTCAATTTGGAAACTGATAAAACGGATCTAAGTTGTTCTCCTGGTTTTGCAGGACCATGAGTTGCTGGTTCACCAGTTCCTAAAAGCGCATTTAGACTAGAGTAAATAGTATTTACATCAGTTTCTATTCCTGTGCCAACGTTGTATGATCCGGTTATATTTGGATTTAAAGCAGCAATATTTGCGTTAACTACGTCAGAAATAAAAACATAATCTCTAGTTTGTTTTCCTTCGCCATTTATAACTGGTTGTTGTTTTCCTAAAAATTTGTTGCAAAAAATTGCAACAACGCCTGCTTCACCATGTGGATTTTGACGTGGGCCAAAAACATTTGCATACCGAAGTGCAACATATGGCAATCCAAATTGTTTATGGTAATAATATAAATAATATTCAGCAGTTAGTTTAGTTATACCATAAGGAGACAGAGGTTGTTTTGGATGGTTTTCATCTGCAGGAAAGTAGTCCTGTTCCCCATATACTGTTCCGCCTGAAGAAGCAAAAATGAATTTTTTTAATCCAGCGTGAACGGCAGTTTCTAATAGATTCAAAGTACCAACAATATTCACCCGTGCATCAAAACCTGGATCTTCTACAGATTTTCGAACATCCATTTGGGCTGCATGATGAAATATTACTTCAAATCTTTCGTTTTTAAGTAATTCAGCTGTTGCTGGTTCAATTATATCGAGTTTATGAAAAACAGCGTTTGCCGGTATATTTTCCTGTTTTCCAGAAAACATATTGTCAAGAATATGTACTTCATGACCAAGTTCGAGAAGTTTATCACTTAAATTGCTACCAATAAACCCAGCCCCGCCTGTTACCAGAATTTTCATATTGTTAATTCGTTTCTGAAGGCTAAATTAGAAAATAATCTTTCGAAAATGTTTTTTGAAGTACGGTGGTTTTTTCCTGTAATCATATTATTCTGTTTGTGTATAACTGTTGCTGCCCAGGAACCTCCTGATAAAAAAGTTTTTTTCCTACCTTATGAATTAGAAGATTCTGTTTTTGTTAAACTTAAGCAAACAGGTAAATATCAAGGGTTTGCTGTTTATAGAAACGACAGTCTCAAACTTTCTTATGGTGCCTATAGGTTTAAAGAGATGAAATTTTTTGCCAGGGATTCAATAGTTTATATCATTTCATTTTTGATTGAAGGTCAGGAAAATTCAGAGGGATTTCTGTCTATGCTGTGTGCTTACTATGGTTCTGGAAATCAATCTAATCCATATGTTCAAATCTATACCTGGGAAGGTAGAAATGTGATTTTACGGTACGAATATGATTTATTGAATGCCAGGTCAGAAATTAGATTAACCAGTAAAAGCATATATCGTTTTGACCCATCACTACAGGGTCCATGAAGAAATCTTAATTTTGAGGTATAATGGAACACGTAATTAACCTTGCAGAAGGTACTTTGGAAGCGGCCCGAAAGCTGGGATTGTTAGAGGAGGAATATTATAAAATATGTAATATATTGGGTAGAAATCCGAACTTTACAGAACTTTCTATTTATTCTGTAATGTGGAGTGAGCATTGTTCCTATAAAAACTCAATTATTTATTTAAAAAAACTACCCAAAACCAGTCCAAGAGTACTTGCTGCTGCAGGCGAGGAAAATGCTGGTATAATGGATATTGGAGGTGGACTTGCAGTTTGTTTCAAAATAGAATCCCATAATCATCCTTCAGCCATTGAACCCTATCAAGGAGCAGCAACTGGTGTAGGAGGTATTCAAAGGGATATTTTCACGATGGGTGCCAGACCAGTTGCCACCTTAAATTCATTGCGATTTGGAAATCCTGATTTGCCAAAAACAAGACATTTATTAAAGGGAGTCGTAAGGGGAATTGGAGACTATGGAAATGCCTTTGGTGTACCAACAGTAGGTGGAGAGTTGTTTTTTGATCCATGTTATAATACCAACCCTTTGGTTAATGCAATGTCTGTTGGCATTGTTGAAATTGGAAAAACGGCCACAGCGACCGCCAAAGGAGTTGGTAATCCGGTTTTTATTGTTGGTTCTGCTACCGGCAAAGACGGAATTCATGGAGCCACTTTTGCTTCCGAAGAAATTACTCAGGCCTCGGAGCAAAAACTCCCCTCTGTTCAGGTTGGAGATCCTTTCACGGAAAAACTTTTATTGGAAGCAACGCTGGAAGTAATTTCAAAGGGGCTGGTAATTGGTATACAAGACATGGGAGCTGCGGGCATTACCTGTTCAACTTCAGAAATGTCAGCTAAAGGAAATGTTGGAATGGATATTAATCTGGACCAAGTTCCGACAAGGCAAAGTAATATGGTTGCTTTCGAAATTCTGTTATCAGAATCGCAGGAAAGAATGCTTATTGTTGGTAGAAAAGGAGAGGAAGAGCAATTAAAGGCTGTATTTGATAAATGGGAGCTTTCCTGCTCTAAAATTGGCGAAGTAACGGATTCAAAAAGACTGAGGTATTTTCAGAACGAACAGTTGGTTGCAGATGTTCCAGCAGATACTTTAGTATTAGGCGGAGGTGCTCCCGTATATAACAGAGAAATAAAATTCCCCGAATATATTAATAATCAACAAGTTATTGATTTGACAATTCTTTCTGAGCCTGATAATAATGAATTGAAAGTAATAGCAACATTTTTAATTGCTCATCCAAATATTGCTTCCAAAAAATGGGTATCAGGACAATATGATTCAATGGTTGGTATTTCCAATTTAAGTGCTCATTTCCCTTCTTCTGCAGCATTAGTTGGCATTTCCGGAACCGAGAAAGCATTGGCGATAACCACAGATTGCAATTCGAGGTATGTATATGCAAATCCAAGAATCGGATGCAAAATCGCGGTTTTTGAAGCTGCCAGAAATATAGTTTGTAGTGGAGGTGAGCCACTAGGCATAACCAACTGTCTGAATTTTGGCAATCCCTATAATCCTGAAGTGTATTATCAATTTTCAGAAGCAGTTCTTGGTATGAAGGAAGCTTGTGAACTTTTAGGCACACCAGTAACCGGAGGCAATGTTAGTTTTTACAATCAAAGTGATGATGGTCCTGTTTTTCCAACACCTACAATAGGTATGGTTGGACTTTTGGATTCATTTGAATTAAATGCTAAAAGTATGGCATTTCCCAAAGGAGAAAAGTATATTTTTGTTTTAGGTGAGATAGTTAATGATGTAGGTTCTTCTGAGTATGCCTATAGTTATCTTGGATTAAAAAACACTACTTGTCCTTACTTTAATCAGGAATCTGAAATCAAGTTGTTAAATTGTATAAAAAAACTAAATGCTGAGAATATTACACTTTCAGTAAATGATGTAAGCGATGGGGGATTATTTATTTGCCTGGCAGAAAGTGCTTTTTATTCAGAAAGTGGTTTTGAAATAAATTGTCCAGATAATATTAGAAAAGATGCTTTCCTTTTTGGAGAAAGTTCTGGAAGAATTGTGGTTACTGTAGAAGAGAATAATATAGAAAATCTAATATTAACTGCTAAAAACTTTAATGTGGATTGTTTTATGCTCGGAAAAACCGGAGGTTCAAATTTTATTGTTGATCAAACGGATTTTGGCTCGGTGGATAGTTTTAAAACAAAATACTTCGAATCTCTCGAGAACAAAATTCAGGACTTAAAAGTTAATCTTTAGAAGGAGTGTACAACATTGATTTTTTTGTAAATAGTTGTTTTATTATTAGAAATTCGCAATTCATAAACACCTTCTGGCTGGTCTGAAAAATCCAGTCTGTAGTTTCCCGGAGATTTTTTTTCAATTTGTGGTATGTTTACTGACATGCCAACTGCATTAAAAACAGCAAATATTGGTGTAACTTCTTCAAAACCAATTAATTTAAGATATGCAAAATTTCGAACAGGATTAGGACTTACTTCTGCTGTATATTTTTCACCGGTTGAAATTGTAGAGATATTTACACACACCGAATTATCTTTTGGATTTATTACTAAAGTACTCAGGTTCAAGTTGGAAGAAATAAAACTTGTACCTGGATAAAATAAAATTGTGCTTTCTTCTGGTTCAAGGTTATTTACAAGTAACCCAATTTCGCCCTGATAGCATCCAGTTGAACTTCCAGAACTATCCGTACGAATAACATAAATTTCAGAATCATTTTCGTTAATTTCTTTGGTTTCGCTGGCAATGTAATAACCCCCTGAATTTAAGAGTGAGAAACCAAAACATAAATCGGGTCTCAGGCTTCCAAGTAGTCTTGCATTTAGAATATCACCGGTTTCATTGGTTTTCATAAACAAAACGTCGTCATTTAAACTAAGTCCTTGTTGTCCAAAACTAGTTCCAAAAACACTTATTTCCTCGTTAAGAGACACTTTTATACCCGAAAATTTTTCATTATTCTTTGTTCCATAGGCTTTCATCCACTTTTTAGAACCATCTGCAGTTGTGTTTAATATAAACCCATCCATCGCACCAATTCCGAATGCGTTTTCAATACCACCTATATATACTTCTTCGTTTTCTGTAACATCAATACAAAGACCGGCCTCAGTTTGCTTCATTCCAAATTCTTTGGAATAGAGTAAAGTAAGATCCTTATTCAATTTCACCAGTAATATATCTGAAGAAGTTCCAATTTTATTTTCACAAGTTCCTGTCAAATAGATACTACCAGATTTCGATATGCATCCACCGAATAGCGCATCAAATTTGTTTCTGGTAATACAAAAAGATTTCATTAAATCTCCTTTGATATTTATCTGTAAAACAAATAATTGTCGGGAATTTTGAATTCCTTCCTGCCAGTTATTTCCTATCACCAAAAAAGTACTGTCAGTCTGATTTAATATTTCTGTTACATGGCAAATTCCGGAAGAATTATATGTTCTTGCCCAATTAAGTGTGCCATTTAAATCTGTTGATACTATAATCACAGGCTGGTTTTTTTCAGGCATAGAACTTGAAATGGTTCCGCCTAAGAAATAATTATTTTTTCCTCTACATGCAGAGGTTCCTGTTATCGTAAAATCTTTATTTTCATAAGCATATGCAAATCGTACTATACCAGCTTTGTTCTTTTTAACCAAGTAAACCGAATTTTTTTTGCCCGGATTGTTATAGGTTCCACTTATGAGAAAATCTTCGTTTTGTTCGGTTATAAGAGTGTTTTCATTTACGAGGTTGGAATACGAATTTCTTATGCCTAATTCAAAAGGCAAAAGTTGGCAGTAAGAGTGACTACCAATCAAGGATAACAAAAGTAAACTCGCAATATATTTAAGTTGCATTTTTAGGATAGCTATATAAAATTACACTTCATTTTATTTTTCCTTTAATTAATATCACATCCTGCTTTGAATGAGTCTATTGCGATTTGGCTAAATAATTTCTGGTAAACACTATCAATTGATTTTTTCCCTGCAGGAATATCTGAACAATTGAATTGTAGTTGTAAAAGATGATTTCCGCATAAGTAAAGCCATACCGGAATTCCGGAAAGTTTTTTTTCGGTCAGGTAAGATTGGTTTTTTTTGAAGAAACTCAATGCAGATGAAGCTTCATTCAATTTTGAATAACTAAAAATATATAGGCTGAATTTACCTGGTCCAGAATCTGAAGAAAAAAAATACCTTCTGTTGGAAATCATATCCCTGAAAAGGCCTACTGGTAAAATTTTATTCCCCTTTAAATCGTTTTTTTCAAACAAAGTAATATTATAATTTGACTTTAAATGCTTTATTAATACAGTATCCGTCAGGGCATAAATCTCCTTTTGGGTAATATTTTTGATTTCCCTTTTATTAGTACAGGAAATCAAAGCTAAAAAAAGACATATAAAAATCAGGACTTTCAAAGATTTAATTTTGACTTAATTAATTCAGCGGCTTTGGTTAAATCAATTTCTTCAACGATAGATTTTCCTGAACATAATTCTTCCAGAATTTCATCCTGAATAACTCCTTTTTTTAAGGCAGACTCATAGGGTAAATTCGTAAAGGAAACCATTGCATATCGTGAAACAAAAGTTCCTTCAAATTTTTCCTCAAGCAGATGCTCAACTTTCTTTTTGAATAAAAATGATTCCTGAGCAACTTTATCACGCATTTCAATAAAATTTTCCAATGCCATATCTGCAATGGCATCTGAATTGGGTTTTCTTGATTGAAAATAATTTGCAAATACATTGGCCCAATTTCCATTGAATTCTGAGATCTTTTGATTCAGTACCGAACAATCCTCAAATGAGCAATTCATACCCTGACCAAAAAAGGGTACTACAGCGTGACAGGCATCGCCTAATAATGCGAGTTTGTCTCCATAATACCATGGACCGCATTTTACGGTTATCAAACTTCCTGTAGGATTGGAAAAGAACTCCTGGGTAAGATTTTTCAGTAAGGGAACTGAATCTTTAAATGAAGTCGAAAATAATTCCAGAAGAGATTCGGTGTTGTTCAATGAATCAAAACCAAATTTGCCGGCATAGGGGAAAAACAATGTACAGGTAAAAGTTTTGTCAGGATTTGGTAAGGCTATCATCATATAGGTACCTCTTGGCCAAATATGTAAAGCTTCTCTATCCATCTGAAAATTTCCGTTTGCATCTGGAGGTATGGTTAATTCTTTGTATCCATGTTCCAGATATGTTTGGGAATAATTAAATCTACCAGATTTTTGTAATTCCATACGAAGAGCTGAAGCAGAGCCATCGGTGCCAATTACAGTTTGTCCCTTTGAATATACCTGTTTTCCTGTTAATTCATCAATAAACTGTATATCTCCTGTTTCTAGATTCATTCCGGTACAGCGTGAATTGAAATGAATGGTCACTCCTTCGTGTTGTTCGGCAAGATCCATCAATTTCATGTTTAAAATTCCACGTGAAACGGAGTAAATTACCTCATGTGGCTTTGTACCGTAAGGTTGAAAAGTTAGATTTCCATTTACATCATGCATCATTCTGCCTTTCATTGGTAAGGCAATTTTCATGATTTCAGGAAGCAGACCTACTTCATTTAAAGCATGTATGCCCCTTTCAGACAAAGCAAGGTTAATGGAACGACCAGCACCAATTTCATTTTTCCGCATATCGGGCCGACGCTCATATATTTCAACTTTATAATTTTTCCTGGCGAGATAAATGGCAAGTAAAGAACCAGCGAGACCAGCACCAACAAGGATAACAGGAAGGTCTTTTTCCATAAGTTAGTTTAGTAAAATTTGAGCAAATCTATAAACATCTTCAAATGAATTGTACAAAGGCACAGGTGCAATTCGAATTACATCCGGTTCACGCCAGTCACAAATTATTCCACTTGCACTTAGTTTATTGAACAGATCCTTACCATTACTCCCAGTTTGAATTGAAATTTGACAACCTCTTTCTGACGCAATGTCTGGAGTAAGGATTTTAAGGCCTAATTGAGTAAATCTTTCTGAATTATTAAGGTAGGTAAACAAGGTTCCTGTAAGAGATAAACTCTTTTCTCTCAATCTTGCAATTCCAGCCTGATGAAATATTTCCAAAGAGGCTCTCAGGGGTGCCATTAATAATACTGGCGCATTGCTTAGCTGCCATGCTTCGGCTGTAGGAATTGGAATAAAATCTGGACCCATTTTAAACCTGCTTGATTTGTCGTGACCCCACCAACCTGCATATCTGGGAATGGAAGGGTTATTATGATGTTTACTGTGTATGAATACTCCAGAAACACCCCCAGGTCCTCCATTTAAATATTTATAAGAACACCATGCTGCAAAATCAACCTGCCATTCATGCAATTTTAAGGGAATATTACCAGCAGCATGTGCAAGATCAAAACCACAGGTAATACCATGCTTTTGAGCATGAAAGGTGATTTTCTCAATATCCAGGTATTGACCAGTGTAATAATTCACCCCTCCCAATAAAATCAAAGCAATTTCATCTCGTTTTTCTTCAATAATTGATAAAATATTTTCGGTTTTTATTAGACCAGTAACTTTATCGGGTTCTATTTCAATTAAATCTTCTGGTGAATTTCCTCTTGATGCTAAATGAGAAACAATGGCATATCTATCTGAAGGAAAGGAGCCTTTTTCTGCAAGTATTTTTTTCTTTTTTCCAACAGGTCTATAAAAGGACACCATTAATAAATGAAGGTTAACAGTTAATCCATTCATGTTTACAACTTCCTCTGGTAATGCACCTACCAGCTCGGCTGTGAATCCAGTTAATTGTTCATGGTAGGAAAGCCAGGGTGATTTTGCATGTAAATGCCCTTCAACACCCAGTTCAGCCCAGTCCTTTAATTCCTGATTGATGTAATCCTTTGCCTTTTTAGGTTGAAGCCCAAGAGAATTACCACACAGGTAAACAGAGGAGCTTCCATCTTTAAAAGGAGGAATTAAAAATTCATCTCTGTATTGATGTAATGGGTCAACACTGTCAAAAGACATCGCCTCATCAAGGCTATTTGGAAAAGTATTTGAATAACTCATTTTTTCTTAACTGGAATTAATACAGGGTTTGAAGGAGCTGCATCAGCATAAAACGGAGCAATTTGTATATTCAATAAATAGTTTCCATCAGGGATATTATTTGGGATATAAGTCATTTCAGTAATTGATTTGGTTTTAAATTCATGTGTAGGCTCAGATTTCTGACCTGGATTTAATCCCCACCAAATTCTGTGATTGGATAATTTGCCTTCATCAAAGGCTCTGTCCACAGAAGGAAAATCAACCAATAAATGCATGACACCAAGTTCGTTAAGGAAATGCATGGCTTCGTTACTAAAATAGGGTGCTTGAATACTATCATAGTTTCTGGTTTTTTTTTCTATGGAGTTTGGCATTGTTCTGATTACTAAAGAGTTAAAAAAACCAGAAGTGGAATCTTTTAGTTTTTCTTCGAGCAAAGAGCGGGAAATTATGAGGTCATTTTTTTCAGATTGAGGGTCATAACTTTCAATAACCTTAGAAGATTCTGTGGGTAGAATACTAATAAGTGTACATGGAACAAGCACTACTGTTATTAAATCATGTACCGAAGTTCTTTGCTCTGTAAGGTGTCCATAGCATTCAGTATGGGTTCCATTACAATGCGGAATCAAAGTATACTTTTCAAAATTACAGCTTCCTCCCTGTCGAACATCTCCTATAAAATTACCCGTAATACAAGGCTCACTTTGAGCAAACGGAACACCATAATTAACTGGTTGTAACTCATTAAAGCATAATGGAATAGCAATGCTAACTGCATTTTCTATGGTTACATCATACCTGCAATTGCCTATCTGAGATTCCAGATTCATAGATTAACAGGAAAGTTTTTTTATTAATCCGGTTGTACTATATCCTTCGGTTAGCTGGATTAATTCTACAGATCCCCCATATGCAAGTACTTCTTTAGCTCCGGCTATTTGTTCGATGCTGTAATCAGCTCCTTTTACCAAAACGTCAGGTCTTAAAGTTTTAATTACTTCAATAGGAGTATCTTCCTCAAAAAGACAAACAAAATCCACAAACCAGAGGGAGGCAATAATTCTGGATCGTACTTCCTGATTGTTAACAGGACGATTTTCACCTTTTAATCTTTTTACAGATTGGTCAGAATTCAAGGCAACAACAAGAATATTTCCAAAGGATCGAGCCTGTTCCAGATATTCAACATGCCCCAAATGAAGAATATCAAAACACCCATTCGTAAAAACTATTTTTTTTCCAAGAAATCGTAAACTACTTATCTTGTAAGACAGAGCAGGCAAAGTTTTTATTTTCTCTGAGGTTTGAAAATGCATAATTAAATGCTAAATTAGAATTTTAAGGCTCATTTATTATTGAAGTGCTATTATTTTCTGTATTTCATTTTTATCCTTTCCGGATTAAAATCCTATGCCCAGAATCCCCCTTTTAATGAGGATGACTGGGATAGTGTTTCAGAATCAGGGTGGGTAAACGGATTAACTGCGGCTTTGCAGAAACCGGATACGGTACAATTGTTACGATTAACAGAACCTTGTGCAAATTGGGCGGTACTGAAAAAATTCCCACGACTTAAAGGTTTAAGAATTCAAGAGGTAAAACTTGCCAATTTAAATTTTTTACTAACTTTTAAATATCTTAAAATATTTGAATGTTATAGTTGTGGAATTACGGATATTGGTCCACTTTCGGAATTAACTAATTTGGAAGAAATTGTATTAAACTATGCATATGTTAAGGATTTAACGCCATTAAAAAACCTTAAAAAACTAAAAATTCTTAAACTGTACGAGAATGAGATAGAAGATTTAAGCCCTCTTGCAAATCTTAAGGAACTAGTTCATCTAGATTTATCTGCAAATAAAATTACAGATGTTACCCACCTACAGGGAATGAATAAATTAATGGCACTTTCCTTGTACAAAAACCCAATGATCAAGGATTTGTCTGTACTTAAGAATTTTCCATTGTTAAACGACCTTAATATTTCTTTAAATAATCAGGCAAGATTTTCTTTGTCATGGATAAAAAGTTATACCAATTTGGAAAATCTCAGAATTCAAGGTATGGTAAAAAATAATGCAGAGCTCAAGTATATTTCAGGTCTTGTAAATCTGAAACAGCTAACAATGGGTCTAAATGATTCACTTTCTGATCTTTCACCATTGTCTAATTTTAAGAAACTTGAGTATCTTGATATTCATTCAAATAATGTAAAGAACCTACAGCCACTTTCTGGTTTAACCAACTTAATTAAACTTGTGATTTATAATAATTCAATAACTGATCTTACACCGCTTAGAAACCTTAATAAATTGCAATCATTGTTTTGTTTTAACAATCCAATAACAGATTTTAAACCTTTGTATGGTCTTGAGTCTCTTAAAATGTTGAGAATTTCAGGCAAACAACTTAGCGTTCAGCAGAAGCAGGAAATAAAAAACCATTTTTCTGATGCCAAAATTTACTTTTTATAATAGAAATTTACACCAGTGCCCAAACCAGAATTTTTTGAAACCGCTGTAAAAAAAGAATCAGCATTACTTATTGGCGTGAGTAATTTTTTAACCCCGCCTACTAAAATCAGGGAATACCTTGATGAATTATCAGAACTTACAGACACGGCAGGTGCTGATGTCGCGGATACAATAATTTTTAAGCAGGATAAACCAATTGCAGGCACATTTATCGGCTCCGGAAAACTTGAAATGCTCCGGTTAAGAGTTGTTGAAACGGGAGTGAATATGGTTGTATTTGATGAAGATTTATCTCCTTCTCAGGTTAGGAATATTGATAGAATATTAGGTGTTAAAGTCCTGGATCGTAGCGGTTTGATTCTCCATATATTTTCCGAAAGAGCCAGATCTGCACAGGCAAGAGCACAAGTTGAACTGGCTCAGTTGCAATATCTTTTACCCAGATTAACAGGTTTGTGGCAACATTTGGGAAGAGAAAGAGGCGGAATTGGACTAAAAGGTGCCGGAGAGAAGGAAATTGAAACCGACCGCAGGATTATCCGGGAAAAAATCACCAAACTAAAAGAAGAGCTAAAACACATTGATCGACAAAGTATTACCAGAAGGAAGCAAAGAGATACTATGGTTAGGGTCGCTTTAGTTGGTTATACGAATGTGGGTAAGTCTACTCTTATGAATATCCTTTCAAAAAGCGATGTTTTGGCAGAAAACAGGTTGTTTGCAACCTTGGATGCAACAGTAAGAAAGGTGGTTTTAGAGGATACTCCATTTTTGTTGTCCGATACAGTAGGCTTTATTAGAAAATTACCACATACCCTTATTGAATGTTTTAAAAGCACTTTGGATGAGGTTAGAGAAACAGATCTTTTGATTCATGTTTCAGACATTTCCAATCCAGCTGTTGAGGAGCACAATAAGGTTGTCTTAACTACTTTAAAAGAAATAGGAGCCGGTGAAAAACCGTTACTCCATATTTTAAATAAGTCAGATTTACTGGATCCTGAAAGTTTGGATGAAAGGCTTGAACAGTTAAAACTAATGAACGGAGATGGTTTGCCTGTATCTGCATTTACCGGAAATAATATTGCAGAGCTAAGAATTCTTTTAATTAAAAAAGTAAGAGAAATCTATAGAAATAAATACCCTAATCTTAATTATACGCTTGGATTTTATGAAACCAATGAACTTTGAAAACGTTAATTATTCTTTTTCGTTAAAATAAAAAGTATGGATTTATTGAAGGATGAACCAGTAAATAGAGTGGCCAATAGTGGCTTGATTACTTTTAACCTCGAAGACTTTTATTTCAGAGGTGAGAGAGAAATTATTGATATAAAGGATGTTCTTTTTATGGGTCTGATTCTAAAAGAAAAGGAGTTCAGAACCTGGGTTGAAGCCTTTGACTGGAGTTTTTATCAGGGAAAAGTAGTTTCAATTATTTGTTCTGCAGATGCAATTGTCCCTACTTGGGCATATATGCTGATAGCGACTAAGTTATCGCAGATTGCAGAATACTTTTGTTTTGGTTCGGCTGAATTTTTAAATCAGGCTTTGTTTTTTCATGCGTTGAGCAATCATGATTTTTCCGTTTATCAGGATCGAAAAGTGGTTATCAAAGGATGTAGCCAAATAGAAGTTCCCGTTTCAGTATATGTTGAAGCTTCACGTCGGTTGATGCCTTATGCTCAAAAGATTATGTATGGCGAGCCATGCTCTACTGTACCTTTATTTAAAAAGTAAGAGTTGAATTCTTCTTTTTGCAAGGATTATTCACTGTTATTCAGGATGAATTCCGCTAATTTTGAATCCAGATGAAAAAAATCTTAGTTATAGGCGCATCAGGACAAGTAGGTTCTGAATTGGTTGAAGCATTAGCAGTTAAGTTTGGATCAGAACAAGTAATTGCTTCAGATATTGGTTTGCCAAAACCATCTGCTGGTATTAAGTCTATACAATTGGATGTTTTGGATAATAATAATCTGGAACAGATTATAGATTCAGAAAAAGTCACAGAAATTTATCATCTCGCAGCCTTACTTTCTGCAACAGGGGAGAAATATCCCGAAAAAGCCTGGGAACTAAATGTGGATGGTTTGTTAAATGTTTTGAATGCTGCAAGAAAGTTTAAAATCGAGAAAATATTCTGGCCTTCTACTATAGCGGTTTTTGGACCGCATACGCCAAAAGAAAATACCCCTCAGTATTGTGTGATGGATCCAAATACCGTTTATGGATTCAGTAAACAGGCAGGTGAGCGATGGTGCGAATACTATTTTGAAAAATTTGGAGTTGATGTTAGAAGCATAAGGTATCCTGGATTAATTGGTTGGAAAGCAGCACCGGGAGGAGGAACAACTGATTACGCAGTTCATATATTTTACGATGCCCTTAAAAACGCTCATTATACATCGTTTTTAAATGAAGGAACTACACTTCCTATGATGTACATGGAGGATGCAATACGTGCTACCATAGATTTAATGGAAGCTCCGGCTAATCAAATTTCGGTTAGAAGCAGCTATAATCTTGCGGGATGTAGTTTTGCTCCAGAAGAAATCAGTCAGGAAATAAAAAAAAATATTCCAGATTTTAAAATTGATTATGCCCCGGATTTCAGGCAAGCGATTGCCGATTCCTGGCCTAAAAGTATAGATGATTCTTTTGCTCAAAAGGACTGGGGATGGAAGCCCACCTTTACGCTGGAAAAAATGGTAGCTGATATGCTTGAAAATATTAAAACGCTCGTTTCCTGAATCAAACAATAATTATTCCGAACTAATAACAATTGTTGTTTGTTTTAATGACATGCAAGTTGAAAACATAACAGATCAGAATTTTGAAGCTTTTTTAAAGGATCATCCAAAGGTAATTGTAAAATATTTTGCTGATTGGTGTGGTTCTTGCAAATTAATTGCCCCTAAGTTTAAAAACCTGGCAGAAGATCCGCAGAATGCAGAAATCGCATTTATCGAAGTTGATGCAGAAAAAAATCCTATTGCACGAAAGGCAGCGGGAGTTACAAACTTGCCTTTTTTTGCTACTTTCGATCATAAAGCCTTAAAAAAAGGCGATTCTGCTTCAAAGATTGAGTTTGTTGCCAAATTAATTCATGAATTAAAAGAAAGTCATGAAAACTGATGAACTTAAAAGGCTGGTCACAACCTATTCTTTGGAGCAGCTTTCACAAGCAGAAAGTATTTTATTAGAAGAAGGAACACCAGAAATAGAAATACATGGTGCTGATGAAGGAGAAAAACTAACGCATGTGATAGGCGCAATCTGGATTCTTAAAGAAATGCAGAAAGAAGCAAAATCAATGAATGAATGCCTTCGATTGTTTGTCAATAAAGTCCGAAACAGCATTTCTTAGTCGGATTCAATTTCCCTTATAAGTTTTCTTCTAGACACAGGCAGGATAGCATCCTCAACAGGAAAACGATATTCTGATTCTATTGCAAAAGTTGATGGATTTGGTAATTCTTTATTAATCCTGATGAGTTCGGTTTTTGCCTTTTCAAAAGTAATATTAGAAAACTCATAGAATAAACTGGTTTCTATAGATCTGTATTTGTCATTTTCATTTCCAAAAACAGTGACCGTATATCGGTAGGCTTTTATTTCGGGACTATCTTCAATTTTAAGAAGAAAATACCCTTCACGATTATACAATGGCATTATCCCAATTGGATGTATACTAAGATTTTGATATATAAAATCAAATATTTCTTTTCCTTCAAGAATATAATCACCAAGCTTAGGAAGCGCAAAATCTACAATTGCTGTTAATTCCTGTATAGTTTCATCTTCTCTTTCCAAACTGGAATAAATCCAGGATTTATCCTCTGCGTTGTACCCAGTTATTCTTTTAGGAAATCCAGAACTAATATCTTGTTTGCCTTTTTTAAAGGAATCAAGCCTGTTAAAATGTCCGACCAGTTCGGATAAACTTGGATAAATTCTGGTTTGCAAAAACTTCTTTTTTACATTTTCGAGATAGGCAAGAAGTATGTATTGCTTGTATTCAAAATCAATCCAACCTTCCGTATACCAGTTATTACTCAGTGTTTCCATAATACCTATTTAGTAAATTACGAAAACAGATGTTTGATTATTACATTTTCAGAATTACCAGGAAATAGGCTCCATATCATGGTTTTGAAGCCATTCATTGCACTTAGAAAAATGCTTACATCCCAAAAAACCCTGATATGCAGATAAAGGAGAAGGATGCGGAGCGGTAAGTACAAGGTGCTTTTTGCGGTCAACAAAGGAAGATTTTTTTATTGCATAATTTCCCCATAGCATAAAAACTAACTGGTCTTTATGTTCATTTAATGCATGAATCACAGCATCTGTAAAAATTTCCCAACCTTTACCCTGGTGAGATGCTGCTTGTGAAGCAGCAACTGTAAGAATTGAATTCAACAGTAAAACTCCTTGTCTGGCCCAGGATTCAAGATTGCCGGATTTTGGAATTTCCTGATTGAGATCCTGTTGTAATTCTTTAAAGATATTAACAAGGGAAGGTGGTTTTGGGATGCCATCAGGAACTGAAAAACAAAGCCCATGTGCCTGACCAACACCATGATACGGATCTTGTCCAAGAATAACTACTTTAACTTCGTCAAAGGGACATAAGTTAAAAGCATTAAACATTTCGGAACCCTTAGGAAAAATTATTTTACCTGCTGCTTTTTCTGATTGCAGGAATTCTTTTAATTGGGTAAAATAAGGTTTATTAAACTCATTATTTAATACCATTTTCCATGAAGGATCTATTTTAGGGTCAATTGACATTTACTTTTGAAAAAAATAATTAAAAAACATTTGTAATACCTATATGCACTTTTGGTCTTGCAGGATTGAACTTTGTATCCCCATACTGACCAGAACCAAATGCTATATTTAAAATTCCTGCCTTGGTATCAAAATTCATTCCCAAACCAAGCCCTATCGGAGTATAATGTGTAAACGAAGTGCCCGCTTTTGTTTCCAGATATGCGATATCAGTAAAGGTGTAAATGTTGGAATTTCTATCCAGAATCATTCTGAATTCCAAAGTACCCATAGAAAAAAACGAAGCAAAAAACTGATTTTCATTAAATCCCCGTAGCATTCTTGCACCACCAACCTGCCTTAAGTCATTTTGGAAGTATTGAATTTGATCTATCCAAAATGTTTGATTTCCTAAGTATAACACTAAATATTTTCCAATTTTATGATAATAATGAGCGGAAAGCGACATTTCCCTTTTCGGTTGATCCAGTATAATGTCGGTATAACTCAAGCTGTCTAATCCAGGGTTTTGTTTTACTTTTTTGCGACCTAAAGTAAAATCTGTTGAAACCACCCATCCTTTTCTAGGATTGTATTTATAATCAAGGTTTTCATAAGTAAATCCAAAACCAAACATATTGCTTTTTGAATCGAGCACCGCAGGAAGTGTGGTATTTGTATTAAAAGGCCTGGCATCAATTATTCCTGAATTCAAGTTTCTGTATATTCCTTTGAATAAAATAAATGCACCAAATGGAATACCCCCACTTGCTTTTAAGGATCGTGACAGAAAAGAAGAATCTTGTTTCTGCAGAAAAAATTCTCCTTCAATTCGAAAGGGTGTTTGCAGAAAAAAAGGCTGGATGAATGACAGATTTAATTTCTGGGAGGTATTTGGCAGCCTGTCGTACCGAAAACCAATTACCTCACCCCCATGAAACGCACTTACAAGCTGAAGATCAAATAGAGCTACAATCTGACTCTTTTCTCCGGGACTTAGCGGAGGTAAAAAACCAAGTAGACCATCAAATCTGTTTGATTTTCTTTGATTTACTGTTAGCAAAAGGTTGGCTTTGTCTTTTGAAAAAACAACTTTAGGAGTATCAACATTGTCAAAATAAATTGAATTATTTAACAATACTGGAATCTGGTAAATTTGCTCCTGACTAAAAAGTGAACCTTTTTTAAATCTCACCAGATTATTAATAAATCTTGCAGATTCCTTTTTTTTCCCAACAATTTCTAATGAATCAAATACAATTAACTGACCTCTGTTGAAGGTATAGTTTATTTCAGTTCCGATGCTATCCTTTCCTATTAATGAAAAATTAATTTTGGGCTGTTTAAAAGTTGCAAATGGAAATCCATTATTCTGATAATTAATTAAAATCTGATTTAACTTTAGTTCTATGTTTTTTTTATCATATAAAATCAATTTTTTCTTATTGAAGTTATATTCTATAGTAGATTGATCAGCAGGAGGCAAACTATCAATTTCAAATGCTTTTAAATAATAACGCGATCCAAAAAATAATTCAATCGCATATCTTGAATCTATTCTGTAAAAAGTATCTACAGAAAAAGATGCAAATCCTTTAGAAAGCGCTTTGTTAGAGTATTTTATTAGTTTTTCAAATAAAAGGCTACTATCTCTTTCGGTTAGAATTCCTTTTAAATCTTTTTTTTCAAGGGCATAAGAAGGTAAAACAGTAATTTTATTCTCTGTAAAGTTTTGGCCCATTGCTTTCCATGGAAAACATATGGCCAGAACCAACGTACAGTAAAGTAAATTTGACCTGATTAGCACTTTAGATAATCCATCAAAATAACGCAAACACTTCCAAGAAGTTATGAATAATTTAGAATCTCCGAACAGCAGAAGAAAATTTTTAAAAATTTCTGCTTTGGCTGGCTTTGCAGGTTTATTAATCAATAATGATGCAATATTAACAGATCCAAAGCCTTTTGTGCTGCCAATATTACCCTATTCCTTTGCCGCATTTGAACCTATGATTGATGCTAAAACAATGGAAATACATTTTACAAAGCACCACGGAGGGTATTTAGATAAATTGAATGCTTTAGTTTTAAAGGAAAAAATCCTTCAGGGAAAGACACTTGAGTATTTATTGGGTTTGGAATCAGGATTAAAACCAATGGTTGCTCAGGAATTAAAAAATTATGCCGGAGGACATTGGAACCATACTTTTTATTGGAATGCCCTTACCATTCCAGGGAAAACAGTTCCCGGTAAGAAAACAATTTCAGGCATGACAAAAGCTTTCGGTGGCTTTGATGGTTTTATTCAGGCGTTTGAAAAAGCATCATTATCTGTTTTTGGTTCAGGTTGGGTTTGGTTAACCCAAAAAAGTGATGGAACGCTGGCAATACATACTACTCCAAATCAGGATAATCCCTTAATGCCTGCATATCAGGAGTTTGGGAAACCTGTTTTTGGCGTGGATGTTTGGGAACATGCTTACTACCTAAAATATCAAAACAGAAGGATTGACTATATCAAAGCTCTCTGGAATATTGTCAACTGGGAAAAAATGGAATCGTTGCTTTCCTGATTAATTTTTAGGTTTTCTTAAATCAAACTGCGTTTGCAACCCAACAACAAGAGTATGAATTTCGTCAAATTTATTACCGGAGGTTTTCTGGGCGTAAATGTTCATGTATCCAGCCTGCAGTAGTAAAGATTTGCTGAATCGACGACCAATTCCAATGCTGATCCTGTTTTGATCAAAATAGTTATATACAATATTTGTTCCAGAATTAATAAATATTTCTTCGGAAAAATATGCAAATAAAGATCCAGGCTCTTTAATAAGTTTTTTACCTAAAGGATACTGAGCCTGAATTCTGTACCTTGATCTCATGTTATAAACAAAGTCATCCTGAACTTCATTGTTTACAACATTTTTATTGTACCGTTGTTCAAATCTGAAACGATGATTTAATTCCAGTTTTCCCATTTCCTGAGGAATCATTAATTCTTCCCATGGTCTGTATTCAAATCTGTAATACGGCTCCGCATTGGTTGGATATTGATAGTGCCAAAAAGCACATATACCGCCGCTTAGAGAAACATTTTTTGGAAGGTGATAAATCATCCCAACGCGACCTACCCACTGAAAAGAATGCTCCATAAAATCAATAGTACGATAGGAACCATCCAGATGTACGGAAAATTTGTCCGATATTCTTACTCGATTGAGCCAAGCTAACCAAACAACCGAATTTTCAGTAACCGTTTTCGACCCGTTTTC
>Ga0209598_10000445_pt1 | contig 32761 bp, 27 predicted proteins | sample M_140807_EF_Meta_FD_187317 | JGI IMG/M metagenome (GOLD analysis project Ga0209598, IMG submission 187317) | Freshwater microbial communities from Lake Montjoie, Canada to study carbon cycling - M_140807_EF_MetaG (SPAdes) (version 2) | ecosystem: Environmental > Aquatic > Freshwater > Lake...
ACGGTGTTAATTTCTGGGGGATGGGTGTCAAGGCTTGGGAGTAATCCTCAAAGTTAAGGTTTGATTTGATAGATACCCGATACACCGGTGACTTGGTGTCGGGTCTTGGGATTCAGAAAGGCCGGGCTAAGGCGGGTGACCCGATGGGTCGGAATTTCTTGGAGCGCCTGGACGTTGAAGCCTCGATCCTGGAGCGTGCGTATGCAAGACCGCCCGCTGTAAACCAGGTAGGTTTGACCGACTTGGAGGGAGTCCGGGTTCAACGTTGGCACGATTCGATGGGTGTAAAAATGCAAGGCGTGAACGGATTCATCGTCGCAATCCAAGCGCCACAAAGCCTGGGCCAGGCCCTTTTGGCTGGCCCAGCGTCCCAACTGCGATGAGCCTTGGTAAGTCATCAAGACCGGCCAAGCCAACCCGTTGAGGAGAATCAACAAGAGCAGCATGCCCCCGCCCGCCCAACCCAGGGTCGCCTTGCCAATGAGGGCGGGTAACTTGGAGCGCAGGAGCCAGGCCAGCAGGCCCAGAACCAGAACCAGCAGGAACGCCGATGGAAAGGTGCCCATGGCAAAATCGCATAGAAGGAGACCGCCCCCCAAAAGCAAGGCCGTTGTTCCGATGAGAGGCCGCGACCAGGCCGTGCTACGGTCTTCGTCCAACCACCACCGCACCAAGAGGAGGCTTTGAAAAGGCCACAAAATGTAGACATAGTGCGGTAGCTGAAAACGACTTAGGCTGAGGCCCAAGGCCAAAAGCGCCCAAGCGGTCAGCGCCTGACGAACGGTTTCGTTGTTGCGATTTCGGTATCGCAAGGCATGCCAGATGGCCGCGGGTAACATCAACGACCAAGGGGCGTAGGACCAAAGGAGGTTGTGAAAAACAAAGGTGGGATCTGCCCGCTGGGCCCATGGATTTTCCCCGCTGATCCGTCCAAAGTTTTGGGTCCACAAATAGTAACGAACCCCTTTGTGCCAGCCCCATTGCTCCCAAAGAGCTCCCAACCAAGGCAGCAGCAGAAGAATCATCCAAAGCAGGCCCCACCAAAAAGCAGGCCTTCGTAGGAGGTTGTAGCGTCCGCTCCACAAAGCATCCCCACCGTGCACGGCCATCAAGGCCATCAAGGCCAAAGGACCTTTGGCGAGCATGCCCAGCGCGGTGAACCCAAAGGCCGCCAGGGCATGCAATGGCCGGTTGTTCTGCTTCCAGACCTGGGCCTGCCAACCGGCCAAGGTCACCAAGGCGACCAACAAGGTATCGGTGCGCACATCCTGCAACATCAACCCGGTCCCCAGGTTAACCCCGTAGAAGAGACGAGCAGGCCACAAGGCCTGGGGCCCCATCAAGGCCCCCGCCCACCGTCCAATGGCCCAAATACCCACCAACCCCATCAGCACCGAAAAAAGCTTGGCTCCAACAGCCGTCGAGCCCAACAAGCGGGTTCCCCAGGCGGCACACCAAAAAACCAACGGAGGTTTGTCGGGGTAGCCCTTGGATTGGTACAGCGCACCGTGCTCCTGCAGGGCCATCCAAGGCGAACCCATATTCATCTCCTGACCCATGGACGCGTATTGGGCCGCGTCGACTTCCATGAGATCCACCCGCAGGCCCGCCACGACAGCCACCACCGCCAAGGCAGCCAAGAGCCATCCTCCCAAGGTCCAAGGGTTTTGGTTTAGCGATCCCAAAGGTTGTATTTCAAAATACAATAGATGGCCCTAAAGCCGTCCTTCCAATTGATTTTCTTGCCCTCATCGTAGGTGCGGCCGTAATACGAAATGCCGACCTCGTAGAGTCGTATGCCCGGGACCCTGGAAAGTCGGGCGGTGATTTCGGGTTCAAAACCAAAGCGGTTTTCTTTCAAGGTCAAACCCTGAGCGATGGGGGTTCGAATCATTTTGTAACAAGTCTCCATATCCGTCAAGTTGAGGTTGGTCAGACCGTTGCTCAAAAACGTGAGAAATTTGTTCCCTATCGTATGCCAAAAGAATAGGATACGGTGGGGGTTGCCCCCCATAAAGCGCGATCCGTAGACCGCATCGGCCCTCCCGTTTTGGAGGGGAGCCAGCAGCAAGGCAAATTCCTTGGGATCGTATTCGAGGTCCGCATCCTGGACCACAACGTACGAGAGGGAAGCCATGGCCAAGCCGGTTCGCAGGGCATGTCCCTTGCCTTGGTTGCGGTCCAAATGCCGTATCCTGAGGGGGCGCTGGGGGTGCTGGGCCCGGTATTCGTCCAAGAGGGGGCCGGTCTTGTCGCTTGAGCAGTCATTGACCACAATCACTTCTCTGTTCAGATTATCAGGCAGTTCTGTTTCAAACAAAAGATCCAAAATTCGAACAATGGTTTTCTCTTCGTTGTAGGCGGGCACCAAAATGCTCAGGCCGGTTGGATGGGTGGGTTCGGGAGTCAAGGGTTTCTTTTGACCGCAAATCAAAGCAAGAATACCGGGACCGCTGCACTTGGCCTTTACTTTGCGTCCCTAAACCCCCCTCATGGCCAAGAACCTATTGATTGTGGAATCTCCCGCCAAGGCCAAAACCATCGGTGGTTATTTGGGCGATGATTTTGTCGTGAAATCATCGTACGGGCATATCCGGGATCTAGCCAAAGGCAACCATGCGGTCAAGGTAGATCAGGGTTATGCCCCGGAATACTTGGTCCCGGATGACAAAAAAGCCATCGTCAGCGAGCTCAAAAAGTTGGCCAAAAATTCAGACCTCGTTTGGCTGGCATCGGACGAAGACCGGGAGGGGGAGGCCATTGCCTGGCATTTGCAGGAGGTCTTGGCCCTGCCCGATTCCAAGGTGCGACGTATTGTTTTCCACGAAATCACCAAACCGGCCATTACCAAAGCGGTGGCCAACCCCCGTCGAATCGATGTGGACCTGGTGATGGCCCAGCAGGCCCGCCGCATCCTGGATCGCCTGGTTGGATTTGAGTTGTCTCCCCTTCTTTGGCGCAAAGTCAAGCCGGGATTATCGGCCGGTCGGGTCCAATCGGTCGCCGTTCGTTTGTTGGTTGAAAGGGAACGCGAAATCCACGCCTTTGTTCCCCATGCGGCATTCCGCGTGAACGGATGGTTTAAGTCCGAAGCCAGCACCTTCAAGACCGAATTGAACAAGCGATTCGAAAAAGAAGAGGAAGTCGCCCTTTGGTTGAACAAGGCCATGCCCCTGGCTTGGTCGGTTAACGCCATCGAAAAGAAACCCCTGTCCAAAAGCCCCGCAGCACCTTTCACCACCTCGACCTTGCAGCAGGAAGCCTCCCGCAAGCTCCGCTTTGGGGTCAAGAAAACAATGCGGGTTGCGCAGACTCTCTACGAAGCAGGTTACATCACCTACATGCGTACGGACAGTGTGAACCTCTCGGAAACCGCTTTGCAGGAGGCTCGTGAATCGATTTTGGAAGCCTACGGTCCGGAGTACCATCAGCAAAGGCAATTCAAAACCAAATCAGCCAGCGCACAGGAGGCCCACGAAGCGATTCGCCCCACCGATTTCAAGCGGCCTCATCTTGCGGACCTCGAAAAAGACCAACAGTCGCTTTACGAGTTGATTTGGAAGCGGGCCGTGGCCAGTCAAATGGCCGAGGCCAAAATCGAAAAAACCAAAATCACCTTGGCAACCCCCGATTTGGCCGAGCACTTTGCCACCGAAGGCGAGGTGGTCCTTTTTGACGGATTTCTCAAACTTTACATCGAAGGCAACGACGAAGAGGACACGGATCGCAACGATGAAAACAGCAACTCTTCGGGCCGCTTGCCTTTGTTACGACAGGGGCAATCGACCCCTTCGGAGCGCATGGTGGCGACCCAACGATACAGCAGACCTCCATCTCGTTTCACCGAAGCAAGTTTGGTCAAAAAATTGGAAGAACTGGGCATTGGCCGTCCCTCCACCTACGCTCCGACCATTTCCACCGTTCAGGATCGGGGTTATGTCGAAAGCACCCTTTTGGAAGGTACCGTTCGGGACTACACGGTGTTGGAGATGGAACCGGGCCAAAGCCTGAGCCGACAAGTGATGCAGGAAACAACGGGAGCGGACAAAGGCAAACTCAGACCGACCGATATCGGGATGATTGTGACTGATTTTTTGCTCGCCAAATTCCCCGTTGTTATGGACTATGGTTTTACCGCCGGGGTCGAAGGCAACTTTGACCAAATCGCCGGCGGCCATCTGGTTTGGACCCGGATGTTGGATGAATTTTACGAACCCTTTCACCAGGCTGTTCTAGACGGGACCGAGGGGGAAAGGGTGAACGGTTCCCGGATTTTGGGGCAGGTGGGGGATTTGGAATATTCGGTTCGCATGGCCCGTTACGGTGTGGTCGCTTGCAGGGTCTCGCTTTCCGACCCCGAATCCAAACCTCAGTATGCCAAGCTCAAACCGGGGATGAGCATGGAGCAACTGGACCTGGAACAGGCCCTGGAGCTTTTCAAATTACCGCGTCAGTTGGCGTCCTATTTGGACAAACCGGTGAAGGTGGCCTCCGGTCGCTTTGGGCCCTATGTGCAATGGGGCGATCTCTTTGTTTCGATTTCCAAGGAATACGATCCTCTCTCGTTGACCGACGAAGAAGCAGTGGCCCTGATTCAAGCCAAGGAAGCGGCGCTGGCCGCTCGGTTGATCAAGGATTTTCCGGACAGCGGCATCCAAGTGCTGAACGGTCGCTTTGGTCCCTACATCACGCGCAATGGGGAGAATTACCGCATTCCCAAGGGCGCCGATGCTCATTCGGCGGACGAGGCCCAATGTGTCCAATGGATTGAACAATCCCCTCCTCCCAAACCCCGCCGAGGGGCCGGGGGTCGGGGCGGTGCCCGGACCACAACGGCCACCAAATCCACGGCCAAGCGAAGCCCTGCAGCCAAAAGTCCAGCTAAATCCCGCAAACCCAAGGCGTAGAACTGTCTGCCTGCTCAAGGCCCCGAGGCCTTGACAAAAATTGGGGAAAACTCTCTAGACGGGGGGAGGGGGAACCCACGCGGATTTCCCGAAATTCGTTGTTGAAAATGGTACCTTCCGCTTTACCCAAAGATCCCGAATTGCAGGCGATGATCGACCTTTTGGATGATACCGATCCGGAGGTCATTGCCGAGATAACACAGGCGCTCATCAGGCGGGGGCCGGCTGTGATTCCGGTCTTGGAATCGGCTTGGGTCGGGCAATTGCCTCTCGTGGCGCGGGAGCGTATCGAGGATTTGATCCACCGAATTCAATGGTCCCAATGCCGTACGGCTTTGATGGATTGGAACCAGAGCGACCAAAAAGATTTGTTATCGGCCTTGATTTGGATTTCCAGAATTCGTTACCCAGATCTGGATGAAGAGGAATTGCGCAACCGTCTCGAGGCCCTTCGCATCGAGATTTGGATGGAAGTCAACGATCGGATGACCGCCCTCGAAAAGGTGCGGGTCATCAACCATGTCTTGTTTCGTTTGCACGGTTTTCGGGGCAACACGGCGAATTACAACGACCCCCAAAATTCCTGCATCAACAAGGTCCTCGAAAGCCGCAAAGGCAACCCCATTGTCTTGTGTTGCATCTACCTGTGGTTAGCGACCCGACTGGACATCCCGGTGGTGGGCGTTAATCTTCCACAGCATTTCATTCTGGCCTATTTGGACGAAGAAGCCGAGGCCATGGGGCAGTACAAGGCGCTTTTTTATATCAATGCTTTTAACAAAGGCATGGTTTTTGGGGATAAGGAAATCGAACGTTTCCTGGAATTGATTCACTTGCCGGCCGATCCGCGCTACTTTCGACCCTGCACCCATCATGACATCGTGGTTCGGGTACTCAACAACCTCATCCATGGGTATTCCGAAGCCGGCAAACAAGACGCGGTCACCGAATTGGTGGAATTGCGAGATCAACTGATCGAATTCAACCCATGGGCCCCCGATGTGAACGAAGGGGAGGGCGACGAAGATCCGTTCTAAAGACAAAAATCCGATCTAAACCAAACGGGTGCCGCGATGCTTATCGCATCAGGCGCAGAAACCAACGGGCCATTTTGGTTTTGAGGGGGGTGTAGGGGGGGTAAAAGAGCGACGCAATGTTGGGGCGGTGGGGGTTGATCATCACCGGTTTGGCATGCGAAAAGGTTTGGAAACCGTATTGACCGTGGTAAGAACCCCAACCGGATGCACCCACACCCCCAAAGGGAAGATGCGGGTGTGAAACCTGGACAATTACATCGTTGAAGGTCAAACTCCCCGAGCAGGTTTCTTTGGTCCAGCGGCGTTGCACCTCCGGGTTGTTCGCAAAAACATAGAGACTCAGGGGTCTTGGCCGGCTATTCACAAAAGCCAAGGCCTCTTCCAAATGATTCACACCGATCAGTGGTAGGATGGGTCCAAAAATCTCTTCTTGCATCAGTCGCATCGCCGGTTGAACCCCCGATAGGATGGTGGGTTCTAATTGCAAACTTCCTTCGTCCCAGTTCCCGCCGCATTCAATTCGGGCCCCTTGCTCAACGGCCTCGTGGATTAGCAGGCGCATTCGGTTCGCGTGTTCCGGATGGATTTGGCAACAGAGCGAGGAAGGGATGGAGCCGTCGCTGCGTTTGGCCTTGGTTGCGGCCGCTTGGAGGGCTTCGACCAAGGGAGGAATCATGCTTCGGTTGACCAGGACATAATCAGGGGCAATGCAGGTCTGCCCACCGTTGAGCCATTTGCCCCAATAAATTTTGGCAGCGGCCGATGCCAAAGGAGCGGATTCGTCCACATAGACCGGGGATTTGCCTCCCAATTCGAGGGTGCAGGGGATGAGCTGTTCGGCAGCCGCCAGCGCAACCTTACGTCCAACCCGGTCGCTGCCGGTGAAGAGCATGTGATCAAAGGGCAGGCTGCAAAGCCATGCACCCACCGAGGCATCCCCCGTGACCACCCGGACCACTTCGGAGCCCATGGCTTGATCCAAGAGGCGGGTGAGGAGTTCCGCCGTGGCGGTCGCAAATTCGGAGGGCTTTATAACAACCGAATTCCCAGCGGCCAGGGCGGCAACCAAAGGCATCAGGGCCAAGTTCAAGGGGTAATTCCAAGGGGCGATAATCAAAACACAGCCCTTGGGTTGCCAGGCCAGTCGCGCTTTGGATAAAAGGTAGGGGAAGTGAGGTTGAACAGCACGATCCTTCATCCACTTGCGCAAGTTCTTTTTGAAATGCCGAATTTCCAGGTACACCGGTAGCAATTCGGTGAGGTTGGTTTCTACGGTGGGTTTGCCAAGATCTTTTTGGAGTGCTTCGCAGATGGCTGCTTCGTTATCCCTCAGGACTTGGCCCAAACGGGCAAGGCGGTTCCAACGTTCACGGTAGGATTCCAGGGCCATCCGTTGACCTGCTGTCTGCAGGGTTTCCCACCATTCGGGCAAAACAAGATGGGGTGGATCAACAGCGTGGGAAAGGCGGGTGGACATGAGACTTAGGGATTTTTGGCACTTTGTTCGCTCATCAAATAGGCTTTGATAAAGGGATCCAAATCACCGTCCAGGACGCCCTGGGCGTTGGAGGTTTCGTGCTCGCTCCGCACGTCCTTGACCAATTTGTAGGGATGCAAAACATAGGAGCGTATCTGAGAGCCCCATTCAATTTTCTTTTTGCTGCTTTCGATGGCCTGTCGGGCTTCGTTGCGTTTACGGATCTCCAATTCGTAAAGTTGGGAACGCAGCATCTGCATGGCTCTTTCACGGTTGGCGGACTGACTCCGTTCCACTTGGCAAGTGATAACGATACCGGTCGGTTTGTGGGTCAGCATGACTTTGGTTTCGACCTTGTTGACGTTTTGACCCCCGGCCCCTCCGGAGCGCGCTGTTTGCATTTCAATTTCCGAAGGGTGGATGTCGATTTGTATGCTATCGTCAATGACCGGGTAGGCATAAACCGAAGCGAAGGAAGTGTGTCGACGCGCGTTGGAATCGTAGGGCGAAATGCGCACCAAACGATGCACACCGTTCTCGCCCTTGAGGTAACCATAAGCAAAGTCACCCGTTATTTCAAGGGTTACGGATTTGATACCGGCCTCTTCGCCATCCTGCCGGTCCAATTCCTGAATACGGTATCCATGGCCTTCGGCCCACATCCGGTACATGCGTTCCAACATCGAAGCCCAATCCTGGCTTTCGGTTCCACCGGCTCCTGAATTGATTTCAATGATGGCGCTCAGCGGGTCCTCCTCGCTTTGTAACATATTTTTGAACTCCAGCGCTTCGACGGCTGTCAAGGCCTGATCATGGGCCTGGTCCAAGTCGTCCATACTCAACTCGCCGGCCTGCTGAAATTCGTAATAAATACCGAGTTCTTCGATTTTTTCGGCCAATTGTTCGTAGGCGTCCACCCATTGTTTGGGTATTTTGATGGACTTGAGCCATTGCTCCGCTTGGTCGGCTTGATCCCAGAAACCGGGAGCCGTCGAGCGGGTTTCTACATCCTTGATTTTGGCAATCTTGGCTTCGACGTCAAAGAAACCTCCTCAACGCCTCAAGGCGTTCCCGAAGGTCTGTTAGGTGTTCGTATCGCATGACCCAAAAGTAAGGCAGGCCGGAAGGTCCTCAGCCCTGCCTGTATCCAAGATTAAAATTCGAGAAGGGTTCCCTGAACCAAGCCCCCATTGTTGAAGGACCAAAAGTCCTCCCAAACCGTGCAGGTGGATTGGGGGCCCGGTCCCACGACACATTCCACGAGGTCAAAGCGGATTTCGCCCCGGAATGGATGGTCTCTTAGGTAGCGATAGGCGGCCATGCGAAGGGCATGGGCCTTGCGGGGTCGGACCTGTCGGCAGGGTGTCCAGGGTCGGGGGCCGGCCATGCTTTTGACTTCAACAAAAACCAGGACCTTTTCCTTCTGGATGACCAAATCGATTTCGTAGGGATGGGATTTCCAGTTTCGGGCCAGAATTTGCCAGCCCAAACGGTTGAGATGCTCGGCCGCCAGGGTTTCCCCTTGGCCTCCCAAGGCCTTATTTTTGTTGTATAAATCGGTATTCGCCATAGCCCCCCCAAGATGAATCTTCGCCTTCCCCGAATCAACCCCACTGAAACATCCGCGTGGAAACAACTAACGCACAGCGCCCAAGTCCTCGAAGGTCAGCGTATCCAGGATTTGTTTGGGGCCGATCCTGTCAGGGCCGAACGGATGAGTGCCGAAGGGGCGGGCTGGTTCTTGGATTATTCCAAGAATCTGCTGGACGATCAAACGCTCCATCAATTGTTGAAGCTATTGGAGGAATGTGGTTGGGAACAAGCCCTTAACGCCACTCGCAACGGAGGCGCTATCAACGAAACCGAAAACAGAGCGGTGTTGCATACCGTTCTTCGGGATCCGGGCCATCCCCTGCGATTAAGCGATGGCAGTCAGCCGGGTATTTTGGTGGAAGAAGTCCTCAACCGCATGGAAAAGTTTGTAGAATCGATCCGCGGGGGTCACCTGCGGGGATGCACGGGTCAGACCTTCACGGATGTTGTGAATATTGGCATAGGCGGCTCTGATTTGGGTCCCTTGATGGCCTGTGAAGCCTTGGCACCCTACGCGGGGCCTTTGCGGGTTCACTTTGTATCCAATGTTGACGGGGCCCATTGGCAGCGTACGCTCTTGGGGTTGAATCCGGAAACCACGCTTTTTTTGGTGGCTTCCAAAACCTTTACCACCCAAGAGACCATGGCCAACGCCCAAAGTGCCCGCAACTGGTTTACGCAGGCCTTGGGGGAACGGGCCAAGGTCAAGGATCATTTTGTGGCCTTGTCTACCAACCGGGAGAAGGTGGTCGAATTTGGGATTGACAGCGAACGCATGTTTCCATTTTGGGACTGGGTTGGAGGACGCTATTCGTTGTGGTCGGCCATTGGAATGTCCTTGGCGCTGTCCATTGGCTTTGTACGTTTTCGGGAATTTTTGGAAGGCGCTCGCCAAATGGATCAGCATTTTTGGGAAACCCCACCGGCTCGTAACCTTCCCGTTCTGTTGGCGTTGGTCGGTTTGTGGAATCGGAATTTTTTGGGGATGGAGACCCTGGCGGTGCTTCCCTACGATCAGTGCCTGTCTCGATTTCCGGCCTATTTGCAACAGGCCGATATGGAGAGCAACGGGAAGTCGGTGGACCGCCATGGAAATCCGTTGACCTATCACAGCGGTCCGGTGCTTTGGGGCGAACCCGGAACCAACGGTCAGCATGCCTTTTATCAGCTCATCCATCAGGGCACGGTTCGGGTCCCTTGCGATTTTATTTTGGCGGCCAATACCCATTACCCCGGAGGACCCCACCATCGGTACCTCAGTGCCAACGCCTTTGCCCAGGCCCAGGCCCTGATGCAGGGTCGGAGCCTCGAAGAAGTGCGAGCCGTTTCTGCGGGCTCCTCCAACCTAGCCGAAGCCTACCAAGTCTTTGAGGGGAACCGTCCCAGCAATTTTCTTCTGTGCCAACGCCTGACACCGGCAGCCTTGGGGGCTTTGGTGGCGCTGTATGAGCACAAAATTTGGGTTCAAGGGGTGGTGTGGAATGTGTTTAGTTACGATCAATGGGGGGTGGAACTGGGCAAAATCCTGGCGGGGAGGGTCCTGCCCCTCCTGGAGGAGGATGACCAAGGGGAAATTCCGGGTATTGATTCGTCCACCAAGGCCTTGGTGGAACGGTGGCGGCGTTGGCAGGATGGCCGTGAAAGGCCCAAGGGGTCCTAACGCTCGAACAACAGGCTGCCGATGCGTAGCATGGTACTGCCCTCCTGCAGAGCGATGGAATAGTCGCCGGACATCCCCATGGATAGCACCTCAAACGCTGAATCGTTGGCGTAGAATCGCTGCTTGATGCGCTCCGAAAATTTCTTGAGAAAGGCAAACTCGGATCGGGCATCTTCGCTTTGTTCGCTGAAGGTGGCCATGCCCATCAAGCCACAAGGACGTAGGTTGGGGTAGGTGGAAGGGGGGCATTCCTCCAGGAATTGAAGGAGGGATTCGGGTTCAAAGCCGTGTTTGGTTTCTTCTTGAGCGATGTGCACTTGCCAAAGGATGCCGACTTGGCAGTTGGCAGCAGCGGCTCTTTTTTGGATTTCATCCACCAGCCGTGGGCTGTCTACGGAATGAATCAAATGAATGTAGGGGAGGATGGTTTTGACTTTGTTGGTCTGAAGGTGACCGATGAAATGCCATCGGATATCTGCGGGGAGCTCGCGGGCTTTGCTTTGGAGTTCCAGCGCATGGTTTTCTCCAAAATCCCGCTGTCCACGATCGTAAAGTTGCCGAATTTCATCCACCGACCTGGTTTTGGACACGGCGACGAGGGTGCAACCGGGGTGATTGCGCAATTCGTTTTGAAGCCGGTCCCATGGGGTGGAATCCGATGGAGGTTCTTGGGATGGTGGCATGGTTTGCATGGGGACAAAATAAAACATCCGTACCTTCGTCAAGATGTTTTGGCATGATTTTGTGGGGGGTTGCTTGGGCCCTGTTTCGCTGCTTAGGGTCGGAATCCTAGGTATGTTGCTTTTGGTCGCCTGCCAAGGCCCCTCCGAAGCACCCTCCCCCCATGACCTGCCGGGACAGGGGCCTGAGAAGGACAGCCTTCCTATTCCTGCGGATGATCGCCCGCTTTTGCCTCCCGATTCCATGGCCCTGGCCCTGGTCCGTATTCAATTGGCCGAAGCATACCGGGCTCGCTACTATATCACGAGGACCGGCGATAGTCGCTCAAACCTGGGCATGGAGCCCTTGTACAACGCGGCCCTGCAACCATTGGGCCTGACCATGCCTCGCTTCGAAGCCAGTTTCCGGTATTACTTGACGAACGACCCTCAGACCTTGCAGGCCTTGATGGATCGTTGCGATCTAATGTTGCAACAACAGGAATGGAAGAATCCTTGAGGCGTTTGTATCCGGAGAGCGCATGGTCAACCCTTGAATTAGACCGCATTCGTGAGGCGGTGGCCGAGCGATGCCAGACCCTTGCGGGACCCGCGGTTCTGGATGATTGGATGGTACCGTTGCAGGAACCAGCCTTGTGGAAGGGTCGACAGGCTTTGTACCGCGAATGTTTGCATGCTTTTCAACACGGTCGTTCTTGGCCGGCTTTGCGATGGGAAGCCACCATGAACCAGGCAACTCTTTGGTCCAAAGATGGTTATGTCTTAACCGAGGAGGATTTATGCGCCATGGGCGAAGGGGTTCAATCGGCGGTGACCTGGGAAAAGGCGGTTTTTGGGACAAGCGATGGGTTTTCGTCTGCTTGGGTCGACGAACGAGGGCCTCTGGCATCCTTGGAGCCGGTGCTCCGTGCGCTCAGTGGTTTGGTCGGGAGAGACGGTCAATTGTTGGCCCAGGCCAGCCCGTTATTGGCCAGACTGATGGTTCAGCAACAACGCAAAACCCAGGAATTGCGCGATACCATGGAGCAACTGTGGAAACGTTACCGCGAAGCCGGATGGGCCACCGACTCCGGGGTGACTGTGCGTGATGATCGCTACGTTCTGGTCTTGAACAGCGAGGGCCGCAAGCACGTTTCCGGCCTGGTTCACGATGTATCCGCAACGGGGCAGCATTTTTACACCGAACCCGCCGAAGTCTGGGCCCTTAACAACGGATTGAGGGAACAGGAATGGGAAATCCGAGCCGAAAAGTACCGGATTCTTCAAAAGTTAAGCCGGGACATTCGCTTGCTTGAACCGGATTGGCGGGGATGGTCCGGGCTGATGGCCCGTGCCGATGCCGTCCAAGCGGTCTGCTCCTGGTCTTTGGGCCTGGGCCCGGTTCGATTTCCCGATTGGATGCCCGTCGGTCGTCGTTGGGTCGATGTTCGGCACCCTCTCTTGGTTTTGGAGTGCAAAAGTCGGGGGACCCACGTTGTGCCTTTTAGCTGGAGCCTGGACCAAGAACAGCGCATCCTGGTGGTGTCAGGCCCCAATGCCGGAGGCAAATCCGTTTTCCTCAAAACCGTGGCTTTGTCCCAACTTTTGTTTCAATTCGGTTGGCCTTTGTTGTGTGGGGAGGGCAGTGCCTGTTCGTTGGTTCGTACGCTGATATTGGGGATGGGGGATCGTCAGGATTTGCACCAAGATTTGTCAACCTATGCGGCTCATCTCCAATTGATGGCGTATGCGCTGCGGCAGGCCGGACCCGAGGATATGGTCTTGTTGGACGAATTTGGTTCAGGGACCGACCCTGCCCTGGGCGGAGCCTTGGCGGAAGCCATGCTTGAAACCTGGTTTGAGTCAGGCCCCACGGTTTTGTTAAATACCCATTACGGAAACCTCAAACGATTATCGTCCCGCTGTTCGGCGGTGTTGGATGCCCGTATGGGTTTTGATTTGACTACGTTGCGTCCCACGTACCGTCTCTTGGTCGGTGCTCCGGGCTCTTCCTATGCCAACGAATTGGCGGTCCGCGCCGGTTTGCCATCGGAGGTGATGGAGCGGGCCGGACAATTGGCCGATTCGACGGACCTACGTTCCGAGAAGTTGTTGGTGGAATGGATGGACCAAAAACAAAAAGCCGAAGAGCTGGTGGCCTTGAATCTCCAAAAGGAGGACATCCTCGATCGATTGATTTCCAAACAAAAAGAATCCAACGATGCCACCCAACAACAATTAATCGAAGCCTACCGAGATTACCGTAACAAATTACGCCGTCAATTGGAGGAACGCCGTCGCGAAGCCGGTTGGCAGCTTCAGGCCTTTGTAGAAGAGTTGGATCAATTGCGTAGCAAGGCGCTGCCCCGACCCGGGGAAGCTTCCCCACGTACCTCGGCGCTGCAAGCCTTGGATGTTTTGGGCCAAGCCTTGGACGCTTTGAATCAGCCCGATGCCTCCACCGAAAATCCTGAACAAGTTCCCGTGGACAACGGTTCCATCCCCTTTGTTACGGGGCAGCGGGTGGTGCTGAAGGAAGGGGGCGCTGTGGGGGTGGTTCTGCGTAGCGATGCCGAGGCGGTTGAATGGACTGTGAATTCGGTGCGGATGCGGACCCCGCCTCACAAACTGCGCTTGGCCGATCGCCAGGCTGTTGCGCCGCCATCTTTTTCAGCGCGGCCTCGGTTGTCGTCGACTTCAACACCTGCATCCATTCCGAGAGAAAGAGAAGGGACCGAAGGCAAGGCCCTGCTTCCGTCGGATCTGGTTCTTGATTTGAGGGGTCTGCGCATCCACGAATGGGAGCGGCCTTTGCAGCAACGCTTGGACCGGGCCTTGGTTTCTGGCGAGGACCGACTTTTTATACTCCACGGCAAAGGCAGCGGGGTCCTCCGGCAAGCAATCCGGGTCTACCTGGGCCGTCAGCGCCATGTCAAGGCCCTCAAGGATGCCCCCGATGAACAAGGGGGCTCGGGCTGGACCTGGGTGGACCTCGGGTCTTGAAGTCGATGTATTTTTACGGGTATTCAAACCGATGAACAAGGTATTTACGGACGCCCTATCGGCCCTCCATGATTTGCAGGACGGGACCACCCTCATGCTGGGGGGCTTTGGTCTTTGTGGCATACCCGAGCATTGCATCAGCGCCCTGGTCCAAAAAGATGTACGCAACCTCACCTGCATTTCGAACAATGCCGGCGTGGACGATTTTGGGTTGGGTTTGCTCTTGCAAAACCGTCAAATCCGCAAAATGATTGCCAGCTATGTGGGTGAGAATGCCGAATTCGAAAGGCAGTTGCTGTCCGGCGAACTGGAGGTGGAATTGATACCCCAAGGCACCCTGGCCACTCGATGCCTAGCCGCCGGTTACGGCATGCCGGCCATTTATACGCCGGCTGGGTACGGGACCGAAGTTGCCGAAGGCAAGGAAACCCGGGTCTTTGGGGACAAAACCTATCTCTTGGAAACTGCCTTTGAAGCCGATTATGCCTTGGTCAAGGCTTGGAAAGGGGATCGTTTGGGCAACCTGGTTTTTCGGGCTACTTCTCGCAATTTTAACCCGCTCATGGCCATGGCCGGAAAAATCACGGTCGCCGAAGTGGAAGAATTGGTGGAACCCGGTGCCCTGGATCCGGATCATATTCATGTTCCTGGAATTTATGTTCATCGAATCTTTGTTGGAACAAATTACGAAAAACGCATTGAACAGAGGACCGTTCGCCCCCGTTCCTGAGTAACCTGTTATGTTGGACAAAAACGGTATCGCCCGCACCATCGCCCGCGAATTACGCGACGGCTACTATGTCAATCTGGGCATTGGTATTCCCACCTTGGTGGCCAATTTTATTCCGAACGGGATGGAAGTGCAGCTCCAATCCGAGAACGGATTGCTGGGCATGGGTCCTTTTCCGTGGGAAGGCGAAGAGGATCCGGATTTGATCAATGCAGGCAAACAAACCATCACCACCTTGCCGGGTTCGGTGTTTTTTGATTCGGCTATGAGTTTTGGGATGATCCGAGCCGGCAAAGTTGATTTGACGGTTTTGGGTGCCATGGAGGTTTCCCAAAAAGGCGATATTGCCAACTGGAAAATCCCTGGCAAAATGGTCAAAGGCATGGGCGGCGCCATGGATTTGGTTGCTTCGGCCCGTCATATCGTCGTCGCCATGCAACATGTGAACAAAGCAGGAGAATCCAAACTTCTGCCGCAATGTACCCTGCCTCTGACTGGTTTGGCCTGTGTCCAAAAAGTGGTAACGGAATTGGGGGTCTTTGGGTTTGATGATCATGGATTTGTCCTGCTGGAGCGGGCACCGGGGGTTGGGGTTGAACATATCAAAACCCATACCCGTGGTTTCTTGACGGCCCATGGTTCTGAACCCGAAATATCCTGGCCGTGAACCGCTTTGAGGTTCGTCCGGCTTGCGCCGCCGATGTTCCAACCATTCATGCCCTCATTGCTGAATTGGCGCTTTACGAAAACGAGCCGGAAGCCTTTGTGCTTAGCCAGGAGGATTTGTTAAAACATGGATTTGGCCAGACACCACCGCTGTTTGAAGTTTGTTTGGCCGATGGAGGTGCGGAGGGTTTGTTGGGTATGGCCATGGTGTATACCAAGTATTCCAGTTGGCGAGGCCCCTGTTTGTTTCTGGAGGACCTGGTGGTGCGGGAGCCTTACCGTCGGTTGGGGGTAGGCAAAGCGCTGCTGACTGAAGTTTTGACCATGGCCGCCAACCGGGGCATGGATCGGGTGGAATGGATGGTCTTGGATTGGAACGAACCGGCCCATGCCTTCTACCGAGCGATGGGGGCCGAACTTTTGCGGGAATGGTGGCCGTATCGGGTCAGCGGTTCCGCGCTTGCGGCTTATAGACGCGGTCCTACCTTTGATACCCAAACAGATTAGACCGTGTTGGTATTCAAGTTTGGCGGGGCGTCGGTTCAAGATGCCGAGGGACTGAGAAGACTTTTACGCTTGGTTCGAACCTATGGCGGAGATTCGTTGTGGGTGGTTGTTTCGGCCATGGGCAAGACGACGAATCTTTTGGAGCAAGTCGTTCAGGCCGTGCGTGATGACCGTTGGCCGGAGGCCATGGAACTTTGCGGTCAAATTCGGGAAGCCCACCTGGAACGGATTCAGCCCCTGCGCTTGGAGGTCGACTCAAGGGCCACTTCCCCAGATCAGAAGAACTTGGAACAGGTTCTGGATACCTGGATGGATCGACTCTTGGAAGAATTGCGCTCCTTACGTGGTTCGCAGCTTTCGTACAATTGTTTTTATGACCAAGTCGTCGGTTACGGAGAAATCCTATCCACCGCCTTGGTATCGGCTTATTTTGACCAGAACGGTTGGGGGCACCGCTGGGTGGATGCCCGGGATGTCCTGGTAACGGATGCCACCTGGAGGGATGCTCGAATTCAATGGGAACCAACCATCCAACGATTGCACGAAGTTCACCAGGAAGATTATCGGAACCACCAGGGCGTTCAATGTGTTTTGACCCAAGGGTTTATTGGCAGGGATCGTGTCAGCGGATTGAACACCACCCTAGGTAGGGAGGGTTCTGATTTCACGGCATCGGTGGTGGCCCATGCTTTGCATGCCAGGGAGTTATGGGTATGGAAAGATGTCGACGGGGTCATGGATGCGGATCCCAGACTTTTTCCAATGGCCAGGCTGCTGCCCAGCCTATCGTACCTGGAAGCTGTCGAAATGACGTATTACGGGGCAACGGTCATTCATCCCAAAACCATCCAACCCCTTCAGAACAAAGGCATCCCCCTGAGGGTTCGGTCCTTCCTTCACCCGGAGGCTCCGGGGACCCTGATAGGGGGGGGCGAAAACGAGGACCAAAGGCATTCTTGTGTGATTGTCAAAAAGAATCAAGGCCTCTTGGAATTGGTATCCAAAGACTTTTCTTTTATTTCAGAAGAAGGATTGTCCATGATTTACCGGGCATTGTACGAACAAGGCCTCAAGGCCAACCTTGCACGGCATACGGCGGTTTCCTTTAGCTTGGTGGTGGACAACGATCCCTATAAACTTCAACCGGTTCAAGAGGCCTTGTCTCCCTTTTTTGAAATACACTTGACCCAAGGACTGTCCTTGTGGACCCTCATGCATCAATCCGATAAAATGCGCAGGGGTTTTTTGTCCGGCAAGCAATGGCTGTTTGAGCAACATTTGAACGATATCTACCAATATGTGGTGGTGGAGTAAGCCGTCGAAACAAGGCGCTATGACCTTGATTTGGGGCCTGTTCCTAGGGGCCTGTGGGTTTGTTTTTGCTCAGAGTCCGTTGGATAACAATCGATTGCATCGATGCGGCTATCCAACCTTGCTCAAACAAATCCAGTCGGATTCCCTTCGGTATTCTAGAATTCAGGCTGCGCGTTCCTTGAGTTCCCTGGCTGCAAAGGGCTTGACTGGAGGCCAAGAGCAGACGCCCGAAGGAGGCGAAGATGTGTTATACCTACCGGTGGTTTTTCATGTGATGCACGACCCTTCCGATACCGTGGTGGGTCAAGGAACCAACCTAAGCGATGAGCAAATTCAATCCCAGTTGGTTGCCCTGAATCATGATTTTGCCCGCAAGGCGGGCACCCGTGGTTTTAATCAAATCCCTGTAGGAGCGGATGCCCGATTGATTTTTGTGCTGGCAGGCCGTGATCCCCAGGGCCAATGGCACAAGGGCATTAACAGGGTTCCCTACGAGGCATCGTTGGCCCACCCCATGGGGGCCGACCTCATTATGAAAGACCTGAGTCGTTGGCCCGTTGATCGTTACGTCAATATTTGGGTGGTTGGTCGAATCCAAATGGGGGTCTTGGGTTATGCTTGGCTGCCTTCTATGTTGGTGGGGGATCCCCAGTACAGTCGTGCAGACGGGGTGGTGCTATCAGCCCAGGTAACGGGTTCCTTGGATTGGGTACCCCCCGGTCAGTCCTTGAACCTTCACCCTGTCTATGCATACGGCCGCACCCTTACCCACGAAATGGGTCATTACTTGGATCTTTACCATACCTGGGGTGACGGGGATTGCACGGTGGACGATGAAATCGAAGACACGCCCAATTGCGATGGTCCCTTGTTTGGTTGCCCGTCCGTGGCCCCGATCGATTGTCCGCCGGCTTTGCCCCGGATGATTTCCAATTACATGGATTATACGGACGATGACTGCATGAATGTTTTTACGCAGGGTCAGGTTCAGCGAATGCGTCAAAGCCTGGGAGCCTTGTATCCGTGGCGTGCCTTGCTAATGAGTGACAGCAACCTCGCCAAGGCGGCTGTAACACCGGGTACCGCTCCGTACCCTGCGGTCTTGGTTCGGGTCAACGGGGGAGTTGGGGCTTGCGCGGTCAACGATACCCTGGGAGGCATCAGCGATCGATTGCGTTTGTTGGACAACCGAGGCCTTGGCTTGGATTCCACCACATTGGCCCTCCTTCCGGCCGTTGACGATGGGGCCGGACTGCGTGTTTTAAGCGGTATCGTTCCTACCGATGCCTTTGGCTTTGCAACCTTTGGAGCTTTAAGCGGTCCCCGTCCCGGTTTGAACCGCATGATGGCGACGACCGATGAACCCTCCATCGGAGGGTCTTCACCCGTTTTGTTCTTGGAATGGAATGCCCGAGCTGAGGCTCGTCTGTATCCCAATCCCTTTGAGAATAACCTTTACATGCAATGGCCGGGGACCGATTCCGTGAACTTATCCTGGACCCTGGTGGACCGTTTGGGAAGAGAAATGGGTCGTGGCACTTACCAAGGCGAGGCTTTTTGGTCTTTGCCTGTGGAGGAATTGCCTTCAGGGATCTTCGTTTTGCAGTTGGATTACGCGCTTGGGGGAGCCAGGGAATTCCATCGAATAATCAAGCGGTAGGTCCAAAAAAAAAGCCCGGCGTAGGCCGGGCTTCGTCATTTTTCTTTGGAAGGAATTTCTTCCTTTTAACCTTTGGCTGCGCTCACTTTGATTTTGAGGTCCACCATATCGTTGATGAACTTGTCGCCCAGGTTTTTGAAGATGTTCTTGGAGCCGTAAACAACATTCCATTGCGTGCGGTCAATGCTCAAAGTGCCCTCGGCGTTGAGGCTGCCTTCGGCGATGGTGACTTTGGCTGGGAAGCTAACACCTTTGGTGGCTCCCTTGAGGGTCAAGTTGCCGGCGATGGTATGGGTATTTCCCAAGGAATCAGGCGTAGCAAGGGCCGTAGCCGATGACAAGGCAAAAGTGGCAGTTGGGAAAGAATCGGTTTGAAAGAAGTCTGGGGACTTGAGGTGTCCAGCCAGGTCGGCGTTCATTTTGGCATCGGTCAAATCCAAAACAGTCAGGCTGTTCATATCAATGGTGAATTGAGCGGCTGAAATGCCGTTGTTTTCGACCATAAAAGAGCCTTCGGATACTTTGAAGGTACCGTTGTGCTTACCGGTCGGCTTGGAGCCAACCCATTCGATGATGCCTTCGGTGAGTACAAGGGTGTCTGCACCGGCACCGGCTTGGCCTTCGGCCATGGGATCGGTGGCATCACCACCTTGGTTGTTGCAGGCGGTTAGGCTAAGAGCCAAGCTGCCAATCGCAAGAAAAAAGAGTTTTTTGAACATAATAAAAAGGGTTTTTTTAAGAGAACGCAAAACTAAAAGAAAGGTTTGCAATCCCCAAGCATTCAGGTAAGTTGTAATTTTGGTAGAATAAATGTAATGTTTTGAAATTCCTAGAGGAATCGGCGGAACCCAACAAAGAACCTAAAGACCCTGCACGCATCTCAGAGCCCTTTTCCAACCCCTGGCAGACGGTGTCATCGACCGAAGTCTACCGGAATCCCTGGATTCAGGTGACCGAACACCGGGTCATCCGACCCGATGGAAAGCCCGGTATCTACGGCGTGGTTTCTTTTCAAAACCTGGCGGTGGGGGTTTTGGCCCTGAACGATGAAGGATTTCTGGTTTTGGTTGGGCAATGGCGTTACCCCTTGGGGGTCTATTCCTGGGAAATCCCGGAAGGTGGTTGCCCCCTGGGCGAGGATGCATTGGAAACAGCCCAACGCGAATTGCGTGAAGAAACGGGCTTGGTAGCCCATGAATGGAAATCGATGTTACGGATGCATTTGTCCAATTCGGTAAGCGACGAAGCGGCGGTGGTTTTCATGGCCCGATCCTTGAGGCAGGGCGTCGCTGAACCGGAAGGCACCGAGAAACTGATGGTTCGTTGGGTTCGACCCACGGAAGCCTGGGACATGATTCAACAAGGCCTGATCACCGATTCGATTTCGGTGGCTGCCATTCAACATTTGTTGCTGATTCACCCCGAACTTGGAAGGTCCGCCCCAACCAAGATCTAATCCTTCATTCTCTTTAATACTCGATATGAAATCACTTTTTACGAAATTCTACCCAGGACTTGGGGCCTTTCTCCTTTGCCTGGGTTTTTCCGACGGCACCCTGGCCCAGCAGCGACCTCGTAACATTATTTTGATTATTGGGGATGGAATGGGTCTTCACCAAGTCTCCGCCTCCTATCTGCAACAAACACTGCGTGAACCCTCCGAATCCTGGAATATGGCCCGCTTTCCCTATGTTGGTCTGGCGTCTACCGTTTCCTTTGATGCATTAATCACCGATTCGGGTGCTGGCGCAACGGCTCTGAGCACCGGCCGCAAAACATACAACGGGGCGGTTGGGGTCGGTTCCGATACGATGCCCTTGCCCACCCTATTGGAATTGGCGGCCAAGGCCGGCAAGAAGACGGGCATGTTGGTCACCTCTGAAGTCACCCATGCGACACCAGCATCCTTTGCGGCCCATCGCAAAGACAGGGATTTGGTTGAAGACATAGCGTTGGATTTGAGTCGTGCCCCTCTGGATTGGCTGGTGGGCGGTGGACGGAACCATTTTGTCAATCGTCAGGATCAGCGGGATCTATTGTACGAAATGAGCGAAGCCAGCGGCGTTCTTCCGGTGAACACCACCCCGGAGATTTTGTCCCCCAAATTGCGTTCCATAGCGACTCCGTTGATTGGTTTGTTATGGGACGGACCGGCTCCATCGATTTTGCAGGGCCGTGATCCCCAATTGATGAGCATGTTGGCAACCCGCGCCTGTCGCGATTTAGACAGGGTGCATAGGCCAGACGTGGATTCGGGCTTCTTTTTGATGATCGAGGGTTCCCAAATTGATTGGGGAGGTCATGCCAACGATGGGGACTATGTGATCACGGAGACCCAGGATTTGGACCGGGTGGTGGGTGCCGTGCTGGATTTTGCCCAAAAGGACGGACAAACCCTGGTGGTGCTAACCGCCGACCACGAAACCGGGGGCATGGCTATCCAGAGCGGGGCGCGCGATGGCTCCAATATGAAATTTGCCTTTACCACCAAGAAACACACCCCGGTCCTGGTGCCGGTTCTGGCCTATGGGCCCGGTGCAGAACGCTTTGCAGGTTGGATGGACAATACCGACATCCCCCTACGCATGGCCGAATTATGGGCCTTACCGCTGCGCTAAAGCGTTTCGATTCCTTCGATTCGCTTTGGGGTCAACGGACCTCCCGGCCCGGAGGGAGCTAAATGGAAAGGTCTCTGCGGGGGTCCAAAGCTTGGATGACGCCTTTGGCATCCCGGGCCAAGGAAGAAACCGCGTTCAAGGGATCGTGCTCATAAAATAGCAGCCAATTCTCTCGCAAAGCGGTTTCCAGGATTTCTTCTTTTTCGAGCAGGGTTTGGAGGGGTCGAACATCGTAGGCCATGACCCATGGTAAGGGCAAATGCGCTACGGAAGGCAAGAGGTCCGCACAATAAAGCAGGGTTCGTCCTCCATAGGGCACCATGGGCAACAACATTCCGTCTGTATGGCCATCCACATGGAGGCAGGGGAGACCGGCGGCGTTTTGGCCAGGGGGGACTTCCTGCAGCTGCCCCGAATGGAGGAGCGGTTCGATGTTTTCACGCAAAAAGGAAGCTTTTTCCCTGGCGTTGGGCTTTGGGTAAGACCAAGCCAATTGTTTGGCGCCTACCCAGTAGGTGGCATTGGGGAAGGTCACTTCCAAGGTTTGTCCGTCTTCGCCAATTCGCGTTGCCCCACCGCAATGGTCAAAATGGAGGTGCGTTAGGATGACATCGGTTACCGCCGCCGGGGAAACCCCCGCGTTCTGGACAGCCTGGGCGATATCCACTTCCTCCGAAACCCCGTAACGGTTGCGAAATCGGTTATCTTGCTTGCGGCCCATCCCGCAATCGATCACGATGACCCGGTCTCCGTCTTGGACCAGCAAGCAACGGAGGGCCCAGGTGCAGAGGTTGTTCTGATCCGGGGGATTGTGCGTGGACCACATGGTGCGGGGTACCACCCCGAACATGGCACCGCCGTCCAGTTTAAAATAGCCTGTGTGTAAAATCTGTACGTTCATTGAAAAGGTTGGGTCCAGTGGTTGCGTAAATTTGCCTTATGTCAAAAGTAAGCCCTGGAGCCAAAATTCACCTGATTGCCATTGGTGGGGCCGTGATGCACAATTTAGCCCTGGACCTGCAGGCCGCAGGGTATCAGGTCAGTGGTTCGGACGACCGCATTGACGAGCCGGCCCGCGGTCGATTGGCCACGGCGGGCTTGCTCCCGGAGCCAATGGGGTGGGATGCATCCCGGATTACCCCGGATCTGGATACAGTGGTCCTGGGAATGCACGCCAAGGCGGACAATCCCGAATTGCAAAGAGCTTTGGAATTGGGAATCCGGGTTTGCTCCTTCCCGGAATTGGTGGGCGAGATGACGGCCCATCAGCAGCGATTGGTGGTGGCCGGCTCCCACGGCAAAACCACGGTGACCTCCATGGTCATGCATGCGCTACGCTTTCACGGAATCAACTTTGATTATTTGGTGGGTTCGGCGATGCCAGGCTACGAGCGGATGGTTCAATTGGGAACGAAGGCGGCCGCCGTGGTATTGGAAGGGGACGAATACTTGAGTTCTGCTCTGGACCCTCGTCCCAAAATGAGCCATTACAATCCTCACGCAACCGTTGTTACAGGTATTGCTTGGGATCATATCAATGTTTTTCCAACACGGGAGTCCTACGAAAACGTTTTTGCCGACTATATCCGATCCCTCGAGCCCGGTGCCGTGCTAATTTATTTCGAAGAAGATCCCATTTTGGCTCGCTTGGTCCAGGAAAACGGGCGGGGTCTTGAACTCAAACCCTACAAAGCAGCACCTTATGTTGTGGAGGACGGGTATACCTTCCTCAAAACCAGTTTAGGCAAAATTCCCTTGCAGGTTTTTGGTCGCCATAATATGCATAACATAGCGGCAGCCAGGCAGTTAACGGCCGTTGCCGGACTCGAAAAGGTCGATTTTTATCAAGCCATTGCCTCCTTTCCTGGGTCTTCACGACGTCTGGAACGCATGCATACCGGCTCCGGTGGAATCGTGGTTCGGGATTTTGCACATTCTCCATCGAAGGTCCACGCTTCTGTTGGTGCTGTGAATGAACAGTTTGGCTCGGACTTTACCGCCGTACTTGAATTGCATAGTTTTTCCAGCCTCAACCCCGATTATATTCCTGAATACAAGGGCAGCATGGATTTGGCCGGTGTCGCCGCGGTGTATGTTTCGGACGAAGAAGTTCGTCGCAAGAAGGGGATACGCTTGGACGAGGACTTTTTGATTCAGGCCTTTGGCCGCAAGGACCTACGCGTTTTTGCGGATCTACAATCCCTCCAAGATTGGATTCGTATTCAATCCGCCTATCGCCCTCTGTTGATGATGAGTTCCGGTTCATGGTCGGCATGGTCATGGGAAAAAGAAATCGGAGATTGGTAGGGGTCTAAAACCAAACACATCATGGAAAACTATGCATTGGGCAACCTAAGCCTTCAAAGGCCTTTGGTCTTTTTTGACCTCGAAACGACGGGCCTGTCGATCGGTAAGGATCGGATCGTGGAGTTCGCTGGGGTCAAACTCAAACCGGATGGTTCGGTTCAGGAATTGATACAGAGGCTGCAGCCCGGGATTCCCATACCGGCCGAGGTTTCCAAGATTCACGGGATTTTTGACAAGGATGTCGAAGACATGCCGACCCTCGAAGAGTTTGCTCCCAAAATCATCCATTTTTTTGATCAAGCGGATTTGGCGGGCTACAACAGTGCCTATTTCGACTTACCTTTTTTGGTGGATGAAATGCTTCGAATCGACCAAGATTTGGATTTGACTCATTCACGCATGGTGGACGTGCAGGCGATTTTTCACAAAAAAGAACCCCGGGACCTCAAAGCGGCTTTGCGATACTACTGCGGTGCTGAGCTGGAAAATGCCCATTCGGCAGCGGCCGATGCCCGGGCCACTTGCCAAATATTGATTGAACAATTGAATCGCTACCCTGATTTGCAGGGGAATGTGGATTTTCTTCATCGATTCACGGCTCGTAACAACAAATCTGTGGACTTGGCCGGTCGAATTGTCCGGGATGATCAGGGAATCGAAGTTTTTGGATTTGGCAAATACAAGGGGCAGTCCGTTGAGCAGGTTTTTGGTCGGGATCCGTCCTATTATACTTGGATGATGGGCGGTGATTTTCCTCGCCATACCAAAAAAATCATTACCGCCATTCGCCTGAGAGGGGCTGCATCCGGGTCCTTGTCCTGATACGACTTTTGGACCATGCTGGTTGAAACACCCACCGTCCTCGAACATCCTCTGGATCGTGCACTGCCTGCCCCGGGTAAAGGGCCGCGGGTGGCGGTTTACACCTTGGGTTGCAAGTTGAATTACGCCGATGGCTTGTCGATTCGTAAAACCTTTGAGGACCAAGGTTATGAGCCTGTTTCCTTTGAAGAGGGCGCCGACGTCTATATTATCAATACCTGTTCGGTAACCGATAAGGCCGACCGCAAATGCGCCAAGGTGGTTCGACAGGCTTTGCGCTACGCCCCCCATGCCCAAATAGCGGTGGTGGGTTGTTATGCACAGTTGCGCCCCGATGAAATTGCCCAAATACCCGGTGTTACCTTGGTTGCCGGGACGGCTGATAAATGGAGGCTGCCACAGCTCCTTCCGGAGGGCGCGACTCATCGGGTGGTGCGCCGACCGATTCAAGAGGCCTTGGACTTTGTACCGGCCCAAAGTTGGGGTGACCGAACCCGCGCCTTTCTCAAGGTTCAAGATGGCTGCGATTACCCCTGTTCCTATTGCACCATTCCAGCCGCCAGGGGCCTGTCCCGTTCCGATCGCATGGATTCGGTCATCCAGCGTGCCCAGGATTTGGTGAAGAACGGTGCGGTCGAAATCGTCCTAACCGGGGTGAACCTGGGTGATTTTGGAAAAGGAAAGGGAGACCGCGATCGTTCTCCCGAAGGACCCCGACTAGGCTTGGATGCTTTGGTTCGTCGACTTAACCAAGAAGTCGAGGCTGAACGATTCCGTCTGTCCAGTGTGGAACCCAATTTATTGGACGAAGACTTGTTGGTGGCGGTGAAAGAGTCCCCGCGCTTTGTACCGCATTTTCATATTCCCTTGCAGAGTGGGTCGGATACCGTGTTGGCGCGTATGAGACGGCGCTACAGGACGGAATTGTACAGGGACCGCTTGAACCGAATCATCGAGTTGTTTCCGGAGGCTTGCATAGGTGCCGATGTGATGGTAGGTTTTCCTGGTGAAACCGATGCAGAATTTGAATCCTGCAAGAATTTTTTGGACAGCCTCCCTTTGGCGTACCTCCATGTTTTTTCGTATTCCGAACGACCCGGTACCGATGCCATGGCCATGGGTGCAGCGGTTGCCAACGAACAAAGGGCCTTGCGAAACCAGGTCTTGACTCGGTGGAGCCTGGAGAGGGAACGGGATTTTGCGGCAGCATTTCGAGGTAGGACCCTGCCGGTTTTGTTTGAGAACGAAGCCTACCCTGGAACTTCGGGTTCTCCATCGACCATGCGTGGCTACACCCCGAATTACCTTCGCGTTGAAGCGATTTACGATCCCCTGTGGGCGGGTTCGATTGTTCCGGTTTATCTGAATCAGCCGGTTCCAAGTTCAACAGAGGTTCGATGGTCAGGGACCATCGTGGCTTGATCCCATTCAGGCGAACGCTTAGGGTGTGGCAGGACCTTGAGGGACCGGGCAGCCTTGACCCCTCACGGTGGCCTTCCGTGGAGGCGTGTTGGTCCGTAGATCCGGCTTCTGAACCCATTCCTCCAAACTTTTTTCCCAGGTTTGTGGCTCGCTAGGCAGGGTTTTGGCATCCAGCAAAGGTCCCTGGTGCAGGGTAACGGCCCGTTGATTGGTCAGGAGAATCCAAGGTTGCAGTGGGATGCGGTAAACCCGCAGATTGTTGGCTCGGGGATCCCGACGCAGGGCCATCGCTAAATTGTGTTCCAACAAATATTTTAGGCAAGCTTGTTCGCTGAGGCTGGAATCGCTAAAGACCGCAATCCAGTGCACTTGCTCGGCCCATTTTTCTTGGCTCCGCTGCAAGGCGGGCAGGGCACTTTGGGTCGCCGGGCAGCGGGGATCCATAAAAACCTGAGCCACCAAGGTCTGGGCTTGGGCTTGGCCCCAAAGGCTGCTCATCAGGATCAAGAGCAGGCAAAGCGTTTTGAGCAGGGCTTGCCAAGGTCCTGCCACCTGCCGTAGGTCGGCATTGACCGGTACCAAATAACCAGGGACACCGGCACCTTCGGCCGCTTCCACATCCCGGCTTCGGTCCCCAATCATCAGGCATTGCTTGGGATCCAATTGCCAACGATGCAAGGCTTTTTGGATCAGGAGAGGGGCCGGTTTGCGACAAAAACAGGGCTCCATGTTGGGGTGATGGCGGCAGGCATAAATTTCATCCAAAACCACGCCACGATCGTCCAAGGCCTGGATCATGCGTTGATGGATGCGGTCCAGGTCCTCGTGGTTGTATCGTCCCAATCCGATACCACCTTGGTTGGTGACCACGACCAGCCGGTATCCGGCCCTTTGGTAGGCGGACATCACCTCGGTAATGCCTTCCAAGAGATGCCAGTCTTCGGGACGGCAGGTGTAATCACCAGGGTCGTGGTTGATGACGCCGTCCCGGTCCAAAAAAAGGGCCGCTGGCAAACGTTGGTTTTTGTCTTCCATGCAGGTCAAGCAAAGTAAACCACCAACCCTTAATTTTGGCCATGGACCAGGTATTGATTTTGGATTTTGGTTCGCAGTATACCCAGCTCATTGCTCGGCGAGTCCGTGAGATGGAGGTCTACTGCGAAATTTTGCCTTACCACCGCTGCCCTATAGAACAGGGACCGTGGAAGGCGGTGATTCTTTCGGGTAGCCCATCTTCAACCCACGACCCCGAGGCCCCCGCTGTCCCATGGCCCACCTGGTTTGAGGGGGTCCCCGTTTTGGGTATTTGTTACGGCGCCCAATGGCTAGCGGCCCATCGGGGTGGATCGGTCGCACGGTCGGTCATTCGGGAATACGGACGGGCTGTATTGCAGGTCCAGGGTTCGGTGAGTTCTCCGCTCCTCGAAGGATTGTCGGAGGCATCCCAGGTTTGGATGTCGCACGGCGATACCATCGTTCAATTGCCCACCGGGGCTCGGTGCATTGCTTCCACTGAAACGGTTGCCAATGCGGCCTTTGAGTGGACGGATCGTCCGCTGTACGGGATTCAATTTCACCCCGAAGTGACCCATAGCCAAGAGGGCTTTCAGGTCCTCAAGAATTTCGTTTTGAAGATTGCTGGTTTGCAGCCCACTTGGACCGCCGATTCTTTTGTGCGGCAGGCCGTTCAGCAAATTAGAGACCAAGTGGGTGATCAGGAAGTTGTTATGGGAATTAGTGGTGGGGTCGATTCCACCGTCGCCGCGGTCCTACTCCACCAAGCCATCGGGGGACGATTGCACGGCGTGTTCGTGGATAATGGATTGCTGCGCCTCCACGAATTCCAAGAAGTGTTGCAGGCCTACCAAGACCTGGGATTGTCGGTTCGGGGGGTGGATGCGCGCCATGAATTTTACCGGGTCTTGGCCGGACTCACGGATCCCGAAGCCAAGCGCAAGGCCATCGGAGCGGCTTTTATTGCCTGTTTCGAAAAGGAGGCCGGTTCCATGCCCAAGGTGGCGTTTTTGGGGCAAGGCACCATTTACCCTGATGTCATCGAGTCGGTGTCGGTCCACGGACCATCGGCCACCATCAAATCACACCACAATGTGGGCGGACTGCCCGAGCGCATGAAACTTTCCTTGGTCGAACCCTTGCGCAACCTTTTCAAAGACGAAGTCCGCAAGGTGGGGCGTGCCTTGAACATCCCGGATGCGTTGCTGGATCGCCATCCCTTTCCCGGCCCTGGTTTGGGTATCCGGATTTTGGGTGAGGTGAATGCCGAATCCGTCGCCCTACTCCAGGAGGCCGATGCTGTTTACATGGATCATTTGCGTCGCAGCGGGTGGTATTCCAAGATCTGGCAGGCCGGTGCTATTTTGTTGCCGGTGCGATCGGTCGGGGTGATGGGTGACGAACGCTCCTACGAACGGGTTTTGGCTTTGAGAGCGGTTCATAGCGTGGACGGTATGACGGCTGATTGGGTCCATTTACCCTACGAGCTTTTGGCCGAAATTTCCAACGATATCATCAACAAAGTCCGTGGCATTAACCGGGTGGTCTACGATATATCATCCAAACCCCCCGCCACCATCGAATGGGAATAGAAGCCAACAGCGGCCGGTGGCGAAACCGCACGGGCCAAGTCCTGGAATTTTTGAATTTATGGGACCGAAAGCACCTGCAACCGGGGATTGATTTGCCATCCCTTCTAAGGGAAACGGCCCGCAAATACCCTCAGATGGGCTCCAGAGACCGCAAAGAATGGTCGGACGGGGTTTACCAGGCATTGAGGGCCAAGCGTTACCTCCAGGACGAATCCTGGGAGCGCTGCCTTGCCGAGGGTTTGGTGGACCGTTATGGAAACGATCACCCCTGGGTTTTGGCCTTGAAATCCAACCTTGGTTTGGCAGATCAGTCCTTGGATGCCTCCCAGCGTTTGGGACATACGGGGTTTCCGGGGGCGGAATGGGTGAGTCCCCGTTTGGATCAGGAGTCTTTCTTCAGGGCCCAGGGCCGGGCAGGGAAAGCATGGATTCGGGTCGATGCTTCGCGGTGGTCGGCCTTGTTGGAACAAGTGACAGAACGTTCTTGGCCCGAACCCGAACGCGTGGATTCCCAAGCATCTTCTTCGTATGTAACCGCTTCCCTTCCCTTGGGTCTGGCTCTGCACACCTTGCCAGCCTATACCGACGGGTGGTTCGAGATGCAGGATTGGTCCTGTCAAGCGTTGGTGGAGCTCTTTCCTCCACAGCCCCAAGGCCGTTGGTTGGATGCTTGTGCCGGTGCAGGGGGCAAGACCTTGTTGCTCCATCAGGCGTTTCCGGTTTTGCAATGGTTTGTAACCGATGAACGGGAATCGGCCTTGCAGGAATTATCCCGTCGTTTCCAAAAAGCAGGCTGGCGCAATTACAGCCGGGCGGTGGTTGATTGGACCGAGGTTTTTACCCCGGATTTGGGATCCTTTCCGGAGCGATTTGATGGAGTTTTGTTGGATGCCCCTTGCACTGGTTCGGGTTCTTGGCGGAATCAACCCTCGAATCAATTGGGAGCTCCGCTTTCTCCGGAGTCCATGGCGGAGAAACAAGCCATCCTTTTTGGCAGGCTTTGGAGTCGTCTTCAACCCGGAGGGTGGATGGTGTACGCAACTTGCTCGGTTTATGCCGCCGAAAACGAAGGATTGATTCAAAAAATGTTACAAGATCATCCCGGGGCGGTCCTTGAAGAGGATCGATACTTGGATGGAAGCGCAAGGGGTGCCGATGTCTTGTACGCAGCTCGCCTTCGAAAAACGTAGCATTCCTTCGCGGAGCTTCGAATTCCTTTGCGTTGCTTAGCCTTCCTTGGCGGCCTCCAGACCCTTCAACAAATCTTCCCACAAATCCTCCGGATCTTCGATGCCGATGGACAAGCGGACCAAGGACTCGTCAATACCGTGTTGGCTACGCTCCATGGGATCCACCCCGCTGTGGGTGGTCGACGCTGGATGGCAAGCCAGGCTTTCGTTGCTTCCCAAAGAAACGGCTAATTGGATGATACGTAGGGCATTCAAGAATTTCCATGCGTTGGTATGGTTCTCCGGTCCATGGAGCCAAATCGATATCATGGCCCCGGAACCGGGATACTCCAAGCGCTGAATGCCTGAATGCTCCCTCAACCTCGGCACGAGGATTTGGGCATTTCGTTGCGTCGCCTCCATGCGCAATTCCACGGTCTCCAGACTTCGCGACAGGAGCCAGGACGTGAAGGGGCTGGCGGTATTGCCTAATTTGTTACGCCAAGATCGAATGCCGCGTATCAACGTTGCATCTCCCACACAGGCCCCGCAGACCAAGTCGCTGTGACCACTCATGGATTTGGTGGCCGAGTAAAGAGACAAATCGGCTCCTCGTTCCAGGGGTTTTTGCCAACAGGGTCCCAAATAGGTGTTATCGGCCAGGAGGAGCACCCGCTGTTCGGTGGAACTCCACGCAGTTTTGAGGGCATTGAGATGGTCCCAGTTCCAGATTTGGTTGGTGGGATTGGCCGGGGTTTCCACATAAAGGATGGATGGAGTGACTCCGTCAAGGTCCTTGAGGACTTGCTCCGCGGTGCTTCCGGGCTGCAGTCCGTAGGTTCGTATTCCCCAGGGCTCCAAGAAGTCGCGAATGAATTGGCGGGTGCCACCGTACAAGGGGGTCGTGGTCACCAAAACAGAACCGGGTTTGAGCAGACTAAGGAGGGTGGTGGTAATGGCCGCCATTCCGCTTTCAAAAGCGAGGGCATCGTGCAACCCTTGTTCGCCCCCTTCAACAGCCAGCAATTGAGCTTCCACCGTTTCTAGGTTGGGATGCCCCAATCGCGCGTAGTTGTAGGGTGCCGGTTCGTGGTTGAGAGGCCGACCTTGTTGCAAAGCAAAGGTGGCGGCCCCCGCTTCGGCACTCTCAAAGAGGTAGGTGGACGATGCATAGATCGGTGTTTTAACCGCGCCATCGGCTTTGGGCCTCGGGGTGTCAGGGTGGATGAGTCGGGTGCTGCGACGTTTCATGGGTGTTATGGATTCAGGCTGTTGATGGTGGATTCGTAGTAAATTTTTCCGTCCTGGTTGTGAAATCGGATGAGCATGCTGCGTTTTTTGGTGGGACCGCTGAACCGCAAGGTGGCATAGCCTCGGGTTTTGCCCAAAGAGCCGGGAACCCGGTAACGATTGTTCTCCTCATCGGCCTGGTTGTGTACACCGCTGGTCAGGGGTGAGGAGGTTATTTCGTGAAAAACAACACCACCAACCGTCCGCTGGGCCTGTTCGGAATGGTGACGGTCGCCGGTCAAAAAGACCAGGTTGTGGATTTTTTCGTCGGCCAATCGCTGCAGCAGGTAGGCCTGCTCGCAGGGGTAATTGGCAAAAGTCTCGTGCACCGCTTCGCTGTTGAGAACTTGGCTGCCACAGACAACGAGTTTAAAAGGTGCGCGGCTGTATTTGAGGGCTTCCACCAACCAATTGATTTGAGCCTGCCCCAGCATACGCCGATCGCAGGAATCTTTCAGTGCATGGTGCGTTCGGTGATAGCGGTTGTCAACCAAAAAAACATCGACATCCCTGACACGAAAGGCCGTGCTGATTCCTTCAAATTCCGGCATACCATACGATGGGTTGGTCCAAAACAATTTGAAGGCTTCCAGGCTTTCGCGTTTGAGTGGCCAGCTACCGGTGGCGTCGTTGGGACCAAAATCATGATCATCCCAAACGGCATAATGGGGGCAGGTGGTCAGCAGACGTTGCAATTCCGGGAGGGAGCGAAGATGTCGGTACCGATGAATCATACCCAACAAACTTTCCCAATCGCCCTCCCTGAAATAAACATTGTCTCCCAGCCAAATCATCGCATCGGGCTTCTCGGAAGCCAGGCTCTCAAAAACCTGGTATTGACCGCCGTAGGAGGCCGATGGACGATCGTAGGCCGGGTCGTTCACATAGGCGCAGGATCCGATGGCCAGGGTAAAATCAGGGGCAGGATAGCGATGGACAAAATGAGGTTGGGTCTTGAAAGTTCCGGATGCCACAACCCGGGAATTTTCAATTTCTTCCGATTCCGAGGGGTCATCCAAAGGAGCCCATATTTGGTAACGATAGGTAGCGCCTTCGTGCAGTTGAGCCATTTCAAAAAGCGCCGTGTAAGCAGGACCGGGGGACACCTCTTGGCACAGGGTTCCGCTTTTGGTAGCCACCGAGGAAATCCAAGGTTCTCGGCTGCTGTCCTCCGCCTGGCTTTCCAGTTGATATTCCAAACAAAGTTGGGCAGGCCCTGTTGTTTGAACCCAAACCGAAGCATAGCGCAGGCCTGCATGACCCAACATGGGTCCGCCCGCCAAAAGGGGGTGTCGTTGGATGGGTGGTTTGGGG
>Ga0209598_10000447_pt1 | contig 32751 bp, 19 predicted proteins | sample M_140807_EF_Meta_FD_187317 | JGI IMG/M metagenome (GOLD analysis project Ga0209598, IMG submission 187317) | Freshwater microbial communities from Lake Montjoie, Canada to study carbon cycling - M_140807_EF_MetaG (SPAdes) (version 2) | ecosystem: Environmental > Aquatic > Freshwater > Lake...
TCCGACCGACTATGTGCCCTACAAGCCGCTCGGCGAGTGGATGGCGATCGGCACCGCCCACAACGCCGGCTGGGGCGATCGACACAAGTTCGGCGCACGAGTGCGGATCGGCGACCATGCGAAGCTTGTGGATGTGGTCGGCGATCGGTCGTGGCAGCCGACGCTCTTGCGTTGGGAGCCCGGCCCGCCTGCGGCGATCAACGCGATTCCGCTCACCTACGACCGCGCCTGGGGCGGCCCCGCCCATGCCGCCAATCCGCTCGGCCGCGGTCAGGCCGGCGACGCGATGCACAATCTCGAAATCCCGGGAGCCTGGATCGATTCCCGCTCGTCGCCAGCCCTGCCCGCGGGATTCGGTCCGCTGCCGTCGACCTGGGCCCAGCGGAAGCAGTGGATGGGGAAATACAACGCCCGCTGGATCCGCGATCATTGGCCATGGCTGCCGCCCGATTTCGATGTCCGGTTTTTCATGGCAGCGCCGGAGGACCAGTGGGTTGACGGCTATTTTCGCGGCGATGAGCCGATCGTGCTCGAGCAGATGCACCCGGTGCATGCGGTCTATCAGTCGCGGCTGCCGGGCGTGCGGGCGCGGTGCTTCGTGTCGCAGCGGAGCGGCGCCGGGGCCGCCGAAAGGCCGGGCCACTGGGGCGATGAACTCCATTTTCGCGAGGTGCCGCTCCACCTCGACACCGTCTGGATCGACGCCGACCAAGAGAAGCTTGTGCTCGCCTGGCGGGGCCACCTGCCGGTGGCGTCGCTCAAGCTGCTCGATGTGGAGCATCTCCTCGCGGTTCTCGAGCCACTCGATGAGCCCGATCGAGGCCTGCGATTCTTCGAAGAGATGCTCGCCGCGGAGCTGACCCCCGCCGAGCTTGCGCCGCCATTCGACCCGGCAGCCCTGCGGGCCGAGATCGATGCCGCCCTCGCCCAGGCAGCGAAGGAACGGGCCGACCTCGAGGCGATGATGGCCGAGCAACTGGCCAAGGCGGAGGCGTTTACGGCCGCGAAGCAGGCGGAGGCCGTGGCCAAGGCGCGAGAGCTGGGGGTCGACTGGCAACTCCCTGATGCGGCCGCCATCGCGGCGGCGCCCAAAACGCTCGAGGAGGGGATCGCCGGGATGCGACAGCAACTGGCGGAGCTTCAAGCGTTTACCGGCTTCGATGTCTCACAGGAAATTGTCAACCTCAAACAGGCGATTGCCAATGCGGAGGAGGCGGCGGCCCTCGTCGCGGGGTTCCCCGAGCAAGTGCGCGCTCGTGAGGAGGAGATCCTCTCGCAGCTCCCTCCTGAATTGCTGGTGGTCAGAAAACTTCCCGACGGTCAGCCGATCGATCTCGAGGCCGCCCGCGCCACGGGCTTCGCGAAATACGATCTGCGAGGCGTCGACTTCTCGGGGCTCGATCTCTCGGGCATCGACTTCCGTGAAGCCAGACTCACCGGAGCGAAGTTTGTGCGAGCCACGCTGGGGAAGGCTGACTTCACGGGGGCGAATCTCTCGGGCGCCGACCTGACCGGCGCCGATCTCCGCGGCGCCACGCTCGACGGCGCCGACCTGACCGGTGCCGTGGTGCCCTACACCCGCTGGGCCGGGGCCTCGCTCTCGAGGACGAGATTGTCGGGGCTGCATCTGGCCGGCGCGGATTTCACCGGCGTTCATGGCCTGTGGGCCGACTTCTCAAACGCCATGCTCGCGGAGTCGTGTTTCGCCAAAGCCGACCTCGAAAAGGCAGATTTTTACGGAGCGATCGTGCAGCGGGCTGATTTCTCAGGAGCCAGACTCACGCGGGCATTCTTTGCCGGCGCCCATGCGGCGGGCATCGTGCTCCGCGGCGCGGATCTCACCAACCTGCGGGCCCAACTGAAGGCCGACTTCACCGGTGCGATCATGGCCGGGGCGATGGCCGACGACTCCGCCTGGGGCACGTCGATCCTCGACGGAGCCGACTTTCGGGAGGCAAGTCTGCGACGGGCGCAGTTTTCCGAGGCGTCGCTCCGCGGAGCGATGTTCGACGACTGCAATCTGGCAAACGCCGTCTTCGACGACGCCGACCTCGAACGGGCAATGCTCATGCATGCCAATCTGCTGCGGGTGACGTTTGACCGCGCCAGCCTCAGAAACGCTCGGCTCGACGGCGCAAACCTCTTCGAGGCCGGCCTCTGGGAGACGAAGCTCGAGGGGGCCACCTATGCCGGGGCCAACGTGAAACGCACCCGCCTTGCCGAGTGACGCACCATGAACACAGTGACGCACCATGAACGACACACCACCACAATTTGATCCGTGGAATCAGCCGGAGCCGCCGACCTACACCGTGCTTTCCGCCGCCGAGGCGATCGAGCGGGTGGTGCGGGGGGCGATGCTCGACAACACGATCATCCAGAATGTCGACCTCTCGGGCCGGGATCTCTCCGGCTGCAGCCTGCGCCGGGCACGCTTCGAGATGGTGAACCTCGACCGCTGCAATTTCTCAGGCGCCACGCTCGATCACGCAGGGCTGGCGAAGTGCTCCCTTGCCGGGGTGCGGGCCAGCCGGGCATCGATGGCCCATCTCACCGCCACCGAGTGCGGCGTGCAGGGCATTCATTTCGAGGCCTGTGATCTCTCCGACGCCATCCTCACGACCTGCGACATGACAGACGCCCGCCTGGATTCCTGCCGGATGGAGCAGATCGGCCTGATCATGTGCCGCGGGGCGAAGGTGTCGTTTGCCGGCTGCCGGATGGCGAAGGCATTCGGTACGGAGACCCAGTTTGAGGCGGTGTCGTTCCGGGATGCCGATCTCGCCGGATTCACCCCCATGAAATGCTCGTTTGAGAGGGCCAGCTTCCAAGGGGCGTCGCTCGCCGAGGCGCGGCTGATCGACTGCTCGCTCAGCGGCGCAGACCTCTCCGAGGCGGTGTTTTCCAAGACGGTCCTCAGCGGGTGCAACCTCACCGAATCGAGGCTACCGACAGAGTGCGATGGATTTCAGCTGCTCGCATGCAATATGTCGGGGCTCGGGCTGGCGGGCACGTCGTTTCGTGATGCCCACTTGTTTGAGAACGATCTGTCGGCCGCCGATCTGTCGGGCTGCGATCTCACCAACGCCTTCCTCGATCAGGCCATGCTCCAGCAGGCGAACCTGACCGGCGCCACGCTCGCGGGCACGAGCCTAGTGAAGTGTGATCTGTCGGCCGCCCTGCTCCGCGACATCGATGGCACTGGCGCGAACCTCCGCGCGGCGATTCTCACCGACGCCGTGCTCGACGGAGCCATGCTCAAAGGGGCGGACTTCAGTAGCAGCGTGTTCACTGGAAAACAGCTGGAGCGGGCCTCGATCCCCGAGGCGTGGTTCAAGGGGGCCGATTTCCGCGGCTTCGTCGGCGACGGCCGCGAGTTCACCCAGTGCAGGTTCACCCGCTGTGATTTCCGCGACGCCTCGCTTGCGAAGGCCGCCCTACAACATGCCTCCTTTGCGGACAGCGACCTGACCGGGGCCAGCCTCTGCGAATCAGTGCAGTTCCACACCAGCTTCCAGGGTGCCAACCTCACGGCCGCCGACTTTTCTCGGGCCACAGTCGGCTGGGGAGATTTCGACGGTGCGCGGCTGACGCGAACCGACTTCACCGCCACCCGGTTTCACCGCTCATTTTTTTTAGGCCTGCCACTCCGCGACGCGGTGCTTGCGAAGCCCCATTTCATCGGCTGCGAGCTCCGCGGTGTCGATCTGTCCAGGCTCGATCTCTCAGGAATCGATTTCCACGATTCCTTGATGATGGGCGTTGACCTCACGGAATCGCACTTGGACGGGGCGAATCTCAGCCGCTGCAATCTCAGCGGCGGCCTGCTCACCAAGGCCACGCTGGTCAACTGCCTCGCCGACAACGCCACTTTTTCCTCCGCGACGCTCGACAGCGCCGACTTCCGCGCTGCCTCTCTTGCCCAGGCGATGTTCGTAGACGCAAACCTGCCATGGGCCGACTTCACGGGCTGCGGGCTCGTGCAATCCAACTGGACGGGTGCCCGCGCGACCGGTGCCCGCTACGAAGAGGCCGACCTGAAGTTCGCGGACTTTTCAGGCGCGAATGTCGAAGGGGCGATCTTCGCGAATGCGAATCTCTCCAATGCGAACCTGCACGACATCCGCGACAGCCACGCAGATTGGTCTGGGGCGAACCTCGTCCGGGCACGACGCACCGACCAGGATCGCCTCGAGGCCGAGAACTGGGTGCCACGGCGGCTGCGCGATCCGCAGTCCCACTGACAGCCCATGCGGTCAAGACCGCGTGTGGATGAGCTGGTGCGGCTGGCCGAACTTTTTGACGGACTCGGGGGAGCGGGGACACGGACAACTGAAAGAATTGCCCCTTCGAGACGGCCGGATACGATAGAATCAGACTCCACGGGAGGCATCCATGTCCACTGATATCTCGATTGAAGCAATGTCGGTTGCCGAGAAGGTGCGGCTCCTCGAAAGCGTCTGGGAAAGCCTCTGCGCTCACCCCGGTGATGTTCAGTCGCCCGAGTGGCACCGCGAGGTTCTCGAGGATCGCAGGCGTCGGCTCGAGGATGGACGCTCGACGGTGTCGACGTGGGCTGACGCAAAGGCCCGTTTGATGCAGCTCGGACGATGATCGTCAGCATTTCCTCCGATGCGGAGGCTGACCTGGCCGATGGCTATTGGTTCTACGAGCGGCAGTCGCCGGGGCTCGGTGATTATTTTCGCAGTTGCTTGATAGCTGATATCGATTCACTTGCGTACTACGGCGGCATTCATGAAATCGTCCTCAGATACTATCGGTCACTTTCGAAGCGATTTCCCTTCTGCATCTACTACACGCTGAGCGAAGGCGTGCTGTTAGTCGTTGCGGTCATAGATGCTCGCCGCGATCCTTTGTGGATTCGCCGCCGACTGGGATAGCAACGCAGCGATTGAGCGCCGGGTTCCCTCCTGCCCTGCGGTTTTTCCTGAGTGAAACCGGGGTTTGTCTCTCCGTGTAAAGGATCAGTTCCTCTCCTGGCCGCAGCCGCAGCGAACGCGGATGCCGACTAGTTCGCCGGAATCGGAACGATGAGCGGCTCGGGCGCGCCCGACGCCGTCAGTGACCCCACCGCGCTTTTCATGATCGCCTGGCGGTCGGTCACCAGGAGTCGCACATCCCCCGACAGCTGCCCGTCGACGATGGCCACCTCGAACTCGTGCCGCACGCGGCCGGTGCCGGGCTCGAGGATGTGCACCGCCCGCAGGCACCCCGGTGACACGGCCACCTTCAATAGCGGCAGGCTGTTGGCCGTCGGCTGCGGATGCTCCTCGATGACGGAGAGCCGCAGGGAACGCGGGGTGCTTTCACTGGCCGAGACGATCACGCGGACCGTCGATCCGGGGAGAGATTTGACATCAAACCTGCGCTCCACGCCCGGCACCAGATCTTGGAGGGGAACCGCCACCTCCGGTTCCGCCGTCCGGAAGCGGAACCAGCAACGAATCTCGGCGGAGGTAGCCGGCAACGGCCAGTTGGTCGCCGTCAGGTTCAACACCGGCACGGGCCGGAAGGGCTGCCACGACATGTCGTAGAAGACATACGGCAGGCCGACGTTCCCGCCGGGTGATTTCGGCTGGACTTCCACCCACGCCTCGACCGGCCGCGGCGAAAAACCGCCGGCGTCACTGTTTTGAATCGATACCGGCAGCGTGATGCTCGTGCCGTCCCGCACCGCCATGTGCGCACCGATGAAACAGCGGCGGCTCGGGTCGCTGGGATCGGGGAGATTGGTGACGCTGTCGCGCAGCCCCTGCTCCGTTCCGCCGTCGTACCGCCGGAATTCGAGCGCTCGCCCGCCGCCGGCCAGAAACAGCTCGATGCCCTCGTTTCCAGACACCGACACCCGCCGCCGCGGCGAGGACGGCCCGGCATCCAACTTCACGTCGTAGGTGTCGGTCCTGCCGTTCACGGGCCGCGGCAGCGAGATCGCCTCGTCCAATTCCACAAGATCGCGCGGCGCCAGCCCACCCTCGACGCCCCAGCGGCTGAACCTCAGGGAGCTTCTCAGAGAGGTGGCCAGCTTGGCGGGGTCGCTGGCGTCGAAATACCGCCCGCCGGAATCGGCCGCGAGACTCTGCATCTCCTGCAGCCTCATCTCCCGGTCGAAGCGGCCGGCGACGAGGTTGAAACCGATCACGTCCACGCGCACCTCGTTCAGCCTCGACCGCTTGAAATTGATCCGCGAGAGCGTTCGCAGCACGTCGGACGAGGTCACGATCGTGCCACCGCTCTGGTCGTTCGCACCGTCCGTGACCGCCAGCACGTGGGCCGGTCCGGGGTTCGCCCCGCCGCAATCGACCCGCAACGCCTCGTTGATCGCGCTGTAGAGCGGCGTCTCGCCGCCGGGCTCCTGGGCATCGAGAATGGACCGGATGCGGAGGACCTGCACGGGGGAGAGCGGCTGCATGTCCATCACCTGCTCGACGTCGTTGCCGGGCACCAGTCGAAACGGCTTGCCGTCCGCGACCGTCTTGTCCCGCTCCCGCTCGCCGGCCTCCGTCAGGCCGGGCGTGTACCGACCGCGGGCGTCCCGCGACCACTTCGTGCGATGGCCATACAGCCAGAGCGACCCGCTCCAGCCCCCATCCCTGGCGATGGCGTCGAGCAGTTCGTAGAGCGACTCCCGGCCGGCCTCCAGTCGCGTGCGGCCATCGATCAGACGCTCCCCCATGCTGCCCGAACAGTCAAACACGATCGACACCGACTGGTTGCGGGGCAGATCGCCCCGCACGGTCACCCGCGGCGACACCGTTTCAGCAGCCCGCCACTCCGTCGTCCGGATCGTGGCCGCGGTCTCCAGGGGCATGCCGGTCACGATGCGATGTCCCCGATACCAGAGGACCATGTCCAGCACGTTGGAACTGGCCCGCGGCGTGCCGCCTTGCGGGCCGAGCAACCGCTCCCCGGAAGCATCGAGCCGCCAGGACGTCTCCGTGGAGTTGCTGTCCATTCCGACCGGCACCGGCAGCCGTGGGACCGACGCCGCACCGGAGCCGCGGAGCACCGGAAGGGGCGTGCTCCGCATCGACTCGGCAAGCCACATCGACGAAACGCCGGGGGGCACCTCGCGATCGACCGACAGACGCGTGCGGTTGGCGGGCGAGTCGTCCCGAATCTCGGCGGGAAACAACAGCACCGACCTCGGCGTGAACGACACGCGGCCGAAATCGTTCGCCGCGGCCTCCAGCTTCAGCAGCCGTTCCTCCACCTTCCGGCGGGCAAGATCTCCGTGATTGATCTTGGCGTCGCGGATCATGTCGACCGCTTTCTGCAGCAGGATGCGGCTGGCGTCGCAACACCACACCGGATCATCGGGCTCGATGCCCGCCCAGAAATCGTCGAGAATCGTGTTGGCGACGTTCACGAGACGATCGTGCCATGCCGACGTCAGGCTTCTCTGGGTGGGGGTGGTCTCGTTGAACATGTTCTGGTGGCTGGTGATTACGGCCACGCAGCGGGCAAGAAATTCACCGCGCTGCATGTATTCGAGCGCCTGCGAACTGCCAGACTGCCCGCTCGAGTCCACCTTGAACTCGAGTTCCTGAAGATTGGCGAGTTCCCTCGGCAATGACCGCACCACTTCGCGGACGTCCGCCGCCTGCCGTCCCAAGGCGACCGCCACCTGCCGCGCCTGGGCCGGAGTCGTCGCAGCCCCCTGAAACTCCCGCCGCAGGAGCGGCAGCAGCGGATGGATCAGTGTTTCGCGCCATGGAATCCATCCGGCGATCACCGCGGCTGTGACGGGCTTGGGCAGGCCGCTCCCCTTGGCGCCGGCGGTCGCCGTTTCGATGCGGGAAAACCGCCGTTGCAGGCGGTCAGCCCGCGCGATCAATTGCATCCGCACGCTGCCCATGACCAACGGCGTGGAGAGCACGCGTCGGATGCCGGCGAGCGTCGCGGGCGTATCCGGCGCCAAGGAGGCAAGATCCTCGCACGCGGCATCGAAGGCGGCCCGCAGGGGCGTGTAATACTGCTCCACAGACCGGCGGCTCTCGGCGAGGGTGTTCATCAGTTCGACGGACGTGAAGGCCTTCTCCTTCGCTACGCTGACGGAAAACCGCTCGAAAATGGCGTCGTCCAACCGGTGCAGCGCATCCAACAGTGGAGCCCAGGCGAACGACTGGACGAAGGCATTGCCGCGGTTTTCGCCCTCCCTCCCCGTGCCGGCGATGAACCGCATCTCGCGCACGTACCAGGCGACCAGCCAGGGCAGTTCAGCGTGCATCACATCGCTGAAACGGATCGCGTTCGACGCCTCGTCGGCCACCGCATTGAGCTCTTTGAACCCCGCCTCGCACTCCGCCGCCAGGCTGCCGGCACGCTCGAGCGACGCTGCGTCTCCGACGAACAGTAGGTCGATGGCAAGCCGGGTCTTCCTGTCGAATTCTCCCCGCGGCGTGAAGGTCTCCACGACTCGATCGGCCCGCACGTCGAACGGATAGGCGGCGTCCCTCGACAAGCTGATCAGTCGCAGCAACTTGCCCGGGAGATGGGGCGCGGCCTGCCATACGGCGGGATCGAGCCACCGCAACATCATCCGCGCCACGTGGACCTGCAACGGTTCTGCGGCGAGAGTAGCCGGCTTGTCGCCGACGCGCTCGAGCCAGCGAGCCAGCATGTCGCGGTCGACCACGAGTCCCTCGCCGATCCGCTCGACCAGCCAGTCCCAGGCGACGGTCGTCGTGTCCAACCAGCCAGCCGCCGACAATGCGGGCTTCGCTGTAGCCGGCGCCGGCGTGTCGGGCGGCGGCGGCTCCGTCACGTACTGGATCATCGCCTCCTTCCACGACGCGATCTGTGAATCGACGGACGCACCCATCTGCTGGTTGGCGAGCCGGCGGAGTCGCAACGACGGCAGGCGGCTGGTGTTGGTCACCTGGAAGGTCTCGAGCCGCAGCTCAAACCGCTCGACCAGCGTTTCAATCCGGACCACCTCGTCGGAAAAAGCGACCCCGGCCGAGCGGAGCTGCTCGGCGAGCAGCAGATGCTGCAGATAGTTTTCCCAGAGATACGGCCGCTCATGAGTGCCGACCGACCGCAGCCTTTCCGCCGTTCGCCAGCGCTCTTTCAACCACCAGTCTGCATCGTCGACATCGGCCGACGAGCGTATGCTCGACGTCGCCGCGGCACCGGCGGCGGTCTGGATTCCAAGGCCGAGTTGGTCGGCCGGCGTCCTGGAAACAACCCACGACACCGCCGGGTTGTCGGCAGCACGGCCGTTGGCCGTAGACGTCACGAGCAGGGGAGTCTGCCGCTCGCCGCAGTGCGCCAGCGACCACCGGTCAACCTCGCTGGCCAGATAGGCCGCCAGTTCGGACAGCTCGATCCTGCCATTGCCGTTCCCGGTCGGGGCGTTGTCAGCGGCGCCCCGCATCCCCATGGCAAAAAATCGGGCGAAGACCGTCTGGCCGTCGGCGGGATTCACATGGGCCAATTGCCCTGCGCCGGCGGGCAGGAGCACCCACGTCCGCTCCGGTTTCGACTCGGCGAACATCGACTCCACGGCCATCGAAAACCCGCCGTCGCCAACCCCGAGCGGCCAGTTCAGCGAGGCCCGACTGCTGTCGAGCACCAGCACGATGCCGGTGCCAGGCTTGACGGCCTGCCGCAACTCCCCGAGGAGACGATCGACCCGGATATAGTTCAGCGATTCGTCGGCGGCCGGCACATCGGCCACGATCGGCGGAATGAGGCAGGGACGGCCGTCGCGGTCGAGCGTGCCGGTCATCGCCAGATAGACGATGATCATGTCGTTTTCAGGACCGCCCGGCCGCGACTGGCCGGCGGCTGCCGCGAGGGCCTTGACGATCTCGACGGCGTGGCCTGACTGAACATGATCGCTGGCGTCGTGCCACGTCACGGAAGCGGGCCTGAAGACTCTGCCGCTGATCGACAGCCGCCGCAGGAGGTCACGGTCCTCTTGAGACAGCACCACCGGGCTGAGCGGCGGCGTGTAGGTGGTGGCAAAGCCGACGATCAGGGGCGTGCGGTGTTTGATCGAAAACAGCACCCAGATCAGGATCAGGACAAGTGCCAATGCCGCGAGCGTCAGGCCGATGCGGCGAAAACCCAGCCAATTGAACTGCCTTCGTGCGACCGGCGAGTTCGACGAACGTCGCCACGACACTCGGCCCCACGACTGTGACGGCGGTGCGGCCCCCCGCTTGTTCGACTGTCGGAAGGCATCCTTCCAGGACGTGCCGACGCGCGGTGATTCAGGAGGTTGCTTGTCTGCGTCCATGCACTCTGCGGCAGCGTTCGTGCTACCGGCTACTCACGTTTCGACCCGGTTCACCGCACAACCCTCCGCATTGAGTCCGGCCGTCCGCCCCGTGGACGGCCAAGCGGGCATCACTGGGGAGGACAGAATATTTGTAGCCTTTTCCCTGGTTTTTGGGGATCACGATACGCTCGGCGGTCGCCGCACGATGCCGCCTCGTGTGCAGGCGGAGTTCGCGGTGCGCCGCGAAAACGCGGGCGTGAGGCCGTCGCGTGCCAGGCCAGCGGTACGCTGCCGACGAGGAATACGAGCATTCCCACGAAGAAGCCGCCGCCGGTGATCGCCGCCATGCCACCCGTCGGCGCCGCGACGTGGAGGCCGCTGGGCAGCGACACCGTCTCCGGGGAGGCCTCGCAAGCCTCCGGCGGCTCGGGGGCCAATGGCGGCGCTGGGGGCAGTGACGGCGCTGGGGGCACTGACGGCGCTGGGGCCACTGGCGGCGTTGGGGGCACTGGCGGATTCGTGGGGCGCTTCACGACGAACGGACGGCACGAGAGCCGCTCAGCCGCCGTCTGGCCCACCATGTTCGAGAACTCAGCCTGCACATCGATCCGCTCGTGGGGCGCCAGCCACCTCTCGGAGATCTGTACTGGGGTCAGCAGCTCGGCGACGGGCGTCCACGAAAGGATCGTGGGCTGCGGTCCGACGAATGGCGGCGGCACGGGAGCCGCAGGGGGCCGCGGCGGCAGGACCGACACCAGTTGGGGCGACGCCGTGGCTTGCTTCTGGGGCAGGCAGGCCAGCCGTTCGGCAGGCTGTCGCAGGACGGAGCGGAGGGCCTGGGGTTCCGGGAGCACCATCGGGTCGCAGCCGGGGGCCGGCGTGGGAATTTCCTCCGGCGCTGCTGGCGGCTCCGGAGCGAAGGGCGTCGGTGCGGCTTCGGGCGCCATCATGGAATCGGTGGCCGGCCGGTCGTCCATGGGCATCGCCCGATCGGTCACCACGCAGTGCCCCGGTTTGCCGCTCCCTTCCGGGAAGATGCCGCTGTATTCGGCAGTTTCACGTTCCTCCACCGGCGGCAGCTCCCGGACTCCAGCGAAGCCGCCGTTCATGGGATTGCAGCCGCAGCCGTTGCAGGCGTTGCAGGCCTTCAGCGCCAGTTCGGCTACCTCGCGAACCCGGGAACTCGGCTCCAGGAAACAGCCTTTCTCGTCCCTGCCATAGGCCAGTTGCATGAGCTTTTCCCGCATGTCGGGGCTGCAGCACGGCCCCCTGCCGTTTCCTTGAGGGCAGTCTGCTTTCGGATCGCAGGCGGCATCGTCCTGCCGCTTGAACATCTCCTTGAGCTTCTTGTGCTCCTTGGGTGGCGCCTTGCCGCAGAGCGTGTCGATGCAGTCGCAGACTTTCTTTTCGCACTTCTTCTTGGCGTCGCACAGCCACTCGCACCAGCCCAGCGTTTTCTTCGCAGCCTTCTTCTGCTCCGGCGACTGGCATTCTGCGGCCGTTTGCAGCACGGCCTTGACCGCCTCGTACCGCACCGGTTCATCCGGGTCGCTCATCGCCGCCAGCAGCGCGGCGCCGACCTCGGGGTGTTCCGGCGAGCAGCCCATGCCGGCCAGATACTGGATCGCCTTCTTCTTCTTGCAGATCTGATGCTTCGCGGCCTTCGCCTTGGCGGCGGCCTGAATCGCCGGATTCGACGACTGCTGATCGGCGCCGATCCCCAGAAAGCTGCTCAGTGTCGGGGGTGGTGCCTGGCCGCGGGCCGGCGTAGCGACAAGCCACATCGCCCCGCAGAACGCCATGACGACGCAGATTTCACGCAGAAGACGCACGCACACCCCCAGCCCCGATACGCCCCCACACAGCGCGCAGAGTGGCTGCCCGGAAAGCTTCTGCCGCGCCCGCAATTCCCCATCTGGGCATCGTCCATCACGGAACGCAGGCTTGGTGCCAGCGGCTAGAATGCCGTGCCTGCGGCTTTTTCCGAAGGAAGCGGTGGTGCGTGCCGTGCGGAAGCCGACGCCCCGCAGGCCGCTTATTTCAGCTCCAGCGTCACGCTGGATGCGGGAGCCGGCGGCGCGGCCACGGTGACGGGGCTGACCTCCGACTGGTAGGACTGGTTGCGGACCGGGCCCCGGGCCTGGAGTTTGTACTCGCCCGGTTCGAGGTCGGAGAATTTGAACTTCCCATCCTTGCCGGACCGGGTCGGCTTGGGTGCCCCCGGCCCGTCTGCCGTGACCGGCACGCCCTCCTCGCCCCGGCCCTTAAGCGTCACCCGGCCCTCGATGCTGTTTTTGGCGGGCAGAGGGGCCGTATCGAGCCACACCCTCATCGGCTCGTTCGCATGCCCGGCCCGATCGGTCGCCCGGACCAGCAGCGGCGTCTGCCGGCCGGGTGGCACGGTCGTTGTCGGAACCCGCAGTTCATACATGGCCCCGCCGAGGCCGACGGCCGGCAGCCAGGCCTCGGGCTTGCCGTCCCCCTTGGCATCGATCGCCCATTCGACCTTGTCGACGCCCGAAACCCCCGGTATGTGCGTGCCCGGAGCCTGCGCGAGGGATTCCCGGGGATCGTCCATGACCCGGAGAGGGATCACGAGGGGCCGGCCGACGACCACGTTCACGACTGGCGGGGTCTCGATCGTCGGCGGCCTGGCATCAAACACGAACCGACGACGGACGACCAATGGCTGCTGCTCGCCCGGCAGGACGAGCCTGGCTTCGGCCTCCACGTCGACGTTCTCATACCCTTGTCCCGGCGGCTTCAGATCCCAGTCGGTGACCGTGGCCCGCACCGCCAGCGCCGCCGTCCCGGCGGGCTTCTCGCGTGTGAACACGATCTGCCTGTCTGCATCGGCACCCCATACAAGCCGCCCCTCCTGACGCAAGAAACTCCCGCTCCGCACCTCCCGCAAGAGGAGCGACACGAGAGCATCGCCGTCGGCCGCGTCCGTCCGACTCGCCGCAGACCGCTGCGCATCGGGCGGAGCATCGACGGCCAGCGTCATGGGAATGGCCGCAACGGGGGCCTTGACGAGCGTTTCCTCGGCAACCGGGCTCAGGAACCGGATGCTGCGCCAATCGAACTGCGGATTCTGCCGTTTTTCCTCGGCGGGCGGGGAGCAATCGACGCCAAACACGAAGGCCCGCGGGAAGCCATCGACATCGACTGCCAGCCAGGCACGACCGTCACGGTCTGAGCCGTTCCAGGTGGCGATCATCGTGTCGCTCAGCCGGGTAGCGCCGATGACCGCCGCGGCCTTGCGGATCGAAACGTTCCGCTGATTCCCCACATGCGGCAGGGGCACGAGCGCTGCCCGAACGCCTTCCGGCGGCAGCAGTGCCGCCCTGCCGGAGTCGTTGATCGCATCGAGCTTCACCGATATCGATCTGTCCTGACGGATCCACATGGCCGATGCCGCGAGGCGGGAGGAAGGGACCTCCACCTGCAACAGGATCCTGTTGATCCATACCCGCGCGGGTTCGCCGGGAGTCTCTTCGCGGATGACGACGGCCAGTTCGGGGCCGATCGGCAGGGCGGCACTGGCAGCCGGTTCGCTGGCGGGGGCACCCTGGGGTGCCGGCAGGGCCTCCGGGGGGGCGGCGGCCGCGGGCGGGATGATCACCGTGGTCACGCCATCACCGACCGGCAACTGAAACTTCTTCACGACGGCGAACGGCGGCTCGGCGAAGGTACCTGCCCGCAGCGATTCGCGGATCGCTTCCCACTCCCGTGCCCGCTGCCGCGCGGAGGTCTCCGTGACGAGCGCGTTTGTCGAGACATCGTGCACCTCGACGGTCACCATTCGCGGAATCTCAGCGCGGTTCTCGAGCCCGAGTTCCCAGGCCGTCGTCCGGCCGGGAACCGCCATCAGGCCGAGCATCGCCTCGGCCTGATCGGTCCGCTCCGCGGGCGCCACGCCGCCTCCATCCGTGGAGCCGACCGCCGTCATGGACTCCTTGGCCCGCACCCATCCGCCGGCGAGGGTCGGTTCGATCGCAGCGGGAGTCCGCCGGGCGACGAGGTGGATCGCTCGCTGCGCGGGCAGCTTGAACCTCACCGTGGCCGTCTCGAGCCGCCACCCCGATTCACACATGACCGCCAGCTTCACCGCCCCGTTCGAATCCCGTGCCGTGGCAGTGCGATTGGCGACCACCTCCACCACCAGGCCATCGGCGCGGAACGGCAGGTCGCCGACCTGAATCGACCGTCCCGCGGTGATCACCATGCCACCTGGAATCCTCAGTTGCAGGTCGGCCGGATCGAACATGAACCGCAGCGTCGAGCCGATCGGAGGCAGCCTGCCCTCGCCCCCGGTGATCCGCGCATCCACGGAGCTGTCCAGCGAGAGAGAGAGGTTGCCGGCGACCACTCGCAGGCCCACGGCGTCGGGCGACGACCAGCCGGGCAATCCCACCAGCACCGTCTGGCTGAGCAGCGCCGTGTCCCGTTGATCGATGACCCGCAGGACCGCGTTCGACCACTCCAATTCGCTCAGATGGACCGCCTCGTATTGGGAGGCTTCCAATGCGGCGGTCGTGGCGAAACGGGCGTACATCCGTGCCAACAGCCCGCCCAACGTCACGACATCTTGCAGAGACTGGGCCTGCTTCCCGCTCGCCTCGCCCAACGCGACCGCGGCCTTGCGGACCTGCGCCACGTCGCCGCGAGTCTCCAGGAAATTCGCCGACTGCTGCATGCCCTGGTCACTCGCCAAGCCGGCAGCATCGACGAGGGCGACGATGTTCAAGGCCAACGCCGCGATATTCCCCAGCGATTCGCGATCAAACCGCCGCGGCAGGGTGTCAGGCGCCTCGGCCCTGCCGGTGGGCTCGATGGGGATGACGGCATCGGCCACTCGTCCACTCAGTGCGACCTCACCGCCGGTCTGCATCGCCTCCCGCACCACGCGGCGACGCTGGGCGGAGAGCAAGGGGTTTCTCAGCGCTGCAACGCACTGGCTGTAGGTAGCATCCGTGCGAAACCCCACCCGCTGCTGCAGCCAGCCCTGAATGAGTCTGTCGAGCATGTTGCGAATCGTTTCAGTCTGCGCGGCCACGGTCTTGGCCGCCATTTCGAGCGGATCGATTTGGATTCTGCGCTCGGTCGGACTCGCGACGGACTGCCGCTCGAGCGCGGAGGACAACCGGCCGATCTGCTCGGTCAGGACCAGCAGAGTCGCCGGGTCGATGGCGGGAGTGCCTGCGCCCCCGCTGCTCCGGCCGAGATAGTCGATCGTGGAGGCGATCGTCTCCACGGCGTCGTTTCGCACGACGAGCGCCGCCCGAAAGCCTTCCGTCGCGGCGTTCCAATTGCGGAAGATCCCCGCCGCTTCAGCGGCGTTGTGCGCCGCGATCAACTGATCCACGGCCGGCGAGCCGCTGCTGGGCTCCAACGCGCGGGTGCTGCCACTGGCAATCTTCTCGTACAGTGGCGTCAAGCCTTTGGCGATGGCATCGAGCGTGGCCATAGCCCGCGATGACGCACCACCAGCGGTGTCGCTGCGGAGTTCGGCCGAGGCTGCCAGAGCAAACAGTTCGCGCCAGACATGCGGTGCATAATCGAGGGGCGCCGGCCGCTCGAAGGCCGTCTTTTCATCCGCAGGGACCGGGCTGCCGCGCGCGGACCGGCTGCCGATTGCATCGAGCAACTCCCAGGCGTCGAGCGGCCGCGCGGCAGCAGCCGGGGCGGGGCCGACCGCCGGCGGGATTGGCTCGGGCTTGCCGTCCTTCGCTCCATCGGCCTTCGCTCCATCGGCCGGCAGAGGCTTGCCCGCCGGCACTTGCTCAGGCGGCTGTTGGGCTGGAGCCGGCTTCGCATCGGCGGATGGCTTCGCAGATCCGCTCGCTGCCGATGCAGGGGCTGCGCCAGGTGCGGGCGTCGCGTCGACCGGGCCTTCAGCCGCGACCAACCGGATCGCACCCTCCATCGGCTTCCGGGCAGCGGCCGCACGACGAGGGGCGGGCGTCTGTGGAGCCGCAGGAGCCCCCTCGGCCGCGGGCGCCGCGGGGGGCTTTGCGTCCGTGGCGGCCGGTGCGTTCTCTGCATCGTTCTTTTTGTCAGCGTCCTTGGCAGGCGTTTTTCCCGCCGCCGGCTTGGCCGCCACCCGAATGATCGCGATGCGCTTCGGCAGGCTGTCGATCGGCACCCTCCCCTTGCCGAGTTTCCAGACAACCGGCCGCTGTCGGCTGCGGCCGCCACTGGAGCGACGCACCCATTCCCCCGTCCAGGCCTCGACATACCGAGCAACCTCGTCGAGTTCGACGACGTTGTTGGCATCGCCCCAGGGCTTCTCGTCTGCCTTTCCCGCGAGGGCCAATTCCAGGGCCCGCGCGAAGAACGTCCGTTCGGCGGGCACGCTGACGAGCGACGACTCAAACAGGTCGTGCGAGCCGATGATCCAGTTCTCGTTGACGGCGTCGACCTGGGCCGACGCAAAATCGGCATCGAGCTGCTTCGACACGACATTGGCGACAACACCGATGCGGGGATCCCACTGGATGTCGCCCAGGTCGATCGCAAACAGTGTCGTCCGTGGCTTGCAAGACCCGATGGCTTCGACGATCTCGCGCAGCGGCACGAGTTCCCGTGGCCGGGGTCCGCGGACACGCAGATCGGCCGCCACAAAGCAGGCCCTGCCTCCGATGGAATCGAAGCCATTGATCCCATCTGGATCCGCCGTCGCCCGGACGTTCTCGGTGCGACCATTCTCGGCCCGGCCGTTGTCTGCCCGACTGGGTGTGGTCCGATCGATGCCGACGAGTTCCGGTGGCGCCACGAGCGACTGCCCGCGGATGTAGGCGACGAGCACGTCCTTGGTACGAAGGGGCATCTGCCTCAACTGCGGGCCGAGTTGGTCACGAATCGCATCCGCGGAATCGAGACCGACGAGATCGACTGGCTCGGTGCCGACGGCCGAAAGAAGCCCCTTGAGAGACTCCTTGAAGGCGGCCTTGTCCTGGCTGGCATACGGCACGGCATCCAGCGTGCCGACCTGGTATTGGTCGACGACCAGCATCACGAAACCAGTCTGCCAGCGAAACAGAGGGGCCACGACGATCGCCGCCACGACGGCGACCACGAGCAGGATCGCCAGCAACAGGCTCAGGAGCACCGACATTTTCCGCCAGCCCGCAAGCGTGGCCGACTTCGCGGGCTGTGCCCGCCACGAGCCACGGCGTTGCGATGCGGGAGTCGTCGGAGGCACGGCGGACGCTTCCTGATCAGTTTTCCACAGCGTGACGCGGCACTCGCTGCTGGATCCAAGCCACCGCGGGAGAGTTTACCGAAAAGGCGGCCGTTGCTACGATACCGAATCCAGGAGTCGGCTCCTCAAACGCTACTGAAAAAAGGCCCTCCGACGACCGGCTGCGTGGCCTGTCCGCCGTGTCGGCATCCGGCGTTTTTTGCTCTCTCGAGGCGTCATGCGTTATCTGCCGGTGCATTGGTCTGAAGGCATGTTCCTTCGCCCGCAACATTTTCAGGCGAGCGATCGTTCCTGGAACGAAAGACTGTCCGCCGCCGTCACGGCGCTCGACCCGTGCAGCTACGGCATCGTGCGGCTGGAAATCAACCCGACCGCGTTGGCCAGTCGGCAGGTCGATGTTCGAGCCTGCCAGGCTCGTCTGCGCGACGGCACGCTTGTCTGGCTGGAACAGGGCGAAACGCCTGATCGGCTCAGCCTCCAGACCGCCACCGACGAGATCGCCACACTCTCGGCCCAACTGGAGGAGTCGCTGCAGACGGTCGACACCGTCCGCGTCTACTTGGCCGTGCCGCGATTCGATCCGGTGGGGTCCAATGTTTCACCACCCGGGCCGGCAGATCGCAGCCGGTCGCGGATCGTGCGACAGTCGCTGCAGGACGACACGGCCGGCGGCAACGATCAGGAGGTCGAGTTCTGCCGGCTGAACGTCACGCTCAGGCTCTCCACCGAGGATCTGTCGGGCTTCGAGCTGCTGCCGATCGCGCAGATCCGCCGCGCTGCCAATCGCGAGGCGGCTCCCGAGATCGATCCCGACTTTTTCCCGCCGATGCTCGCTGTCGATGCGTGGCCGCCGCTGGGGCTCGACATCGTCCGCGGAATCTACGACCTCATCAGCCGCAAGGTGGAGGTGCTGGCCGAGCAGGCCGTCAACCGGCGCGTGGGATTCTCGAGTTCCGAGCCCGGCGACCTCGATCGGCTCATGATGCTGTCGAAGTTGCTGGAATCCCAGGCCGTGATGCGGGTGATCGCTTTCGCGCAGGGAATTCATCCGCGACAGGCCTACGCCGAAATCTGCCGCGTCGCCGGCCAACTGGCCGTCTTCGAGCCGCAGCGGACGTTGGGCGAACTCCCCATCTACGATCACGATGATCTCGCGAGGATTTTCCGCACGGTCAAGGAAAAGATCGAGTCGATGATCGGCCGGGTGGCGTCGCTCGAGTTCGAGCAGCGGTATTTCGTGGGCAGCGGCCCGTCGATCCTCTCGGTCAGCCTGGAGCCGAAGTGGCTGCAGTCGAACTGGAACCTTTACGTCGGCGTGATGCGCGGAGACATTCCCGAGGACGAGTGCCAGCGGCTGCTGACGGGCAACTCGCACCTCGACTGGAAGCTGGGCAGCGCCGACGAAGTGGACCGCCTGTTCCGGCTCGGCGTTCCCGGCCTGGAGCTCGTGCCGCTCGACCAGCCGCCGCGGGCCCTGCCGGTGCGGAGCGGGTGGCTGTACTATCGGATCGGCACCGACAGCCCGGCCTACAAGTCGGTGCAGGTCCAGCAGAGCCTGGCAATCCGCGTGCGGGACTCCGCGATCCTCAATGCCGACCAGCTCGCCGGTCGCCGCCGCATCGAGGTCGCCTACGACACGCGGGTGGCCGCCCTGGAGTTCTCACTGTTCGCCGTCCCCAAGTAGCCCGGCGGGCCTTCGTTTCGCGAGACCGCGCCGCGGCACAGTTCGTGCAACTCCATGACACCCGAATTCGCCAACGCAGCGCTACCGCTCGTCGTCTACATCCTCAAGTTGTTCGACCGTGCAGCGGCCTACACGACGGGCTCGGCTGAAATCGAACGGGGCCTGCTGCGGGCGGAGTTCGAGGCGACGGCGGCAAAACTCCGCGGGCCGCGGGGCGAGGAATGGGAACTCGCCTCCTACGCGCTGGCTGCGGTGGTGGACGAACTTCTGATTGTCGAAATTCCCTGGACAGGGCAATCGTGGTGGGAAAATCATGCCTTCGAGGTGGAGCTCTTCAATACCCGTCGGCGAGCCACCGAATTCTATTCCAAGGCCGACAAGGCGGCGTCGTATCGATCCAAGGAAGCGTTGTCGATGTTCGTGCTCGCCGTCCTGATAGGATTCCGGGGCGCGCTCCGCGACCAGCCCGAGCAGGTCGAAACGTGGCTGCGATCCCACATCCAGTCGATCAAAGTTGGGCCCGAGAAGGCCGTGCTGCCCAACGATGGCCCGGAAATGCCCGGGGCGCCTCCGCTCGATGGCACGTTGTCGCTGCTCTGGCAAAGCATCGCCACGATCGCGGCGGCGGCGATTTTCTCGGTGGTCTGCTGGTGGGCCTTCTGGCTGATGTGACCATCTGTCGGCATGGACTGTCGGCATGAACCGTCAGGCCGCCCTCGAGTCTGGATGATGTGGAACTCGGTTACTCGCCCGAAGAACCGTTGAGGCCTGTGACATGGACTGGTTTCTCAATCTCGTGACGGCGCCATGGCGGTTTGCCAAGCGCGTGGCCCGCGGCTTCATGGCGCTGTCGCTGGCCTCGCGAATCGCCTGGGCGACGCTGGTGTTCCTGACATTTTTCGTTCTGCTGACGCTCTGCGCGCTGCTGCTTTCCGGCGGCACCGGCTGGACGACGCTGCAGGCCTGGTGGAGCCCTGGCAAGGGGCTGTTCGTCGGCGCCCTGGTGATAGTGGTGTCGGTGCTCGTCTACTATGCGGCGCGGCTCTGGCTCCAGCGTGAAAACTCGCGTTTCCCCGACATCGACGCCGCCTGGAACGCCGCCTTGGGCGAGATGGAGCGGCAGCAGATCGACCTGCGAAACTCGCCGCTGTTTCTGGTGCTGGGCTGCGACGGCCAGGAGCAGGAGCGGGCGATCATCGGCGAGGCGCCCGTGCAGTTTCTGGTGACGGCATCACCGGCGGGAAGTGCCCCGTTGCACGCACACGCCGGCCACGACGGCGTGTTCGTCTGCCTCTCGTCGATCGGTCAATCCTGCCTGCTCGCCGACATGCTGCGATCCATACTGGCAACCAGCCGGTCGACGGCGGCCCTCTCGACCGCTCCCCTGCTTCCTCTCACCGCCGGCGCGGGCCTGGGCGGGTTGTCGTCCTCCCAACGCGACGAAGCCACCGATCGGCTGACGGCGATCTGCGAACACATCCGCGCCAGTCGAAGCCCGCTGGCACCGGTCAACGGCATTCTGTCGTTGGTGCCATTTTCGCCGGAAGACGATGCGCTCGCTACCTGCAAGACGATGGGCCAGGCAATCTGCGAGGATGTCATGACCGTCACCAAGGCATTCGGGCTGCGTGTTCCGTTGACGGTCGCCTTCACCGACCTCGACAAGATGGAGGGCTTCCCGGAGCTCATCAAGCACCTGCCGGCGGTCGACCGTCTGAAGGCCGTCGGGCAGTCCTTTCCACCGAGTCTCTCGGCCACGGCCGACCAACTCGCCACGGTCAGTGCCGTGACATGCGGCCGACTGGCGGAACTCGTCGCCGGCAAACTCGGCAACGCAGGCTCGGCCAACCAACTGCTCGTGAACCGCAAGTTCATCGCGTTGATGGCGCGGATTCGCTTGACAATGATCGCGCGGATCAACGCGGTGCTCGACAATGCGCTCAATTTCTCCGCCCCGGGCGCCGGATCGCCGATGCTGGCCGGCTGCTACGTGATGGCCACCGATGCGATGGCCGATCGACGGGCTTTCGTCCGCGGCATGTTCGACCGCATGCTCGCCGTTCAGGCCGAGCTCGACTGGACGCCCGCCAAGGTGTCGGCAGACGTCTGGAGCCGTCGCATGGCCGGTATTCTCAAGATTGTCAACGTCGCCCTGGTGCTGGGCATCATCGGCATTATTCTCTGGCGGTCGATGAAATAGCCCTACAGGCGGCACAATCCGACATTTTCCGGACAGAAACCGCGACGACCGGCCGCCGGAGAGGACCGCGGCGGGAACGCTCCTCGCCGATCGCATGGCATAGTAGAGCGCCGTCACAAACCTCCCACACCCCGCGATCCTGGCGTCCGGGTGCCACCATGCCACTCTCGTTCGAGTTCGATCCCGACAGCTTCCGTCAACAGATTGCCGGCGACAATCCCTGCGGCATCGACCTGCAGGCCGACGAAGCGGGCCGCGGCACTCGCTCGACGCTGCGGGATCTCAGGGAAGAGGCACGCCGCTTGGAGCGTCGCGCCGACGACGGTGACGCTTCCGAAGGGGGCTGGCCCGAGGCGGTCCCAATCTGGCGGCAGCTCCGGGACCACTCGCTGGCGGTCCTGAAGACGCAGTCCCGTGATCTGAGCGTTGCGGCACTTGCCATCGAGGCTCTGTCGAGAACCGATGGTTTCGCCGGCCTGACTGCCGGCTTCGACATGACGCGGGCCATGGTCGAGACCTCGTGGGCGAGTCTGTTCCCCGTTCCAGACCCGGAGGACGGGCCAGCCACCCCCGAAATGATCGTCGAGGAGCGATCGATGCCCCTGTCGAGACTCGTCGGTCTCGACTCCGAAGGGCTGCTCGTGCCCGCGATCCTGCATGTGCCACTGACGTCGGATCGCTCCGGTGGCAAGTATGGCCTGTGCCACTATCGCAGCAGCCGCGAGCTCATCAGCGAAACCGACGCCGACAAGATCCAGCTGGCCGTGTCCCGCGGAGCGACGTCGCCCGCACAGTTCAGCCAGTCCGCGCAGGCCACGCCGCTCGATTTTTTGAAGGGCAACTACCTCGACCTGACGGCTGCCGCCGCGGCATGGGAGGCCCTGTCCAAGGCCGTCGCCGATGCCTCCGAAGGCAAGGCCGTCGTGCCGGCTTCGCCGCTGCGATCGCTGTTCGAGGAGTGCGAGGTCGCCATGCGGGTGTTTGCGCCGCAGGCGATTCCCGAGTCGGCTGCTCCTGCAGCCGACGCCACGGACGGGACGGCTGCGACTGGCGATGCGGGCACCGACGCCTCGGGCTCCCCGGCCGGACGCGAGGAGGCCTTCCGGCAGCTGGAGAAGATCGCGGCGTATTTTGAGCGGCACGATCCCCACAGCCTGCTGGCCACCCAGATCCGCAATGTGGTTCGTCTGGGCAGGCTGCCACTGGCCGATTACTACAAGGAACTGATCGCCGACGGGTCAGCCCTGCAAACGCTGTTCAAGTTCGTCGGCATCGAAACGCCACCGTCTTCTGGCGGCTGAATCTGGCGGCTGTATCTGGCGGCATGTGACTCCGCGGGGTCAGCATGACCAGCGGTCTGTGCGGCTCGAGCGCGCCCACCCTTTCCGTGCGAATCCCACGTGTTGACAGTCGCGGGATTTCGACTACGATCATTCAGGGTTTTTCGGCACCTTGACGCCATCCAAACAGAGGCCATCCAACACCGGGCGGCAGGCGGGCTTCCTGTTCGAACGGTGGCTGGACAAGGGTGCTGTCGAGGGTGCTTATTGACCCTGTCCGGCATCTCGTCCTTCGCGCAGCCTCCCTACCACATCTTCACCGGCCCGCCATCTGGTCGTGGCCTCGGAGAATCGCCCATGCCAGAGTCGGTGCACTCGAAATTGACACGGGTTCGCAAGCCCCGTGTGCACATCACGTACGAGGTCGAGACCGAAGGGGCTGTGGTCGTGAAGGACCTGCCCTTCGTCGTCGGTGTGATGGGCGAGTTCTCGGGAAATCCCACCGAACCGCTCAAGCCGCTCAAGGACCGGAAATTCGTCTCCATCGACCGCGACTCGTTCGACGAGGTGATGCGGCGGATGACGCCGGGACTGGAGTTTCGCGTGGAAAACACGCTGGCCGACGACGGCAGCGAGATGCCCGTCAAGCTCAAGTTTTCGTCGATCGAAGACTTCGAGCCGGCCAACGTCGTCGAGCAGGTCGATCCGCTCCGTAAATTGCTCGACACCCGCAACCGTCTCCGCGAACTGCTGAGTGCGGTGGACCGGGCCGATGGGCTCGAGTCGGAACTGGAGAAGATCCTGCAAAGCGACGAGCAGATCAAGAAGCTGGCTGGTGAAATGGGCATCACGGCCGCGAAGGACGCGGCCGGCGGTGCCGCTCCCGATGGATCCAACCCTGACAAGAATCCTGAAGGGGGTGCGGCATGAGCACGGGAGCGGAATCACAAGGTGCGGCACAGGGCGGAGCCGCATCGACGCAGGCGGCAGGCAGCCTGCTCGACCAGATCACGCAGCGGATGCCCAAGGCGGTTGAGAAGCCCCGCCGCGATGAACTGATTCGCTCGCTCGTCGAGGAATCGATCAAGGGCACCGTCCGCTTCGACAAAAACGTCTCGAAGACGATCAACAGCGCGATTGCCGCCATCGACGTGGTCATGTCGAAGCAGTTGGCCGCCATCATGCACAACGAGGCCTTCCAGAAACTGGAGGGGTCGTGGCGTGGACTGCACTATCTCGTGCAGAATTCCGAGACCGGCGCCCAATTGAAGCTGCGGGTGCTCAACGTCTCCAAGCGGGAACTTTTCAAGGATCTCGACAAAGCGATCGAGTTCGACCAGAGCCAGGCCTTCAAGAAGATTTACGAGGCGGAATTCGGCTCCCCGGGTGGCGAGCCCTACGGCGCGCTCATCGGCGACTACGAGTTCACGAATCATCCCGAGGACATTGACCTGCTCACGAAGATGTCGCAGGTCTCGGCCGCGGGCTTCTGTCCCTTCCTGTCGGCTGCCGACCCGGCCCTCCTCGGGCTGGAGAGCTTCGAGGATCTGTCGAAGCCTCGCGATCTGGAAAAGATCTTCCTCGACGAGTCGTTCACCAAGTGGCGGAGCTTCCGCGATTCCGAGGACTCCCGGTTCGTCACGCTGACGATGCCACGCAGTCTTTCGCGGCTCCCGTATGGCAAGAACACGAAGGTCGTCGACGCCTTCGACTTCGAGGAGGTCGATCTCGACGAGCACGGCAACTCGAAGCCGGTCCCCCACGAGAACTACGCCTGGATGAACACGTCCTACGTGCTGGGCGCCCGCCTCACCGACGCCTTCGCCAAGTTTGGCTGGTGCACGGCGATCCGCGGTGCGGAGAATGGCGGCAAGGTCGAGGGTCTGCCGACCCACGTGTTCATGGCCGACGACGGTGACAAGGCGCTCAAGTGCCCGACTGAGATCGCCATCACCGACCGTCGCGAAGCCGAGCTCTCCAAGCTCGGCTTCCTGCCGCTGTGCTTCTACAAGAACACCGACTACGCGGTGTTCTTCGGCTCGCAGACGACACAGAAGCCCAAGAAGTATGACCGTCCGGAGGCCACTGCCAATGCGGCCATCTCGGCACGTTTGCCGTACATGATGGCTACGTCCAGGATGGCGCACTTCCTAAAGGTGATCGCCCGCGACAAGATCGGCTCGTTCATGGAACGGCAGGATTGCGAGGATTGGCTGAAGCGCTGGATCGCCAACTACGTGACGACCGATCCGAAGCCGTCCGACGAGATGAAGGCCCGCTATCCGCTCGCTGAGGCGGCCATCAAGGTGGAGGAGATTCCGGGTGCCCCGGGCAGCTACAACGCCGTGGCGTGGCTGCGTCCCTGGCTCCAGATGGAAGAACTCACGACCAGCATGCGGATGGTGGCGAAGATACCGGCGTTTGCCAAGGGTGCTTAAACATCAGGGTGCTTGAACTCAGGTGTGCTTGAACTCAGGCGTGCTTGACCATCAAACCCAGCTTGCCTGAATCCCTTGCCGGCGCTGCACATCATGGCTTCTTCGCCAACGGGCCAGCCCACATTCGGCGGACCTTCGGCGACCATGCTGTCTGCGGCGTCAACCGAGGCATCGCCCGCGTTCGTCAGCGGACGTTCCGGCCATGCACCGTTGCCGACGTTTTTTCGCGAATTGGCCGTCGCGTCCGATGCGCCGGCAGCGTCGGCAGCGGGTGCATTGCTCGCCGCCAGCACGCCGGCCGAGGTGCTGCGGGCCTGGGCTGCGGCCCGGGTGGCGGCCGGGGAGCGGATTTCTCGGGATGAACTGGCGATGCGGGTTGGCGAAGACATCGCCGTCATCGACGACGTGCTCTCCCGCCAGACCGATGCGATCCTGCACCACCCTCGATTCCGGTCGCTCGAGTCGTCGTGGCGCGGTCTCGAGTGGCTGGTGAAGCAGGCGGCGACCGCCGACGCCTCGGGCGATGGCAGCGGTCGCGTGGAAGTACGGGTGCTCAGCGTTTCCAAGCGCGAATTGGCCCGCGACCGCTCGAGCGCGGTGGAATTTGACCGCTCCGTCCTCTGGCGCAAGGTCTACGAGGAGGAGTTCGGCACCGCCGGCGGCACGCCCTTCGGGATGCTCGTCGCCGATTATCACTTCAGCCACCATCCCGACGACGTGAACCTGCTGACCGGGCTGACGGAGGTGGCGGCCGCCTCGTTTTCGCCGTTGCTCGCGACGCCGGCACCGGAACTGATGGGCATCGATTCCAACTCCCGGTTGAACACGTTCGTCGACCTCAAGATCCACCAGTCTGGTCCCGACTTCGTGAAATGGCGGGCGTTGCGGCGCCGCGAAGAGAGCCGATTTCTGGGGCTGCCCTTGCCACATGTCCTGGGCCGCCTGCCCTACGACGGCTGGGTCGGGCAGCAGCGTGTCGAGGCGTCGTTCGAGAAGTCTTGGGCCGAGCGTGGATTCCGCTACCGTGAAGAAGTCGACGGCCCCGGCCCCGGCAACCGGCTCTGGATCAGCGCCATCTGGCCGCTGGCCTCGGTCGTGCTGCGGGAGTTCGGCCGCACGGGCTGGTTTGCGGACATCCGCGGCGGCTCCCGCGGGATCGAGGGTGGCGGGGTGGTGGATGGCCTCCCGGTGGAAGGCTTCGACGGGTTCCATCTTGAATCGGCGTCCCGCGGACCGACGGAGGTGCTCGTCACTGATTCGACGCAGGCGCAGCTCGACGAGGCCGGGCTGATTCCCCTGTGCGGCACCGGGCCTGACGGACGGGCCGTGTTCCATTCCAATGCCTCGCTGCACGAGCCGGAGAAATTCGATTCGCCGATCGCCACGGCCAACGCGCGAATCTCGGCGATGCTGCAATACATGCTCTGTGTTTCCCGGTTCGCCCACTACCTCAAGGTGCTCGCCCGTGACCGGGTTGGATCATTCGTGGAGCCGGTCGATCTCGAGACATTCCTCAACGAATGGATCAACGACTACGTGACGCCCGACGACCAGGCCTCCGCGGAGGTCCGCGCCCGGCTGCCGCTGCGGGCCGCGAGCGTGGAGGTGCGGGAAGAGCCGGGCACGGCCGGAGCCTACCGCGTGATCATGCGGCTCCAGCCCCACTTCCAACTCGATCAGATCGACGCCACGCTCAAGCTCGTGACCACGATCCACCGCAGCGAGCAGCGGTAGCCCGGTCACAACCACTCGTTGTGGGTAACATTGTTTGCTTCCATTCGGAGGAGTCCACATATGGAAACGGTGAGGGAACTTCTGAAGTCGGGCAACCTGGCGGCGGCCATCGATGCCATCACTTCCAAGGTGAAATCCGCCCCGACAGACCTGGACGCCCGCTGGCTGCTCTCGGAGTTGCTGGTGGTTTCCGGCCAGAACGATCGGGCCGACCAGCAGCTCGACGCCCTGATGAATCTCGAGCCACGGGCCTCGGTGACCGCCGTCCCTGTGCGGCAGCTGCTGCGGGCCGAGGCGGCGCGGCGCCAATTCTTCGAAGAGGGCCGCGTGCCGGAACTGCTCGACGGTGCCGACGATGCCATCCGCGCCCGTCTCGAGGCGTTCGTGCTGCTGCGGGCCGGCGACCGGGCCGGCGCGGGCCGGATCGTCGAGCAGGCCGAGAAGGATCGTCCGGCACTGGCCGGAACGATGGGCGATCGCGGCTTCGGCGACTTTCGCGACCTCGACGACATCACCGCCGGGGTGTTCGAGGTGTTGACCCACACCGGGAAGTATTACTGGATCCCGATGCATCGGATCGACTCCATCGAATTCGTACCGGCTGAGCGGCCGCTCGATCTTGTCTGGCGTCAGGCCCACATGGTGGTCCGCGACGCGTTCGAAGCCGACGTGCACCTGCCGGCGGTCTACGGCACGCTCCAAGGCAGTGACGACGCATCGCGACTCGGACGTCGGACGGACTGGCTGGGAGAAGATGGCGAGGCCGTGGTCGGCGTCGGCAGACGGGTGTTCGTGCTCGACGGGGAAGACACGATCGACATGATGGATCTCCAATCCCTGCGGTTCGGCTGATTGTCCCGGGCTGTTCCTCCGCCTGATTCCCCGCCATGCCAACCCCTCTTTCCAACCGCGAACTGTTGCTGCCCAGCCTGCTCGATCGGCTGTTCGACGACAGCCCGGAGCAGTCGACAGAACCGCTCTGGCACGAGGGAATGGTGCTGAAGGTGATCAAGCGGGGCCTCTGCCGGGATCTGCAGTATCTGCTCAATGCGCGGCGGCCGCTCGACCATATACCGGAGCAATACGCGGAGCTGCGCACGTCGCTGCTCAACTTCGGCCTCCCCGATCTGCAGAGCCTGGAAGTCCGTGAGGATTATGAGCTCTCCACGATCTGCCGTCGGATCGAGGAGGCCATCGCGGCCTTCGAGCCGCGCCTGCGGCATGTCCACGTGGTGCCTCGGCTCGACGGCCAGGACCGGCGGCCGATCGACCGGCGGCTGCGATTCATCATCGAGGCGGAGCTTGTCGTCGAGCCGCTGCGCGAGTCGATCCGGCTGGTCTCATCGCTCGATTCCGGCAGCGGTGACTTCGTCGTGGAGGGATTGACGTGATCGACGACCTGCTCCCGTTCTACGAACGCGAACTGGTGGTGCTGCGCCGGCGCGCGGCCCAGTTTGCCGAGCAGAATCCGAAGATCGCCGGCCGGCTCAGCCTGGGCCGCGACGACTCGCAGGATCCGCACGTCGAGCGGCTCCTGCAGGGAGTGGCCTTCCTCAACGCCCACCTCACCAAGCGGCTTGACGATGATTTTCCCGAGTTGGCCGACGCGTTGCTCGACCTGCTCTATCCGCACTACCTACGGCCGGTGCCCTCGATGACGATCGTCGAGATAGCGATCGATCCGAAACAGGCGGCGCTGATCGACGGCCACAGGGTGCCACGAGGGTCGCTGCTGGAGTCGGAGCGGATCGACGGGGATGTCTGCACCTACCGCACCTGTTTCGACATGTCTCTCTGGCCGGTGAAAATTGCCGATGCCAAGCTTTCGGGACCGCCGTTCCGCCTGCCGATTCTCCCGCCGGCCAACACGCAATCGGTGCTCGACATCCAGATCGAGCCGCTGTCGAAGGCCGTGCCCATCGGCAAGATGCATCTGGGCAAGCTGCGTTTCCACCTCCACGTGGGCGTTGGACAGCCGATCTACCTGCTCTACGAGCTGTTGATGACGCGCTGCGTGGGGATCGTGATCTCCAGTGGCCCCGAGGACGTCTCCCCGGTCGTGCTCCCGCGGGAGCGGCTCGTCGCGGCCGGCTTTGACACCGCGGATGCCTCCATCCCCGCAGATCCGCGGGCATTCCCCGGCTACCGGCTCCTGTCGGAACTTTTCGCCATGCCGCAGAAGTTCCTCTTCATCGATCTCGAGGGGCTTTCGCCGAGCGTCATCGGTCGATTGAGCGACCGGATGTGTGTCTCGATCTTGCTCTCGGCTGCGAGCCGGGAACTGGAGCGGCTCGTGTCACCGGCGGTGATCCGCCTCGGCTGTACGCCGGTCGTAAACCTGTTTCCTCACCGGCTGGATCCGCTGCGGATCACCGGCACACGGTCGGAATACTGCCTGGTGCCGGACGTCCGTCGCCCCCGCAGCATGGAGATCTACACGATCGATTCCGTCCGCGGCAGCACGCCCGGCGGCAAGCCCTTCAGCGTGCTTCCGTTTTACTCTCCCTCGACGGGAGCGGCAGGGGGCGTCGCGCCGGCAGCCGGAACGACGCTGCCGATGCGCTGGTCTGCCATGCGCCGGACGCATCAGGAGCCGCGACCGGACGGAGGCCTGGACGGTGCCAGCGACATCTGGATGGCGCTCGTCGACGCCGAGGGCGGCCCGACCCGCCTGCTCGACGTCACGATTCACTGTGAGGCGACCTGCTCGAATCGCAACATGCCCAACCGGCTGCCGTTTTCGGTGGGCAGGCCCCGCTTTGCGCTCACCGAGGGCCAGGGGCCGGTGGGGACGATCACCTGCCTGAGCCGTCCGACGCGGCCATTGCGTCGGCAGCCGGGCCGAGGCAACGCCTGGCGGCTGATCTCGCACCTATCGCTGAACCATCTTTCGCTGGTGGATGGGGGCGACGGCCGTGCGTCGCTGGCCCTGCGCGACATGCTGAATCTCTACCTGAACTCCGACCTGGAGGACTTCAGCCAGAAGCATCGCTGGATCCAGGGCCTCAGCGACATCCGCAGCCGCCGCATCGCCGGCCGCGTTCCCGGTCGGTTTGGCGGCGTGGCCCAGGGGCTGGAGGTGACGCTGGTCCTCGACGAGAGCCAGTTCGTCGACAACACGGCCTATCTTTTTTCCTCGGTCTTGGAGCGGTTTTTCGGCTCGTGGGTGACGATCAACGCGTTCACGCGGATGATCGCCACGTCCCGCCAGAGGGAAAGCCGTAAGGAGCAATGGACATGGCCGCCGCGGGCGGGGAACCAGGTCCTCGCCTGATCGACAGGCTGGTCAAGTTCCCCCATCAATTCGATTTTTTTCAGGCTGTGCGGCTCGCGCAGACCGCCGTCTATCTAGACGCCGTGGCGGCGGGTCGCGAACCGCCCAGCGAGGTCGGATCGACCGCCTCGAATGCCGATGCGGATCCACCGGTGACGTTTCACTGCGAGGTGACCCTCGGGTTTCCCGGAGCGGCGATCACCCGCGCCCAGATCCTCCCGGAGGCGGACGACGCCCGGGACGAGATCGCCGCAGACGCCGCAGCGGACCCGCGGGTGCCGCGGATCGATCTCGACGTCACCTGCTTTGGGCTGGTCGGGCCGATGGGCAGCCTGCCGCTCTCGTACACGACCTTGGTCATCGATCGCATCCGGCGGTTTCGCGACCACAGTCTGCGGGGCTTTCTCGACATCTTCAATCAGCGGGCGATCGCGCTGCTCTACCGCACCTGGGCAAAATACCGTCAGCCTATCCAGCAGGAGCGAACGCTCATCCGCGGCATCGGCACCGAATGGGACGATGGCGCGGCCAGGCCGCGTGATGCAATCACGGCCGCGGTCGCCTGCCTGGTCGGCCTCGGAGGGCGGGGGCTGGGCGGAAAACTGGCCGTCGATGACGACGTCATCTTCCGCTATGCCGGCCACTACTCCCACTTTCCGCGGTGTGCAGAGTCGCTGGAGTTGCTGCTCACCGATCTCTACGGCGTGCCGGTGCAGCTGCATCAGTTCATCGGCCGCTGGCTCGACCTTGAAAAGCCGGACCAGACGCGGCTGGGCACCCGCGAGCATCCCGACGGCTGGAACGCCCAACTGGGAAGCACGGCGATCGCCGGGTCACGGGTCTGGAGCGTGCAGTCGGCGCTGGAACTGTCGGTGGGTCCGCTGTCGCTCGAGCAGTTTCACCGCCGGCTGCCGGGCACCCGTGAACTCGCGAAGATCGGTGATCTCGCCCGCCTCTATATCAACCTCACTTACGACATCCACGTCCGGCCGATACTGGCGGCGGCGGATGTGCCGATGACGAAGCTCGGCGGCGCGATGCTGGAAGCGGATGGCTCGCCGGCCGGCAGCCGGCTGGGCTGGACGACATGGCTGCTCAGCAAGCCATCACGCGTCGACCGCCGCGATGCCGCCTTCGCGGTCGTGCCGTAGGATCACTGAGGCCCAAAGCCGAATGGCGCTATCCCAAGCCGAATGGCGCTATCCCAAGCCGAATGGCGCTATCCCAAGCCGAATGGCGCTATCCCAAGCGGAATGGCGCTATCCCAAGCGGATCGTCTTGCCGTCGATCGTCACGTCGTTGTCGGCCAGTTCGGTGATCCGGCCGGCCTTGAGGTCGTAATCGCCCTCCACCTTCGTGTGTATCCGGCCGATCCGGCGGTGGAGCGTTTCGGTGATCCACTGCGTGGCGTCGTTGAACCGCTCGAAGAGGTGGCGGGCCGTGAGTTCGAGCTTGGTGGCCACGATCTCGACCAGATCGCTCTTGAGAAACACCCCCTCCTTGGCCAGCATCTCGATCCGGCCCCGTGGAGCGTGAAACTCGATGTCGCCGGGCGCGGTGAACGTGGTCGTGCCGGTGCCCTCGAGCACGCCGATCACATACCACTCCGTCCCGCGGCTGATCACGAGCACGGTGTCGCCCACGACCGGCGCGTAGCTCTGCGCCACGGCCACGCGGGCGGTGCAGCGGCCGCCCGGATGGTCGAGCTCCACCTGCTTGTGCGACACCGCCGCCACGGTGGCCGGGCCGAGGTAGGGAGTCTCGGGGGCCGGCACGGCCGGCGGCTCGCGGAGCAGCTCCTCGACGGCGAGGTGGGTGTTCTTAAACGTGGGCTTCATGCGGCGACTCCGGTCGGATCGCCGGCAGGCGGGGTCGGCTGGATCCCCCGATTGTAGCAGTGCGGATGCAGGCCGCCATGGACTCTCTCCTGGAGGATTCAAGGCTCAGTTCGCGGGACGGCACCTCACAGCAGAAAAGCGGTGGCCGGTCAGCGCCCGGCTGCGACGGACCGAGCGTGCTGCCGTGCCAGCGCCGTTGCTGCTCGACCTTCGGGTCAGGGGCCGAAGAAGACCTTCGTCTGACTGGCGTGCACCTGATTGCCGACCGGCATGTTGCTGTTGGCTGTGTTGTTGTGGGCCACCATCACGCCGAGGTAGGCCGCGCCATGCCCCTCCACAAACACCTTCCGGCTGCCAATCTTGATCCGGCAGGGGCCGGCCACCGATCCCGACACCACGCCGCCGCCGGTGCCCGCCTCGTTGCCTGTGCTCATCCAGATTTCGGTGTTGGTGGTGGCCCCATGCTTCCCGACGATGAACACCTTCTGGGCGAGCGTGGGCAGCATCGCCTGCTGGAGCGCGGCGACGTTGGTGTAGGGAACGGGCACCTCCGTCTCGCCCTCTGGCACGATGCCTGCGTGGGCATCTGTGGGTGTCTTGCAGACGTCGTTGTGAGCCACGCACATGCCGGCGGGGCCGTTGTTGGTGGCGGGAAACGACACGGCTCGTACCTCTGCGGTGGATAGACGGCGGCTGCCGGACGTCTGCCCGGCACGGCATCGCTTGAGGATATCCGCCCTGGCTTTGGGGAGCAAAGAACGACCCGGACAGCCAGCCCGCCCCAGGCCGCACAGTTTCCCATGAAAGCTGGCGCAGCAGGGCTGGCTGCCGGAGAGCTGCTTCATCATGG
>Ga0209598_10000449_pt1 | contig 32688 bp, 24 predicted proteins | sample M_140807_EF_Meta_FD_187317 | JGI IMG/M metagenome (GOLD analysis project Ga0209598, IMG submission 187317) | Freshwater microbial communities from Lake Montjoie, Canada to study carbon cycling - M_140807_EF_MetaG (SPAdes) (version 2) | ecosystem: Environmental > Aquatic > Freshwater > Lake...
GTTCATGGGCGGGCTCCGGCCATTGCGCCAGTTGCAGGCCAAGGTCCACGGCATTCCGCTCGACGACGACGGCATGCGCATCGACCTCCTCGAAGCCAAGCTCAAGGAACTCGTCGACGCCGGAACCCCAGCCAAGCTCGTCTACACCATCCCGAACTTCCACAATCCGGCCGGTGTCAATCTTTCCCTTTCCCGGAGACACCGTCTGGCCGAACTTGCCGACCTCTTCAATTTCGTCATCCTGGAAGACGACGCGTACGGCGAACTCCGGTTCAATGGGGAGCACATAGCCGCCATCTACACCATGGCGACACCGGGCCGGGTCGTTCGGTCGGCGACCCTCTCGAAGATTCTCTCCGCAGGCATGCGCGTTGGCTATCTCCTTGCCCCTGAACCGGTCATTGCCCGCCTGAACGCGATGAAACTGGACGGTGGTGCAAGTCCGTTCACAAACCGACTGGCCGCCGGCTATTACTCGCAACACGGCGACGCACATATCCATCAACTGATCGGGATCTACCGGCACAAGCGTGATGCACTGGTCCGTGGCCTCGAGGAAGGCTTCGCCGACGCGCCTGCACTAAAGCCGGTCTGGCGCATCCCGAACGGCGGCTTCTTCCTTTGGATGAGACTTCCTGATGGCATTGACCCCGTGAAAGTTGCCAAGGAAGCCGGCGACCGCGGTGTTGCGTACGTTGGCGGGCCTGCCTTCTTCGCCGACGGCAGCGGACGTGAGTACATCCGTCTGGCTTGGAGCATGCTTTCCGAACCCGACTTGGTGACTGCGGGCCACCTCGTGGCGGAAAGCATCAAGGTCGCCGCCCACTCGTAACGCTATCCGCGGGGCGTGCCGTCAATCACGCCCCTTCTGGCTGCAAATCATCGACGTGCACGTACAGACCGGGACCAACGGATCAATCCGCGGGTCCGGGTCTGCATCATGCGCGCATCGCTGTCAGGTTCCCGGACTGGTATCTGCGCAGGCCGACAGTGAACGTTGTTACGGCAACACTGATCGACCCGATGGTCCCCGCAAGGAGAACCAGCGCCCAACCCCAATCCCATTCGTGCAACAAGCTGACTGGGATGTACGCCACAAACCCTGCCGGAACCACCGTGTAGAGGACTACCTTGACGGCGCCGGTGAAGAGTTTCTCGGGATAGGTCGCAAACGTGATCAGTCCGAAGATCAGCTGATCTGACAACGTCTCGGCACGCCCGGTCCAGAACGCCAGTGAGTTGACTGCAATGGCGTACGAAACAACGATCGTTGTGGCAATCAACGACAATCCCACAAACGCGACGGCATCCATCGGCGTCGGCGAAGCAAGGAAGGCAAACACCGCTACTCCGAACAGGGCATCTCCCCAACCCGAGGTGTCCATTCGGCTCACCACCAGGTGCAGGATCACGGGTTTGGGTAACACGAGATAGAAGTCGAGTTCGCCACGGGCTATTCGAGAGGCCAACGTGAACGCGCCACCTGCTAGCCCAACGGCCAACCCGAACGCCGTCGCACAGATACTCCACACAATCACGATGTCCCGGAACCCATAGCCGTCAACACTCGGGAACCGCGTAAAGAACAGCCACCAGAAAACGACCCAGATTGCATCGTTGATGACCATTCCAAGTACCGCCGAAAAGAATGCAGCGCGGTATGCCAGTGCGATCCGGAGGTTCGCCCACACGTAGGCCCCTGTGAACCGTACGACGTTCATCACTCGCGTCACCCACCCTGTGCCGTGACCCGACGTCGTGCCACGCCATATTCCCACCAGACCAGACCCCCCGCGAGGGCCAGTGATCCACCTAGCATCGTGAAGAGACCGGACACATCCGCAAGACCGGATGAGAGAACCAAGCGCGCGGGCCCATGGATCATCGCCGCGAATGGCAATGCCCGTGCAATGGCACCAACCGTGTCGGGGAAGAGGTCGATGGGGATGAGAAGTCCCCCCAGGATCATCGAGACCCGGGTGTAGATCAGGTAGATCGAACTCGTGTCCTCGATCCAGAACGCGCCCAATCCGATGCCGAGAACCATCACGAAGTCAAGGAGCATGGCCACCAACGACGCTGCCAGACCGACAAGCAGCGGCACCGGCCCGACCGGAATGGGACCGACAGAGAGCAGGGCAAACACGCCGCCAACCAGTAGGGCGAAGGCAAATCGAACCAACCGCTCGGCAAGGTAGGCGCCAAAGTGAGCGCTGACGTATCCGCCCGGACGCACGAGCGCGTAAGCGAGGTCACCAGTGCGGACATCAGTGTCAATCTTGCGTGCGAATGCCACCCTAGAGGTGATGAACGCCTCGGTTAGAACGAGGTACCAGATAACTTGCGCAAGCGTGTATCCGCCCAACGTGTCAGCACCCTGGAAGCGAAAGGTCGCTTGCCAGAGCTGCGTGAGGACGAACAGCAAAACGGCCAGGATGATTCCCCCGAGCGCGACTTCGCCAAGGTAGGCCATCTGATCACGCAAATGGACCACAAAGTAGGCCTGGATCACCCGCATCCGATAGGCCGCAATTCCCACTACGCCACGACCACCGCGACCCCGCACCGACGTCACGACACCACTTCCGATGAAGACGCCTGCCCATAGATCGCGGCGATCACATCCTCCATCGGTGGGTCGGTGATCGTGAGATCGGCAATCTGCATCCTGCCAATCAGGCCGGCGAGCACCGTCTCTGCCGGCACGACGGTCGTGTCGACCTGAAACTGCCACCTCATTGGCGTCAATTGCGTGGAGACCACGCCGGACATGATCGGACTTTCCCCAGTAAATGGCGAAGAAAGTTCGAGTGAAATGGTCTTGCGCCGGACAAAGTCACGCCGGAGCGTCTCGATAGACCCGTCAAAGACCACGCGGCCGGTGTGGATCACGATCGCCCGGTCGCAAACCCGTTCAACGTCACCGGCGTCGTGCGAGGTCAGGAAGACCGTGACGCCATCGCGCTGGTTCAATTCCCGGATGATCGATCGCAGCTCCTGACGCGCAATCACGTCCAGTCCGATCGTCGGCTCATCGAGGAACAGGATGCGCGGCGAGTGCAAGAGCGCCGCCGCCACTTCGCAGCGCATGCGTTCACCGAGGGACAGCGTGCGCACCGGGCGATCGAGCAACCCGTCAAGCCCGAACCGTTCACACAAGGCAGCAGCACGTCGGCGCGCCAGATCTGCATCGAGATCGTGGATGCGTGTCAGAAGGGTGAACGAGTCCCGCGCGGGAAGGTGGTACCAGAGTTGCGACTTCTGGCCGAAGACCGTTGCGATTTCTCGCGAAAGTGCGTCCCGATCCAACCATGGGACATGCCCACGGACCGTTGCCATCCCCGCCGTTGGGTGAAGAATGCCGGTCAGAATCTTGATGGTCGTGCTCTTGCCCGCACCATTTGGCCCAATGAACGCGACTGACTCGCCAGCGTTCACGTGAAAGGTCGTCGGGTGGAGCGCGACGGCTTCTACCGTCGGCCGACGGGTCCAGAGCCTCCGGAGCCCCCGTATGGGCACGCCAAGGTCCGGCCTCTCAAACGTTCTCGACAATCCTTGAAGGGAAACAGCTATCTCGCTACGCATACCTGTCGCCATTGACAGTTCATCCTTGGCACACGTCTCGGTGCCGGCTCCGCAACAACCCGGCCCGCACTCCCACCCTTGCGCTCCCGATTCTAATCGAGTTACCAGGCGAGGACCTACCGGAACGGCAAGATACAATCTGCAGCGTGGCCCGAGAAGCACTTGCAGACCTGATCCGGCACGCCGCGACCGTCGCACAGACGAGCGGTCTGCTTCCAAAAGTCGCCCTGCCGGAATTCAGCGTTGAACCGCCGTCCAGACCTGAGCACGGCGACTACGCAACCAATCTGGCGATGCGCCTCGCTAGGGCCGCCCGGATGGCTCCAAACGCAATCGCCCAGATCCTGGTCTCCTCCATGCCACCGAACGACATGGTGGCAACTGCGGAGGTTGCAGGGGCCGGATTCATCAACATCACGCTGAAGCCGGAGTACCTTGGTCATCGCATTGCCTCAATCATCGAAGAGGCGGGTCACTACGGAAACAACAATCAGGGTGGCGGTCGCCGGATCCAGGTTGAGTTCGTATCGGCCAACCCAACCGAGCGTCTGCACGCAGCAAGTGGACGGGCAGCTTCGTTAGGTGCTGCGCTTGGCAACCTCCTCCGGGCATCCGGCTGGCAGGTCGAACTTGAGTACTACGTCAACGACGCCGGAAGTCGCCTCGCCGCATTCGGTCAGAGCATCCTCGCTCGGTACCTGGCAGCACGGGGCCATGTTGGACCTGAAACCGAGGTGCCGAAGGACGGCTATCACGGGACATTCATCGCCGAGTACGCGCAAACGCTCGCTGCGTCGGTCGGAGAGCGCTACGAACTCATGCCGATGGCGGATGCCGTGGCTGAACTTGCCCGCAACGGTGCCGAGCACATGGTGGCGTTGCACCGTGCCGACATGGAAGCGCTCGGGGTGCACTTCGACGTCTGGTTCCGTGAACAGGCGCTGCACGACCGAAATGAGGTCACCGCAATCGTCGATGAACTCCGTAATCGCGGATTCGTGTCGGAGCGGGATGGAGCCGTCTGGTTTTCAAGTACCGCACTCGGTGATGATCGCGACAACGTGCTGATCCGGAGCAACGGCACACCGGGCTACATGACCTCGGACATCGCCTACCACCGGGACAAGTTTGTCACCCGTGGCTTCGATCAGGTGATCGATATCTGGGGGGCCGATCATCAGGGTCACGTCGGACGCATGAAGGCGTCCATGCAGGCCATCGGTATCGACCCAGATCGCTTGACCATCATCCTCCACCAACTCGTGGTCCTGCGCCGAGGCGATGAGATCGTCAAACTGTCCAAGCGCACGGGAAACATCATTGCCCTTTCCGATGTGATCGAAGAGGTAGGCAAGGATGCGTGCCGGTTCTTCTTCCTTGCGCGGTCGTCCGACAGCCAGATGGACTTCGACCTCGAACTCGCAACGCGCGAAGCCGCCGAGAATCCGGTCTACTACGTGCAATATAGCCATGCACGCACTGCCAGCATCATGCAGCTTGCCGAGGAACGAGGTGTCGCTCACCTCACCGTTGACGGTCCGCCTAGCTACTCACACCCGGCGGAGATTGCACTGGTGCGCGCGCTGATCCGGTATCCGGAGGTGGTTGCCGACGCAGCGACAAACCTCGAGCCACACCGCCTCACCTTTTTGGCGCAGGAAGTCGCGTCACTGCTCAACGCGTTCTACCGCGACTGCCGGGTGCTGCCGTCAGACCGCCAACCTGTTGAGGACGCGGTGATTGCGGCCCGCCTGACCCTTGTTGCCGCCACTCGTGCGGTTCTCGCACACGTCCTCGGCCTCATCGGGGTGAGTGCCCCGGAACGCATGGACCGTCTCGACCGACCCGAATGACGCGCCTGTCCCCTCGCCCGTCGCATCGGAGGAGGGGTCGGCGCGTCGACCCTCTACCGTCACGCGGTGTAGTGCACCCATGAACCCGCCGCCTCATCCAGTATGAAGGTGACATCTGGGTGGAGTTGGAGGAACGAGGCCGGGTTGCGAGGTGTAATCGCACCACGCACTGCACTCGCCAGAATGGAAGCCTTCGCCATGCCACTGGCGAGGACGAGGATCTTCCTGGCCCGCAGGATTGTCCCGATCCCAACCGTGTAGGCCGTCGAGTACCGCGCGCGGAGTTCGGGTTCATCCTTGAGCCGTGGCGCAAGTGACGGGAAGTTCCGCAGCCACGTATCGTCGGCAAGCGCGGCGACATGCGTTGGCCCGGTCAGCGTGTCCCCCGGTTCATTGAACGCCAGATGCCCATTTGCCCCGACACCCAGGATTGCGAGGTCAATCCCTCCCGAAGCGTCGATCAGACCCTCGTAGCGGCGAACCTCCGCTCCGGCATCGGTTGCCTGCGGGTTGGGTAGGTGCCACGCTCCCTCCGGAATATCCACATGGTCGAACAGGTGTGACCGCATGAAACCGTGGTATCCCTCTCGGTCATCGATGGCGATACCGACATATTCGTCCAGATTGAAGGTCGTCACGCCACTCAACGACAGCCCTTCATCGCGATGCCTCCGGACGAGATCTGCGTACAACCCGATGGGCGTGGTTCCGGTTGGCAGCGCAAGGACAATCGACGGGTTGTGTCGAATGGCTTCGCCAACGATGTCTCCGGCCCGGAGGCTCATCGCGTTGTAGTCAGCTTCGAGCAGGATCTCTGGAACGTGCACAGTGGGCCTTTCGACGGTCTCATCGCGTGCCTGAGAGCACGGGAGTAGCGTATACGAACCTCTAGGGACGACGGTAATGTCCACGGGCACCCATGCCCGCTTCGGAAAAGTGGTACGGGATGAGGTGCGTCCCTGCAGACGGTAATGGTGCCATAGGCAATATCCACCAAACCGCCCGCTACCCCCATCCCGCCGAAACGGGGCGGGGGCCGTAGCGCTCACAACTCTCCGTGTAGGTCCTCACTCCAATCAGTCGATCACCCGTCTCAACACCCCGCCCGCGTTCGCCAAATGCTGGTCTGCCTCCGCAATCGAGCATCCGAGCATCGCCATCACGATTGCGGGCTTCACGCGGTTCCCGGAAGCCTCCAGCGCAGCGTCTGCCCTCGCCGGTTCGACATGCCCAATCCGTGCCACCAGATCACGCGCACGAGCACGCAGCTTCCGGTTCGTGGGCAATACATCGACCATCAGGTTTCGGTACGTCTTGCCGGACTTGATCATGCTTGCTGTCGAAAGCATGTTCAGGACCAGCTTCTGTGCGGTTCCCGCCTTCATCCGTGACGAACCGGCCACAACTTCCGGCCCGACAATCACCTCGATTGGGATGTCGACTGCGCGGGAAAGCGGCGCATCGTGGTTGCAGCAAACGCCAACCGTGATCGCCCCACGAGCCCGGGCTTCACGCACCGCGCCGACAACATAAGGTGTTGCTCCGCTTGCGGCGAGGCCCACGACAACGTCTGACTTGCCTACCCCCAAGCGAACCATTTCCGACGCGCCGGCATCCGGGCTGTCCTCAGCCGCCTCCACGCTTGAGCGCAACGCAACATCGCCGCCTGCAATCACGCCTTGCACGAGATCGGGTGACACACCGAACGTCGGCGGACACTCTGACGCATCGAGCACGCCCAGTCGTCCAGACGTCCCGGCACCGATGTAGAACAGGCGACCACCCGCGGACCACCCGGCCACGATTGCCTCGACAGCCATCTCGATGGCGGGAAGTGCTTCCGACACGGCGTTCGCGACTTTGCGGTCCTCGTTGTTGATGATGGCGAGTACTGCCGCTGTGTCGACGATGTCAATCTCTGCGGAATCCGGGTTCGAGGCCTCGGTCATGCGCGACGCCAACGGCAGGGTGACCAATGCGTCGGCTTCGTCGGGCATCGTTGCGTCCCCGATGGTCATCCGCCATCTCCCGGGGGCAATAGTCCCGCCTCACGCCTCGCAAGCCAGACTGCGCCCTCGACTGGCTCGTGCGCAGATACGGACGGGCGAGCGTTCGGCACGTGTTCTGACAATCGGGATGCAAAGCCATCCCGAAGTCTCGCCGATGCCGGCCACAGTCCACCCGCAAGGACGATTGGCAGGTCGCGCGACCTTTCAAATGGCAGCGCATCGATTACCGCACGCGCACTCGCGACGAGTTCGGCAGCCGCCTCGTCGACGAGCCCGGAGGCAACCGCATCACCTGCTTCCGCATCACGAACGACGACTGGAGCAATCCCCGCTGTCTCGGCGACACCCCACGTCTGCGCTGACACGATGCCGATCAGGTCTGGAGGCGTTGACGCCCCCACGTGGGCAAGGACCGCACCTGTGAGAGAGGTCGCGGGCGCGCGCCCATCATGAGCCCGGCAGACTGCCCGCAAGGCACCATATCCGAGCGCATATCCACTTCCCTCATCACCCAGAATGGATCCCCACCCTCCGGCACGCGCCCGCACACCATTGCACACCCCGAAGGCGATGCTTCCGGTGCCCGCAATCACAACCACCCCGTCAAGGGTCGATGCACCGGCAGCCAACGCGGCCACGGCATCGTTCGTGACGATCGGCAAGCCACCGGGAAGTTCCCACACCAGTCCCCGCGCATCCACACCCTCACCGCCGTCGGCCGCGGCGTCGGGAGTTGATTGTCCCGCTGCCGTAAAGTCGGCGATTGCACCAAGAACGGCTTCAGTTGCAACCGGAACATCAGCCGGTCGGTCGACGCCAGCAAGCGAGACCGCGAGCCCACGGACTTTCACCGCACCCGTGGTGCTGGACAGGAGGTTCCAGATGAGAGAACCGATCCGTTCCCGCACGACCCCTGCCCCAACGGTCTGGAGGTTTGCGCCTGCGCCCACTGAACGCGCCAGTTCGCGACCGTTGGCGTCAGCGAGGACGGCTACGGTCTTTGTGCCACCGCCGTCAATCCCGATAACCACCACGGTGCCGGCCGCAATCGTGTTTCCGGTCTGCATGGATAACTCCCCTCGACCATAGTGCAATGTGGAGCCAATTCTCGTAAGGCGCCACGGGTACGAGATCTGCTCAGGCGCTTGGAGGGGATCCGTCCGGGAGAAACAACCGCGACATCAGCGATCGATAGTTCGACCCCGGCACGATCTTGCCCATCACCGTCGCGTGACGGGCGCCCGTGCTTGACGCCACCGTGTTCTCATTGCCACGGATAGCCGCGTTTCCAAGCATTGCGAACAGCAGCGCCTCCTTGGCTTGCGAGGCAATCCCGTATTCATCCACCGTCGAAAGCCTGACCCCAGGAATTCGCGCCGCAATTGCGCTCATGATCGCCGGATTGCGAGCCCCACCGCCTCCTGCCACTACCTCGACAACCGGAGCACGATCGGGCGCATTGCGGACGATGTCCGATGCCACCGTCGCCCCGGTCATCGCGGTAATCGTCGCCAAGATGTCGTTGTTGGGTAATCCGCGACCGCGGCCTTCAGCCAGCACTCTCGCGGCGTACTGCGCCCCGTACCGCTCCCGACCGGTTGTCTTCGGTGCCGGCGCACGAAAGTAGTCGTCGTCAAGGAGATCCCGCAACCACACCTCATCGACAGCCCCTGCCGACGCCATCCGCCCACCCTCATCGAACCGAATGGCACCGCCAGTCAGTTCGGACACGATCCAGTCAAGCACCATGTTGGCAGGCCCGGTATCGCACGCGATGCGCGGTGCATCAGCACCGTGTGAAAACGGTGGAAGCACCGTGATGTTGCCGATGCCGCCAAGGTTGAGGAGCACCCTGGTGGTGTCGGCGAGGCGAAACAGCCTGTCATCCAAGAACGAGACTAGTGGCGCACCGTGGCCTCCAGCTGCCATGTCCCGAACGCGGAAATCGGCAACGGTCGTCACACCGGTTCGTTCGGCGATGACCGAAGGCTCACCCAATTGAAGAGTGCTTCCCGAACCGCCAGCCCGGACGGGCGGATCATGAAAGACGGTCTGCCCGTGCGATGCCACGACATCGATATCACCCGGGGTCAATCCCGCGTTCGCAATTGTCTCCAGAGCCGCTGACGCGAACCACTCCCCAAGGTCCGCATTCAGGCGACACAGGAAATCCGCCGTCGCGGTTGCCGTATGGAACGACGCGAAGACAGCATCGCGTTGCGCGGGCTTGAGCGGTACATGGTGATGCACAAGACTGCGGACATCGGCAAGTGACGGCGACGCGGGCAACTCGACGCAGACACCGTCAATCCCATCGGCCGATGTCCCGGAAATCAGCCCGATCACCCGCAAACGTCGTGACGCCATCACACCTTTTCTCCCCGGGCGAAACCCTGTCCGCACATCAGAATTCCCGGCCGAGTATGCCAATCCGTGAGTGGCACGAAAGTCTAGGGTCGATGAAGCATCGGAGGCAAAGCCTTGGGAGTGCAGGTGTACCGAAACTTTGTTCTAGAACTCACGTTCTACTTCTGACGCCGGGTGCGGCACGACGCTCACACCCCGAAATCTCACCAAGGACAGAGCAGGCATGACCGCGATATCTGCGACACCTACGTCACTTTTGCCCGAAAACGGACTAATGACCGGCAGAACTGGCTTTCCCAAAGAGGCGGGAGCGCGCAGGGCAGGCAGCGCCACTACCAATCGTCAGCAGGCCTACCCACCAGTCACCCGGTCATCACATCGCGCCGGGGCGCGCAACAGACACGAGGGCACCACTTGGCTGAACGAGGAAGAACAGCGTCACGATCCTGGGCAGAGGCTGGCGAGCATGTTCGAAAAGGCGGAACCTGCGTTGCGGTTCGGCATGGCCGTTGCAATCGTATTTTGCTGGAGCCTGAACTTCGTGGGACGTCACCCAGTCACCGGCGGGGGACCGATGGAACTTGCGAACAGCGCTCTCGAGGCGTGCACCCTAAGCCTGATATGGATGGCAATCCTCGCACGCGCTGCCTACTTCAGCATGCTCCAACACATACTCAGTGACGCGACATCGTCTCCAGCTCGCTAAATACGAAGGCTGGTTTGCAACCAAACCATTAAAAGCGTGCCCCCACGTGCTGGTCGCCCCACCGCATTTCGCCGGAGAACGATCATGCATCGCCGTCGCCCACCCCGTCGGGCATGGATCACGGCTCGGAAATAAGCGACTGAAGGTGGCGGCTTGCGACAACCGGACGCGACCCGATCCCGTCAATCTCGATGCTCGCCGCGAAGACCTCTACCTCAGACGGCAGTTGCACCAGGTATGGAAGCACTCCAGTGACCCGGACCACACGGCCCGCACCCGGACCGTTCCGGACCCTCGCCGTCGAGATGCCGCCAACCGTCACTGGAGGAGGCATTCCGCCAGAAGGTCCATCAAGTGTTGCGAGCAACTCCGGCGCTGAACCCGGTTCGTAGCCTAGTAGCGAGACCGGCCTCCCGTTCAAGGACGCAACTCGCTCCCAGATCTGGGCCGGACACGCGTCCTCACCAACCGCGAGCAAGACAATCGTGAGGGGCGGCGCCGGGTCGTACGAAGGTGATCCGAAACGCGGACGCGTCAGCGGCCACAGCACGTCATCCCATCCAAGACGGGATACCGCTCCAGGAACGATTCCCGAGGCCAGTACACCGACGGCGCCGCGGGTGGGCAACTGCCTCGCAGTCGTCTCGTCAAGTGGAAAGGAACACGCCACAATTGACCCGGTCAAGTCCATCGGGATTTGGGTCGGTGTCGAAGCCACGATCAGTCGGCCAGCGACCGCACGCCCCGCGCCAGCCACCCCGGAGATCGAAACGGCATTGCCCTCAACGAGCACGCTGTCTGCGAACACGCCAACCACCTGACCACCAACGTGCGCGTACACCTGCGTCTCCGTTGCCGAGCCTGCGACATACGCAACCCCGGAAGTCGTGGAAAAGTAGATGAATGTCCCGGTCGCCGGAGAGACAATGCGTCGGCGCCTCTGCCCGAAGAACAAGCGCTGTTCCGCGAGGAGGTCACCTTCGGCGAGTTGCTCCCCGATGTTCCGGACAAGCATTTTCACGACCTGCTCAGGCGCGACACCAAGGGCACCGGCAACGTCAATCGCACGAACGCGCCCGTTGCGGAAAATCGTGGCCACGTTATGGCTCGCTGCGACCGTCGCCCCATTCTGGACGACGCACGCACCGCGCTCGCCGGTCCAGCGTCGCCACCGGCGGAGGCGTCCACGCTCAACCACTGCCCGGCGTCGAGGCAGATCGTCGCGGACGGGTTCGGGTACCGTGCCCTCGTTTGTCTCGAGAAATCGCGCCAGTTCCTGAGTTGTCGCGGTCATCGATTGCCTTCCACGTGCCACGGGCCCACAATCGGGAGGCGGGCGTAACCCGCTCCCACAACGGGCGTCGGGTGGGGGCCGGTTCTCGCAGTCCTAAATGTCTGCCTTGCCATTTTCAACGAATGAAAGGGCAGGATACGCGCGCAATGCCTGGAACCACTGCAACAGTTTCGCTTGGCGCTTCTCATTGTCGTCGGGAAGAACAAGCGGACGTCCCCGGCAGTCGATGACGATGCCGACGGCACCGCCTTGAACCTCGACCCGCGGCGCCGCTGCTTCTCCCTTGCCCAATCCCACGTCAAAGTCACGGGACGGATAGAGCTTGAGGGCCGCGCGCTCGCCGATGGGCAAGGGCAGGATCTCGATCACCCCGAATGGCACATCCACGTGCAGCGGCGCACGATCACTGTAGATGACCTCCACGCGGATCGCGGTATCTCCTTCGTGACCTTTTCCCTCTGGAGCCACGCAAATGCCGAGACTCAGCAATACGTCGTGTTCAAGGTCGGTTCCGACGGCAAGGCTGCCACCCATGTAGCCAAGCACCCCGAGCAACGCCATGGAGGTGGATCGATCGAGTGCGAGTTGGGTCAGCCGTGTCGGTTCGGCCGCGTCAAGCATCTGCAACACCGCCTGGGCCAAACGAGGCGTGCGGGCCAGGGCACCACCACTGCCGATCAGCAGGTCTGGCGGCGGGATCGAGGCCAATCCTCGCGATCCCCCACGCCACGTCCGGTCAGGTTCGAACCGCCGGCCGAGACGCTCAAGCGTCGCTCGCATCGCCTCTCTGCCGAACGCATGATCGATCAGTAACTCACGCACCGTCACCGGCACGCGCCAAGGAGTCATCTGAGCCTGTCTCGCGTGTGCGAGCAACTGCGCGTCGTCGATGTCGAATGGAAGCCAGCGCGAAATCGCGGACGCGCCAACCTCTCTCAGGAGCGCGAGGCGCCCGGTGGCGGCACCGACGTCATCGCGAACGACATTCACCCCACGCCTGGCGTTGAGCATTCCGGTGTAGGTCGATGCCATCGTGTAGGTGGCACCACTGTGGACCGCAAGGACGTCGACGTCATACCGGTCAGCGACGTTGCGCGCCGCCACGAAGATCCCGTGCAACGAGGAGTGGATGATCATGCCCCCAGACGGACTGGTCAGCGGTTCGCGATCCACGGGATCTGACCAACGCTGGTAAAGGGACTCCATGATCCGGCGACCAACGGCCTGGAGGATTGGCTGCGGTTCCGGCCGCGTCAACTGGTGACGGCCCGGAAGGTAGTTGTCGATCATCAATTTGAGCGAGTCAAACTGGCGGATATCACCGGCAAGGATCAGATAGGGAACCGTTCCCGCCATGCCGAGACCGACCGATTCCGCAACCGCGCGTGCACGTTCGTGGTCGAGACCTCGCGAACCCGACATGAGTACCACGATGTCGGGTGAACCGCTTTCCAGGAATGCACCGATGACGTCAGGGTTCAGGCCGGCTCCGTCGAGAACCATGGGGTCCAGAAGGACAAGGGGCAGGGTCTCGAGTTCTGCAGTCGCGACGGCAGCATCCTCTGGAGACGGCGCAATTACCGCCACCCTTGGAAGCGAACCGGCTGAAGTGATCAGCGCTCGTTCCCGGGGCGCATCGGCCCAGGTGCGTCCTCCCGCCTCAAGGCACTGATTCAGTGCCCGGGTGAGTGCCCCCCGAACGTCGGGCAGACCATCGTCCCCGAGGGTTGAGCATTCGCCGATCGAGACAAGGCGCCGTGATCCCGCAACCAATTCGAGCAGGTAAGCCCGAGTGACAACGGTGCCCACGTCGACCGCGAGGATCGGTTCTCGGGTTACGACTGGCTCCGAGACGTTGTTTACCGCCGTCAAGCGTGTTCCTCCGGCGTCGGCCGACGCGGACGTTCCACCGTCGCGGACGCCAGCCATCTGCGAGCGAGGATATCACCAGTTCCGGGGAAGGCAAACAGACCCGGGTGCATCAGTTCCGGCGCGCCTGTTGTTCAAGCTTGTCGAGCACCTGCGAGAGGTGGCTCAGCGTCATTGCGCTCCGTCGGCGTCCGCGTTCCACCTCGGCGACGAGACCACGCGAACAGTGAGCCGCGTGCGCCACGGCCGCCTGGGAAATGCCAAGTGCCTCGCGCCGGCTCCTGAGACTCTCACCGGTAACCGCACCATCTGGCGCCGCCCAGTCTCCGTCCGGAAGCGTCCACTCCCCACGACTTCGCGACGCTCCACGTCCGGCAGCCGCCCGCGGCGCTGGTGCCTCATTGGCAGGCGTCACGCCACTTGACGGCGGCACACCGACTTTCGCCTGAATCGTGGCGAGCCTGACCACCGCGGCCTGCAATGCCTCGTGGATTGCCTCGAAGACCGACCGGAGTTGCCGGATCTCCTGTGTGATCGATTCGATGTTTTCGGTGTCGTTCATCTTCACGGGCTGCGCGATTGCCACGGACGGAGTTCCTTTCATCAGGAAGGGCAATCCGGGCACCGTGCCAGATCCACGAGACAAAATCACCCGAACTGCCGGCCAGCCCGGGTTCGCATGACACGCCAGTGATCCACCCACCAGGAGACATTCATTCCGCGCACCTCACGATGGGCGGGAATGCCTACACCCGGTCACGACACCAAATGTCCAAGCCAACGGACGCCAATAGCGCGCACATTATGTCGCATCGCGCGGCATTGCCGCTAATCGCCGCGGCACGATTCCCATCGCGTCCGAACCCCGCTCCAACCATCTCCACCACCCATGTCAATCGCTTCGCCAGGCCACGTCCGTGCAACACGGAAAGGGGTCCGGCCCGCGCATGCGTCACAGCATGGAACGCAGGACTTCCTCATTAATAACCGGGACGTTGTGCTTGGCCGCACCCTTGATCTTGCTGCTACCCGGTTTCTCCCCGGTCACCACAAAGGAGGTCGCGCCCGACACCGAGTCGGAGACCTTTCCTCCCGCAGCCCCTACCAGGGCCGCGATTGAATCCCGGGGTTCCGACATCGCTCCAGTCAGGACGAACGTCTTGCCAGAGAGTGGCCCGTCCCCCGCAGTCTTGGGTGATTGGACCGCCGGAACCGGAGACATGCTTCCCGCCGAAAACCGTTCGAGCAGTTCGAGCATGGCCGGGTTGGAGAGCGCGTCGTTGACCGATTGCGCCACAACAGGACCAACCCCCTTCGTCTCGAGCATCTGCGCACCGAGCGACCCGAGGAAGTCGTCTCGATCGGTCCGCAACCGGTCGCAAAGGGCATCCAGAGAACCAACCAAGGGGGCAACCAGTTCGGCTGTCTCACTGCCAACATGCCTTATCCCTAGACCGAACAGGAAGCGCGCGAGTGACGTCTGCCGGCGCGTACGGTCAATGGCATCACACAACTTCCGTGCCAGTATCTCCCCCATTCCCTGGCCGTCAATCGCGAGCAAGTCCGGAAGCGTCAAGTGGTAAAGATCGGCCGCGCTTGTAACCAAACCGGATGCGATCAAACGGTCAATCCAGTTGCCACCAAGGCCCGCAATGTCCACCGCAGATCGTCCGGCAAAGTGCCGGACACGGGCCGAGCGCTGTGCCGGACACGACGCATTCGAGCACCGCGCAACGGCCTCGTCACCATCCCGCGCGATCGGCCCGTCACACGCCGGACAGGCGGTAGGAAATGCCCATTCGGTTTCCTGCCCATCACGACGCGAACCATCAAGGTCAACACCAAGGATTGCAGGAATCACCCCACCGGCCCGTTGCACCCGCACCCAGTCCCCAATCCGAAGGTCAAGTGCGCGGACTTGGTCGTCGTTGTGCAATGTCGCACTTGAAACGGTCACTCCTCCCAGCCTCACGGGTTCAAGGACAGCCAAGGGCGTGACCGCACCAGTCCTTCCGATCTGAACGGCAATGTCAAGAAGGCGCGTGACAACAACCTCGGAGACAGCGACCTTGTACGCCACCGCCCACCGTGGATCCTTCGCCACGCTGCCGAGCCGCTCCTGGGTGGCAAGGTCATTCACCTTGACGACAAGGCCATCGGTCTCCTCATCCCAAGTCGCACGGAGTTCCTGCAATCCGGCGAGGACGGCAACGGTCTCTTCAAGATCGACACACTGGCGGTTGTGGGGGTTAGTACGAAACCCCCATTCACGCATTGCCAGCAACGCTTCCCAGTGGGTTGAAAACGGGCCAGTTGCGACGCCGAGTGGGCGAAGCCGGTCGAAGACGCGTGTCACCGCGTCCTGGTCAATCGGGTCCGACGCCACAAGGTCGGCAACATCCGCTTCGAACGCGAACTGATCAAGCGGAAGTGCGCCCCCGCCCTCGTCAAGTGTCAACACTGTCGCGGTGTACGCGGTAAATCTGAGCGCTCGACCCGCGGTGATCCGGGGGTCAAGCTGTCGCACACTTCCGGCCGCGGCATTGCGCGGGTTCTGATAGTTGGCCTCTCCAGCGGCGTCACGCGCCTCGTTGAGCCGCGCGAAGGCGTCGAGAGGCAGCGTGACCTCTCCCCGGATCATCAGGAAACGGGGAACGCCCTGCCCGCCATCGACGCCCATGGACAGGGCGAGCGGGATTGTCCGAATTGTTGTTGCCTGGGCCGTGACCTCTTCGCCGATCTCCCCATCACCCCTCGTAGCCGCTCGCACCAACCGTCCATCTGCGTAGAGGAGTGCGAGGGTCAGGCCATCAAGTTTCGGCTCGACCGTATAGCGAGGGATCTCTGGACCAGGACCTGCCACGCCAATACGGCGATCAAATGCCACGAGGCCGTCGCTGTCAAATACGTTCGCCAGACTGAGCAGCGGTGCCGGGTGCCGTGCTTTCCGGAAGCCCGCTAATGGGGGGCCACCAACCCGCCGGGTTGGACTGTCGGGTAGGACCCATGCCGGGTTTCGAGCCTCGACCGCTTCAACCGTTCGGTAAAGACGGTCGTAAGCGTCGTCGGTAACAAGCGGCGCGTCGAGTACGTAGTAGGCATGCGCGAACTTCGCGAGGCGCGCAACAAGTTCGCGGTACTCGGCGAGCGTAACGGTGGGGCCATTTCCGTCATCTCCGTGCAGATCATGCGTTTCATTCATGGTGAATCTTCAACGAACCCGCCGGGCCGGTGTTGCCGTGAATTGCGTCGTCGGGGGCGCGCAGTCAAGGCACAGTACCCAAGGGACCCATCTCTGCACGTACACGAGCGGGTTTAAAAGGCGTCCTATCAAACACCGGAGATCATGGAACGTGAAATATTTCACGTCTCCGGAGGGCAAGGTTTGCTACATTCCGAGTGTAGTGAGGCAGTAGGAAACGGTGCGGTCGCCAGTCGACACCCAAGGCAAAACCACCGTCGCTGCGTCAGTGACCATCGGATTGGCAGTAAAACGGATCCGTGAACGGCTCAGAGGTCGAGCTGTTCAGGTCGCACTCAGCGCGACGATTGCCGTGGCGTGCCTGTCGATGACCCCCTTTGCCTCGACGCGCGCGCTCTTCGTGGCATTGATCACGAACCCTGGAAACAGTTTCGGGGTGCCTTCAGTGCTTGCGCCGCAGGCAGCCGTGACGACGCCAGGAGCGGGAGGAGTAATCCGCCTCGCTTGGACAGAGCCACGATCAATCGGAACCGTCACCCCGGCCGCCACTTCTTGGGCCGGGTGGTACCTCATCTATCGGAGCGACTCTCCGGCAACTCCTGGGCCGAACGCGACCCCCTACGCCACAGTCGTGAGCAACGGATCTGGGATCGGATCATTCGTGGACGGCCCAGCCATTCCAACGGTGACGCCGTGCCCAGCAACGGGGCCCTGCACCCGGGACAATGTTCGGTACTTCTATTGGGTGCGAGCCGTCAGTCGCCAGACGGGGTTCGCTTCCCCGCTGATTTCCGTCGGCACGAATGCCGCCGCGGACGCCACCGGGCCCGAGGTGGTTTCGTACAGCCCGTCTTCCAACGCGATTGCGCCTCCGACCACCAAAGTCACCGTTGCCTTCAACGAACCCATTGACTTCGTGTCGGCCGCTGCATCATTCTGCCTCGCTCCATCTGTCACCCCGACACAATGCGTCGCCGTGACCCCCAACCAATCCCGATGGGAACAAAGCGCCGGGGTCTTGTTCGAAGTCAAACCCAATAGCCGTCTCGCTTCTTCGACGTATACGGTGACGCTGAAGAACGGCGCCAACGCCATCACCGACCTTGCGGGCAATCGCATGGCGACTTCGACGTTCACGGCGCAAGGATCCTGGTCGTTCAGCACGGAAGTCCCAGAGAACATCGTGCCAATCCGCTGGCAGACCCCGGCCCTCGACGGTCAGGAATACATGCCCGCGACGGGACCTGTGGTTGGGATCGCGTTTGCGGAACCGATGGACAAGTCGACCGTCGAGGCGGCATTTTCGGTGACCTCAGGCCCTGAGTGTGGATCAAGCAGCGTCCCGTTCACTTCTAAGTGGAATGTGACCGAAAACGCGGTCGTGTTCGCACCAACCAGCGCCCTCAGTGTCGGTCTCAAGCCAGTGACGGACGGCGCTCTCTTTCCCGGCGTCTTCCAGTACGCATTCCGGCTTGCCTCCACCGCTCGTTCAGGCGCCGGGAAGGCGACAGTTCACCTTGATTGTGCGAACGGGCGCTTCACGCCGACGTCTTCGGTTCTCGCGTTCGGGATCAGCGGCGCGCTGAACGTTTCCGGCGCCGACGGCCCGCATGTTGTCCCCGGCGAAACCCTGCCACTCCGTAGCGTGAGCGGGCCGTGGCGCCAAGGCTCCTACACGACCCTTCGGGCGCTCTTTGACGAACCGAAATCTGTTGGCACAGTTTCAGCAACAACCACGATTGGTGGCGACGACTGGTCAGGCCTCGCATTGACCGTCCCCTCAGATGCGCTTGCAGGCGCCCACTTTGTCTCGGTGCAGAACGATGCCGTTCCGTCCGGGATTGGGCAGGATGCCCGCACAGCCGTATTGCCAGTCACCGTGGATCAGCCAACCATTTCGGTGACCTCAGTAAGCGCGAATGATCTCTGGACACCACGTACGATCCTCTCGCCCCTCGCCGGTGACGAGGTGGTTTTGATCGCGGTCGTGGTAACTGCGCCTGGGCGCGACGGATCCGGCACCCGACCAATCCCGAATGCCGCTATCACAATCCGTGCGGTCGCGAACCCAACCGCATACGGCGCAGTCTTGTGCTCCACGTCCGATTGTTCTACTTCGACAAGCGGCATATTCCAGACCGCCACTGACCAAAACGGTGTGGCACGTGCGTACCTCAAGGCACCGAAAGTTGGCGCCCCATTCAGCACCATCGTTGTCCTCGCCCAAACGACAACCGGGGTGGGAAGTGTCCTCCTGACCGATCCGGCACCAATGCCGCCAGGAAACCTCTCTTTCAACCCTGCGAACAGTCGTTTCAGTTGGTCGCCGTCGTCCTCGATGGCTATCGGGGGTTACCGCATCGTTCTCTCGCCAGTCACGGGAGGAGCGATGGCGCCTGAAATCGTGATTGACGCGGGCCTTGCGACGGGGAGCGACACTCCGCCAGGTGCGTTGGTTCCCGGTGTCACCTACAGCGCGGTCGTTGTCGCGTACGACCTCAGTGGCCGTGTCAGTGCCTCATCTTCCGAGATACAGCTCACAGCGCCAACGGCGACGGTCACGCCAACGCGGACCGCAGTGGCAACCGCCACCTTCTCGGTAACCCCCGTCGGTTCACCAACTCCAACCATGGTCGCCACGGCTACGCCAACCCAAGGTGGTTCAGCGACTCCCACGACCATCAGCGGAACTGTGGCCCCGACTGCCACCTTGTCTCTCCCCTCTCCATCGGGAGCAGAGGCAGGGGGTGGGGGATACAGTGCAACCACGGGTCCGACAGTTGTTCCGACGCAAAACCCGGAAACCCCTTCGGCCACCGTGACCGTTGCCGTACCGACACCGAGCGGATCCGAGGCAACGACTGTTGCCACTGCATCCCTGACGCCATTGGCAACCGGCGTGGCGACCACCACTGCCACTCCGATTGTCGCTTCGCCGACGCTGGTCCCAATTACCTCGACTGTGGCGCCCGCGACAGCCACACCCGCGTCTTCTGCAACGCCCGCTTCATCAGCAACGCCCGCGCCTTCCGCTGTCGCGTCATCGACACCGGCAAGCGCGGCGACAAGCGCACCCGCAACGACATCGACAGCCCCTGCCGGCCCCACAGTTGTCTCGACGGCGCCGACAACAGGATTGCGCCAAGGCGTTGGGAACGGAAGCGAAGCGTCGGTACACCATGAGCGCACGGGTGGAGAGGGTGCATCGTGAGCGACAAGCAACCTGACAGGTCGCCAATCAGCACGCCAGCTTCCGAAACCCGACGCATCCCACGGGGCGCCATCGCCAGCGCAATCCGCACGATTGGGGTGCTAGTCGCGACCTTCGTGATTGTGGCGACCTTGGCACTGACCGTCGGCCCTCGGTTCCTTCCTTACCAGACCTTCATCGTGCTGTCTTCATCCATGGAACCCGCAATCCCCGTCGGAGCGGTGGTTGTGACAATGCCCGTTCCGAAGGGTGATCTGGCTTCCGGTGATGTCATCACGTACCAGCGGGCCGAAGAACCGGACATCGCCGTCACTCACCGAATCGTCCGCCTCACCGGGGTAGCCGGTGCCCTCATTGCCCGGACGCGCGGTGATGCCAACTTGGTGGACGACCCATGGGAGGTGACGCTGAGCGCAACCGTCCTGCGGGTTTCGGGGTACGTCCCGATTGCCGGATACGCGCTGATGTTTGCGCAATCGCCGACCGGGCGCCTCGTCACGATCATCGTCCCCGCCTTGATCCTGGCCGCAATGTGGGCGTTCGAACAATGGCAGCGACGGGTGTGGCGACGGTCACACACCCCGGACGGCATCCGCATCGTGACACCGTCCTGACACTGGAAGACCGATGCCACCAACACCCGCGAGAGTGAAGCCACAGGGCGGAAATCTCGGCAAGAAGCCGGGGCAGCAGCCTGTTCCCATGCCCGTCGTGTACGGGTTACCCGTGGCTGCCTTCATCGCAATCGTCGCCATCTTCATTACCGGTGACCGAAACTTCCCATCATTCACCGGAGGCCTCTTCTCCGACGGTCCGCCGATTGCAGTTGCCCTCTCGGACGCCACAACGTTGACCATCCTTTCCGGCGAAGTCAAGATCAAGCCAAAGGGCGCCCCAGACTGGAAGGAAGGCCTCCAGGGTCAGACGTTGGCCACCGGCGACAGCATCCGTGCCGCCAAGGACGCCGCCGCTATCGTCACCTACTTCGAGGGTTCCACCACCGCTATCGAAGATGAAGCCGAAATCGTCCTGAGTAAGATCGAGAAGAACCCCAACGGCGTTACCACCGAGATCAGTACACAGATCGTGGTAGGCAAGACATGGACCAAGGTCGCGCGCCTCCTGGACCCTGCGAGTTCCTTCGCCATGGAGACGCAGTCCGCCGTCGCCGTCGTGCGAGGCACCGAGTTTGCAGTTGGCGTGAACCCCGACGGGTCGACTGTGGTCACTACTGGTGAAGGCGAAGTTGCCTTGGCGCCCCCCGGAGCGCCCCCCGGCAGTGCGGTGTTGGTGAAGGCCGGTTTCGAGTCCAAGGCCTCCCCGGGGCAGCCCCCGACCCAGCCGCAGCCAGCACCGCCACCCAAGCGCGCAATTCGCCTGACCCTCGCGTCACCCGCCGTACCGTTGGTCACCGACGACAAGGGGCGATCAACGGGCTGCGTCAAGGTGGGCGAAGTTGCATGTGCCCAGATGGTCAACCAGATACCCGGGTCAGACTATTCCGGGCCCCAAAGTGAACCCCAGGTGATCACCTTCGCACTTGTGGAAGGCAAGGACCGCGCCCTGACCACAAGCTACACCGGAACCGGTGCCGGTGGGGTCTATCACATCCAGGGTGAAGTCATTGATGACGGTGCCATCAAGTCGTCTACCCAGTTCGCAGCCAACATCAAGCCGAATGAGTCCCAGCAGACCGGGCTTACCGCCAAGGGTGACGGTAGCATCACGGACTTTGCCGAACCCGTAGTCGTCGATTCCCTCCCGTTCAAGGGCGCCTTGAGCGCCGCTCTCCTCGGACCGACACCGACCGGTGAAGCGGGCATGCAGATAGCCACGTTCTCGGCTCAGAAAACCGCTGCCGCCGGGGCGACGCAGACCGCAATCGTCGCCGCCAATGGAGGCGCGTCGCCGACCAGGCCATCCCTCGTCGGAGCTTTGCCGACCCAGGATCTTGCATCCCTGAAGACGCTTGACCCGGCCGCAGCCCAACTGACCCCCCGTGCAAAGGCAACAGTTCCCGCCACAGAAACCGTCCAACCCGCTTTGGCTGCCGCACGTGCGAACGGCACAGCAACACCCGCAGGTGCGACCACGGCTTCACCAGCCGCGTCCCCTAGCCCGGCACTGGGAACACCGACCCCGACCCCGGCAACCACCGTCACCACGACGGTGACCGAGACGACAACCGTAACCCCGACATTGACCGTGACCGGAACCACAACGGTCACCACGACGGTGACCCCAACCCTCACGGTCACGGAAACGGTCACCGTCACCGTGACGGAAACGACTACCGTGTCCCCCACGCCGACCCTTACGGTCACCGAAACCACGACCGCCACCGTCACAACCACCGTGACGCCAACGCCAACTCCCAGCGTCACCGCGACCACGACGGTCACTCAGACATCCACGCCGACCCTTACCGTCACACAGACGCCAACCCTTACGTCGACAATCACTCAGACGCCGACCACCACGGCGACCCCGATCGGCTATACCGTCCGAGGCAAGACCGTCTCGGTCGCTGCACCGGGCGACACCGGGCGTGAACCGCGCGTGACCTTCGATCTGGTGACCGAAACCGGCATCACTGCCCTCGACGGCGACCGGTCTCCGTTTGCAGTGGCCACACCGCCGTCTGGCGAACTTCTCCTGTCAGATCCGATCAATGTCAGTACCTCGGCGGTTTTCACAGGGCCGATTACCCTAGAGATCCCGTTCGACGTCGCCCGCCTTTCCGAGCCATTGGCCCGGGGAGATGTCTCGCGTGACAGCATCCGCCTCCTCAAATGGAGTCCCAGCGCGCGCGACTGGTTTGAACCCGTGGTGACCGGACTGAGTGTCGACGCGACAGGTGGGCGCCTCCTGGCCACAATGTCTTCGTTCGATCCGGTCGCGGCGCAGTCAGGTGTCACGACGCGTGCGGTGAGTGCGTCTGCCATTCGACCCGGTGGAACATTTGTCGTCGCCGTGCCCCGGACAGTCGGTTTCGGCGTGGGAATTGATGGCATCACCAACGTGCGGATCTTCGCTGGCGAAAACCTCGCACCCGGCGCGACACTTACCCGCACGATTACCGTGTCGAATACGACCCGCAAATCGCTGACCTATCGCCTGAAAACGCAACCGACCGCCGGTAGCGGGGATGGCACCATTCTGTTCACCGACCCCAACAATGGTTTGCAACTCAATGTTGCACGTGCCAGTTTGTCGGCTTTCTATTGTGGTCCGCTCAAGGCAGACTTCCCGGTTCCAAACGACGATGTTTCAGGGTGCACCAAGGGAGTAGCCCCCGTGGGTACACCAAAGATGCTTCGTCCATCAGAGACAGATACGCTCATCCTTACGATCACCTTCCCCGAAAGTGCCGGGAACGACTTCAACGGCCCCGTCAATGGCCTCGTCACGACGATTGACTTCGTGTGGAATGCCGTCGAGGTGCCACCTACCCCTGCGACTAGATGATTGTGATCGTGGGAACGTTTGCTTAGCCCCGCGCCGTCGCCAATGATCTACTTGCCGGGAATTACCGGTGCAGCGGACCCGTGGCGGCCACGTCCTTGCGCATCGCGACGTACGCGTCGATGCCCGCCGGGTCAGTCCACGGCGAACGTAGCGTGCGCACCACCCGGTAGCCGGTACGGCGATATACCTTCATTGCGGCCTCATTGCGCGCGGCGGTGTGGAGCAGAACCCCACTTGCACCCGCACGCACCATCGCACCCTCAACCGCTAGCAGGAGTGACCGGGCAACACCCTTCCCCTGCCAATCCGGCCTAACGGCAAGCATCGAGACGTACCCCTCGTCGGGACGGGTCCGTCGACGGGCGAAGGCAAGTCCCATCGGCCCGAACGTGGCTGGTAGGCGCCACATGTTGTTCCATCCCATCAGTTCCGGAAACCTGGGACGGTCACGTTGGCGGCCGTCTCGTCCGAACTCTTCGGCGCCAGGTGGGACGGAAATGATGAACCCAACCACGTCTCCGGATGCCGAAACCGCAACGGTCGACACCGCAATCCGCGCAGAGAAGGATGGGTGCCACATCGTCGCGAGGGTGACCGCATCTACCCCCAGGCCGCGTCGGTAATCATCGAAAGCAAGGCCGAAGACCGTCGCCATCCCGTCCGCATCTGCTGGAATGGCTTGACGCAGGTACACCTGTCCAACAGGGGACACACCCGCTTGAGGATTATCAGTAGGCATGGCACATCCCGATATCTGTCAGATTGTGATGAGACGGTGCCCTCAGATCCCGGCAACTTCTCGCACAACAACAAGGCCCCTCCTACAAGGAGGGGCCAAAAGTGGCGGTCCCGACGGGATTCGAACCCGCGATCTCATCCTTGACAGGGACGTATGCTAGACCGCTGCACCACGGGACCATGAAATCGGCACGACTAAACAGCGTCGATGACGGGGAAGTGTATCTGGCAAAGCCTCTGGGCGTCAATCTTCCGGTGTTTGCAGCGATCCGCTGAACCCTGCCACTCGCGAACCTCTGAACCTGGTGTGGCCGCGCTCCCGTACCAAGGTTGTGTAACAATATTTTCATGTGGATCAATCTGGAAGGCCGTTTCGAAGAGTTGATCGAAATCAATGATCGCACGATTGAGTTCATGGAAGCCCTCGCCGACACCCGACTAAAGTTGGTCGGTAAGGATGAATGGTCAACTGGCGAGACCGTGGTCACAGGCCTGACCCCTGAAGAGGTCATAACCAGGATGGTGACGGCACGGCGTGCGCTCGTGCATGGGTTTCCCGAGGTGAGGGAACACAAGGAAGACTTGGCCAACTGGGTGCGCCCGGGTTCCTAGTACGTAGCAGCAACAATTGTCACAACCGGATAACCCGCCCGTAACGTCCCGTTGGCACAGTTCGAAGACGGTAAGAGGTCAGGGTCATCACGATGCAATCGATCCAAGTGCCACGCCCCACAACTGTTGCAAGCCCGTCGGCGACACCTGCATGGTCCCGCGATCTCCTCATATTCATCGCCTTCATCGCCCCGAATGTTGTCACCCTGTGCGTCTTCTCTTACTGGCCAATGATCCGGAACCTCTGGCTCAGCTTCACGTACTGGGACATGATCGCGCCGGAACCCCTGTGGATTGGTCTCGACAACTGGGTTGAGGTCCTGACAAGCGCCACCTTCTGGACGGTACTGCGCAACACGCTCGTGTTCACAGTCGGTTCAGTCGGAATCACGATCATGATTTCGTTGGCGCTTTCGCTCCTCCTGAACCAGAAGCGCGTGGGACGAAATCTGGTCCGCGCCGCAATGTTCGCTCCGGCGATCTTGCCGGGAAGCGCGATTGCCTTGGTCTGGACGTTTCTTCTCGCCCCCTATTACGGACTGATCAGTCAGGCCGCAACCGGCCTCGGGATGCCAATGACACGTTGGCAGAACGATCCTGTGTGGGCGATGCCAACCGTGATCCTCGTAGTCATCTGGAAAACCACGGGGTACGACGCCGTGATCTTCCTCGCGGGTCTCCAGGGCATACCGCGCGAGTTGTATGAAGCCGCGCGTGTCGACGGAGCGAATGCCTGGCAGCGGTTCGTGAACGTGACCGTCCCCGGTCTTAGCCCGGTTGCATTCTTCCTGACTGTCACGTCAATCCTGTCCAGTTTTCAGGCGTTCGATGTCATCCGGGTCATGACCGGCGGTGGCCCTGTATTTGCAACAACCACGCTTATCTATCAGGTGTATAGCGAAGCCTTTGTCGGCTTCAATGCGGGTCGGGCCGCGACCTACGCCACCATCCTGTTCGGTCTCATGCTCGCCATAACGGTCGTGCAGATAAGGATGGTGGAGAAGCGGGTCACGTATGAATAGCGTCACCTTCGCTTCCGCCTCGCGCATTTCCTCTAAGTCCACGGATCTTCCGCGAGCGACGTCACAGATGCGGGCGTCGCGCCTTGCAGGCGCCATCGCGGCCTACCTTGGCTTGGGTCTTGCGCTGGTGATTGTCGGCATCCCGACCTACTGGGTGATCATCGGGGCACTCAAGACCAATCGTGAGATTTACACCGTGCCATCCACGTGGTGGCCGCCGAACCCCGCGTGGAGCAATTTCCCGGCCGCGTGGGCCGCAGCCCCATTCACGCGGATGTACCTCAACAGCATCGCGGTGACGTTTGTCAGCACGACCTTGAAGCTCGTGAATGCCACCTTCTGTGCCTACGCGTTCGCCTACCTGCAGATTCCCGGCAGGAACCTGATCTTCATGTTCATCCTTGGTGCGCTGATGATTCCTGAGGAAGTGACCGTCCTCCCGAATTACCTCACAGTCGCGTCACTTGGTTACGTGAACTCGATCACCGGACTGATCCTGCCAACCATCGGGTCAGCTTTCGGAACCTTTTTCCTCCGACAGCACTTCTTGTCCCTCCCCAGGGAAGTGATTGAAGCTGCCCGTGTCGATGGAGCCGGCCACCTCCAGATCCTGTGGCACGTCGTCCTCCCACTCTCCCGTCCCGTCCTCGCCACGCTCATCCTGCTGACCGCCGTGGCACGGTGGAACGACTTCCTTTGGCCCCTGGTGGTGACCAGCAAGGACACCATGCGCACCCTCCCCGTCGGCATCTTCTTCCTGTTCACGCAGGAAGGCACCACCGAATGGGGCGTGGTTCTCGCGGGCACGATCATCGTGATCGCGCCCATCATTGCCCTCTTCATCGTGGTGCAACGGCATCTGGTCGAGGGAATTGCTTCCGGTGCCGTCAAGGGGTGACGGCCACCGCAACACGACGCGCGGGTGTTGTGCCGCGCAAACAGGAAGGAAACGCAAGCATGAACCTGCGTACACGCCGGGGCGCATTGTCCGCCGCCGGGTTGTTCGGGACCGGACTCGCCCTCGCCGCCTGCGGCGGTGACGCCGCGTCTGGTGGCGCCGCCGCCCCTGCCGCTTCATCGGGACCGGTCAAGCTCGTCTATTGGGGCGCCTTCGCCGCCAACCTCGGCAAGGTCCAGGAAGAAGTCGTCAAACAGTTCAATGACTCACAGAAGACGGTCACCGTCGAGCACCAGTTCCAGGGCAGCTACGAGGAGCTCGCAAACAAGCTGACCGCCGCGCTTCAGGCCAAGCAGGCACCGGACATGGCCGTGCTTTCCGACGTCTGGTGGTACAAGTTCTATCTGAACAAGGCCATCCAGCCAATGGATGACCTCATGAAGGCCGAGAAGGTCGACACCAAGGACTACGTTGACTCACTGTTCAACGAGTACGTCCAGGGCGGCAAGAGCTACGCACTGCCGTTCGCCCGCAGCACACCGCTCTTCTACTACAACAAGGATGCCTACAAGAAGGCCGGCCTCCCCGACCGCGCCCCGAAGACCTGGGATGAGTTCGTCAAGGACTTCGCGCCGAAACTCAAGGGCGCGATCGATCCCAAGCAGTTCGTCTTCGCCAACGGTGGTTACTCCGCCTGGATCTTCCAGGGTGTGATCTGGCAGTTCGGCGGAGCCTACTCTGACAAGGACTTCAAGATGACCCTGGGGGAACCCAAGGGCGTCCAGGCAGGTGAGTTCTACCGCGACAGTATCAAGGCCGGATGGTCCCAGTCGGTCAAGAACGATACCGATGAGTTCAAGCAGATGAACGCGGTCAACATCATCAACTCGACCGGAAGCCTGGTCGGCATCCTCGACGCCGCCAAGGGCAAGTTCGAGGTCGGAACCGGGTTCCTCCCCGAAGGTCCCGCCGGCTTCGGATGCCCGACGGGTGGCGCCGGTGTAGCCATCCTGTCCGGACTGGCCAAGGAAAAGCAGGCCGCTTCCATGCAGTACATCGCCTTTGCGACCAGCCCGAAAGTTCAGGCTTCTTGGTCGCAGCAGACCGGCTACATGCCAGTCCGCAAGACGGCGATCGATAGCAAGGAGATGCAGGACTTCATCAAGACCAATCCGAACTTCAAGACCGCCCTCGACCAGTTGCCAAAGACCAAGTTCCAGGACAGCGCCCGCGTCTTCGTGCCGAACGGCGACCAGATCCTCGCTAAGGGTCTCGAACGCATCCTCGTCAACCAGGAAGCGCCGTCGACAGTCTTCAAGGAAGTCGCCGACACGCTGACCAAGGAAGCCGAACCGGTCATCAAGGCCCGCAAGGCCCTCGGCGCGTAAGGCTGTCACTTCGGGGCTGCCAAGGCGCGACGCCCGATGGCGACGCGCTCTTGGCACACCGGACACTCGCACGGCGTGACGGTTCGTCCTGCGTGGGCGCACCGCCACGCCGTTGCTATACTAAGCGTGCTTGCCGAGGTGGCGGAACTGGCAGACGCGCTAGGTTGAGGGCCTAGTGGGGTATCCACTCCTCGTATGGGTTCAAGTCCCATCCTCGGCACCATTACACACACTGGTCCACGCTAAGGGATGATCGGAACGGGCGGTTAGCTCAGCTGGTAGAGCACGGCGTTTACACCGCCGGTGTCGGGGGTTCGAGCCCCTCACCGCCCACCCGGCGTTGCTTGCTGGTCGTTCCACACCTCTCGCGTGCCACCTTGGCGTTCTGGCCTGCCGAGATAGCTCAGTTGGTAGAGCATGCGACTGAAAATCGCAGTGTCGACAGTTCAATTCTGTCTCTCGGCACCATCTCCTGCATTGTTCCCTTTGCAGAGACGGGTCTCACAGACCCGTTGACGCACCCGGATGGCTTCGGCGCGTTCGCGTATGGTGGCCACGGCGTACCCACTTGCCTGCATTGGGCGCTTCCCGAGTCTAGACCTACACGGCCCGCAGGTGACTGCAAAGTTCGCCGGGTGCATGGTTGACCGCAGGACCATGGATGGCCCCACCGTCAGAGCGCCGTTCGCCACCCGTCGGAACTGAAATCGTCGTAGGTAGGTCAACCTCGACGCGTAAGACAAGGCGACAGTCAACGCATCTCACCACGGTGACCGCGTCATGCGGCACGAAGTCTGAGAATCCGACGCCCGTATCATCGTGTGAGACCAAAGCCTCGACCCGACCGACACAACTTGGGCAAAACACGTGCGAAGACCCGGCAGCGCTTGCAAATACGGTCCCCATCAACCGGGTAACGCTTCGGCACAACGGTAGTTGCAAGCCGGTTGCCTTGGAACGACAACATGACACGATCGTTCGCGGATTTTGTCGGGAATGACGCCGCCGTCACCCAGATGCGGAATGCGTACGCGCGTGGACAAGGTACGCACGCATACCTCATCACTGGCCCTGCCCAGATCGGCAAGCGCACCCTTGCCGTTGCGTTCGCCGCGCAGGTGGTCTGCCACGGGCCGCCGCCTGAAGCGCCGTGCGGCGCCTGTCCGTCCTGCCACGCCTCGGGCCGTAACGGGCATCCGGACATCCATCTTGTGGAGCGTCGCGATGAAAAGCGGACCATCCTGACGGAACAGGCTCAGGAAGTGATCCACCAATCAAGCCTGCACCCGTACCTGTCGACCCGCAAGGTCTTCATTGTGCGCGAGGCATCAATCCTTGAAAACGAGGCCGCCAATCGGCTTCTCAAGACCATTGAGGAGCCTCCACCGGACACCGTGATCATCCTGACCACGAACGACGCCGACCAGGTCCTGCCAACAATCCGTTCGCGATGTCGCGAGGTTGGGTTGCGGACCGTGCCCCTTGCGACCGTCGCGAAGGGCCTGATTGACCGGGGCGTCGATGGCGACCAAGCCGATCTCCTTGCACGCCTGTCAGGGGGAAGACCTGGGTGGGCCATCTCGACGTCCGATGATCCCGCACAACTCACCCGTCGCGATGACCACCTGACGCTCCTCGAGACGGTCCTCGAAACACGTCGGGCGAGGCGGCTTGCCCTCGCAGACCGCCTGGAGGACAGTCGTCAGGTGGCACGCACCCGTGAACGAATGGCCGCCGCGTTCGAGGATTGGGTCACTTGGTGGCGGGACGCCCTGGTTTGCCATGCAGGATGCCCTGAACTCATCACGAATATCGATCGTGAAGGGGCGTTGAGGCAGGCTTCAGGCCGACTTGACGCCCCCCAAATCATCGCCGCACTCACCCGAACCCGCGAGGCGTGGGCACACATCGATGCGAACGTCAATCCCCGTCTCGCCATCGAGGGACTATTCCTCGACCTGCCAGACCTCACCTGACCACCGGTGACCGGTTGCTAGACTATCCTCACTCCGACCGTCGGGTCGGGAACAGGAGTTCACGCACCGCATATGCCGACCTACGAGTACGTCTGCACCGCTTGCACCCATCGTTTCGAACTCGTGCAGAAGTTTTCCGACGATCCCATAACCGAATGTCCCGAGTGCTCCGGCAAGGTGCGAAAGGTCTACTTCGCCGCCGGTGTTGTCTTCAAGGGTTCAGGTTGGTACATCAACGACAGTCGCCCTTCGGCACCGTCCGAGACTACGCCTGCGCCCACGCCTGCAGCCACTCCGGCCCCGGCAACCGAGACGAAGTCAGATACCGCCGCTCCGGCAAGCGCGCCTGCGGCCGCCCCCGCGTCACCGGCGCCAACCAGTACGGGAACCGCAGCCACCTCATCGTCTTCGCCGGTCTCGGCGTAGCCGGCCCACTGACCATCATGCGCGCCGTTATCCAACGTGTCCGCGGTGCGCTTGTGGAGGTTGCCGGGGAACGTGTGGGGGAAATCGGTCGTGGCCTTGCGGTTCTCATCGGCGTTACCCATGAGGACAGCGAGGATGACGCCGTCTGGATTGCACGCAAGATAGCTGAACTCCGGATCATCGCTGACGACGAAGGCCGAATGAACCGTTCACTCGTCGACACCGGTGAAGCGGCCCTCATCGTCTCCCAGTTCACACTCTTCGCCGACACAAGGAGTGGCAGACGTCCCGGGTTCACCGGGGCGGCGCTCCCGTCGGTCGCGGAACCGCTCGTCACGTCCGTCATCGTCTCGTTACGATCCCTTGGCATACCCGTTGCCACCGGGAAGTTCGGTGCAGACATGACGATCAATCTCGTCGCCGACGGCCCAGTCACGATCCTGCTAGACAGTGCGGAGCGTCCCGGTAAGGATGGATTCCGCGCGGCTCCTCTTGGTGCCGGAAAGGATGCCCGTGGAACGGCGACCGCTTGAACGCGTCCGAGGCACTCAGGACCACCAAACACGTCAGGCATCGAGCCTGGATGCCATGCGCACCAAGTGCGAATCCGCATTTGGGCTTCACGGCTTCCGCCGCGTTGACGTGCCGGTTCTCGAACCTGCCGAACTTCACCTCAGGAAGTCAGGCCTCGAAATCATCTCGAAGCTCTACTCCTTCCACGACCTTGGTGGCCGCCGGATCTGCCTCCGTCCCGAATTGACCGCGAGCATGGTGCGGGCAGCAATTGCCCAACCGTCACCGCGTCTGCCAGACAAGATGTTCGCAACCGGCCCGGTGTTCCGTTACGAACGACCCTCTCGAGGCAGGTTTAGGCAGTTCATGCAGACCGGGGTCGAAGTCCTCGGTGCCGAAGGTGTCCTTGCGGACGCGGAAATCATCGCCTTGGCAGCAACGACCCTGGACAGCATAGGGATCACCAAGTACACCGTAACCATCGGTAATGTCGGCATTTTGGGTGAACTGCTGACCCATCTTGGCCTCACCGGTCGTCGAAGGGCCCTGTTGCTCGAAAGCCTTGAGGACGCCAGGCGTCACGGTATCGAGGCCGTCCGGACCAGGTTCGCCTCGCTAGACCCGGACGTCATCCACCCGGACGAGACCAGCCAAATCCACGGGAACGCCGTCACATCAGACCTTTCTTCCGCATCCGAGGACGCGCTTGCCCGTCTGGTTGCCCAGACCAGCGCAGGCGACCTTGGTCGTCGAACCCTTGAAGATGTGACCACCCGCCTGGCGGCACGCATGCACGCAGACACGGCACGTGCCGCGGTGGACCGGGCGCTCGCCTTCATCGACGAACTGGGGGCCGTTCGCGGGGATCCCGATACCGCCCTGGATGCGGCCCGTGCACTCCTCCTGACCCACGGACTCGACCCGAAGCCGTTGGATCAACTCTCGGAAACAATCACCCTTCTCGACGCGTTCGGTGTACGGCGCGAACGCGTTCAGATTGACCTCGGACTGAGCCGCGGATTGCAGTACTACACCGGAATGGTCTTTGAAGTGGACCATGAGGCCTTAGGTGCTGAGAAGCAACTGTGCGGGGGCGGACGATATGACGACCTCTACCGCGTCCTCGGCGGACGGCAATCAGTCACCGCAATTGGGTTCGCGTTCGGCCTGGAACGGTTGGTTCTGGCCAAAGATGCCGAAACGGGCGACGTCAGCGGCGACCAAGTCCCGGATGCGGTTTTTGTCGTTCCATCCAACCCAGGCGACGCGGTGATTGCCGCCCGCGCGGCGACTGCGCTCCGGCAAAAGGGGGTCACCACCACGCTTGACACGAGCGGGCGCGCCGCCCGTGGCGCGGTTGCATTCGCCGCCAGAGAGGGTTTCGCCTATCTCGCAATGGTGTCACGCGAGGATCCTCCCGGCACCCTTCGCCTACGCCCTATCACACCGGAGGGCGTACCGGCCGATGACACCAGCGCCGTGCCCGATGGGCCAATCCCGATCACATCGGCCCTCGAATGGTTTCGGGAGAACCCGACCGTGAGTTCCGGC
>Ga0209598_10000452_pt1 | contig 32585 bp, 32 predicted proteins | sample M_140807_EF_Meta_FD_187317 | JGI IMG/M metagenome (GOLD analysis project Ga0209598, IMG submission 187317) | Freshwater microbial communities from Lake Montjoie, Canada to study carbon cycling - M_140807_EF_MetaG (SPAdes) (version 2) | ecosystem: Environmental > Aquatic > Freshwater > Lake...
AGCATCTCGCCCTCACCGACCACGACGACCTCGACGGCCTGGCTGTGGCGGCAGCTGCTGCGGCGCAGCAGGGTGTCGGCTTTGTGCCAGGCGTCGAGATCTCGGTGAGCTGGCACGACGTCACCTTGCACATCGTCGGCTTGGGCATCGATCCCGACAACGCGACCTTGCGCGACGGCCTGGCGCAGGTGCGCAGCGGTCGCGCCGAACGCGCCGAACAGATGGCCGCCGGACTGGCGCGCGCCGGCATCGGCGGGGCGCTCGCGGGCGCATACCGCTACGCCAGCAACCCGGCGCTGATCAGCCGCGCGCACTTCGCCCGCTACATCGTCGAGCAGGGTCATGCGCGCGACACCAGCGCGGTGTTTAAACGCTACCTGGTCAAAGGCAAGCCTGGCTACGTTCGCCACGTCTGGGCAACGCTGGGTGATGCCGTGAGCTGGATTCGCGCCGCGGGCGGCATCGCCGTCATCGCCCACCCCGGACGCTACCGCATCAGCGTGGCGCAGATGCACGACCTGGTGCGCGAGTTCCGCGACGTCGGCGGCGAGGCGATCGAGGTCATCACCAGCAGCCACAGCACCGAGGATTATCAGCGCTTCGACGCCATCGCCCGCGAGGCCGGCCTGCTGGCGTCAGTCGGCTCCGACTTTCACGGCCCGGACGAGTCATGGATGGACGTCGGCGGCGTGCCGGCGCTGCCCCTGTCGGCAACGCCGGTGTGGCAAGCGCTGGGTGTGCAGCTCAGCGAGACCGCAGCCACCACACCCGTCTGAGCAGCGCCAACCACCCGTGTCCCAGCACTTTCATGTCCATCCGGACAACCCGCAGCCACGCCTGCTGCGCCAAGCCGCCGAGATCATCCGCAATGGTGGGGTGGCCGCCTACCCGACCGACAGCTGCTACGCGCTGGGCTGCCACCTCGGCGACAAGGCGGCGGTCGACCGCATCCGCCGCATCCGCGAGCTCGACGACAGCCACTGGCTGACGCTGATCTGCCGCGACCTCTCCGAGATCGCCCGCTACGCCCGTGTCGACAACGTTCAGTACCGCCTGCTCAAGGCGTGCCTACCCGGCCCTTACACCTTCATTCTGGAGGCGAGTCGCGAAGTGCCAAAGCGGCTGGTCCACCCGAAGCGCCTGCATCTGGGTTTGCGCATCCCCGACCACCCGCTGGTGCTGGGACTGCTCGACGAGCTGGGCGAGCCGCTGGTATCCAGCTCGCTGATCCTGCCGGGCGAGAGCGAACCGATGACCGCCGGCTGGGCGATTCGCGACGCGCTCGAACATCAAGTGGACGTGATTCTCGACGACAGTAGCGAGGCCGCGCACCTGACAACCGTGGTCGACCTCACCACCGACACACCGGCCATCGTGCGCCAGGGTCTCGGCAGCGCGGCACGCCTCGGATTGGCGGCTTAAGGCACAATCCGCCCATGGAATCCACCAGCGAGCTGATACGCGCCGTCAGCATCTTTGCCATCCCGGTGCTGTTCGCCATCACCCTGCACGAAGCCGCGCACGGCTACGCGGCACGGCATTTTGGCGACACCACGGCGGCCGCACTGGGGCGCATCAGCCTTAATCCAGCGCGTCACATCGACCCGGTCGGCACGCTGCTGGTGCCTATCTTGTTGCTGGCCGTGAGCGGCGGCAGCCTGCTGTTCGGCTGGGCCAAGCCAGTGCCGGTTAACTTTAGCGCGCTGCGCCATCCCAAGCAGGACATGCTGTGGGTGGCTGCTGCCGGACCGGCCGCGAATCTGATGCAAGCCTTGTTCTGGGGCTTATTGCTGCGCATCGGTCTTTGGGCGGGCGCCAGCGACAACCCCCTGAGTCTGCCCGACAGTCTGCAATCCCTGGCTCTGCCGCTGGTGTTGATGGCGGCTGCCGGGATCGTGGTCAACATCGCGCTGATGGTGCTCAACCTGCTGCCGCTGCCGCCACTCGACGGTGGGCGCATGCTGGTGAGCCTGCTGCCGAACCGGCTGGCCTGGCGATTCGCCCAACTCGAGCGCTGGGGATTTTTGATTCTTGTTATTTTGCTGGCCACTGGCGCACTCGGCACGGTGATGTGGCCGCTGGTCACTGGCACTGCGGGCATCGTCAGCGGCGTGTTCGGCGTGTCCTTACGCGAGTTGTTCGGCCTGATCAACGCCATCTGACCCAGACACCCGCCAAAACCATCCACGGAGCCCACGAATGTTCGTCGATCGCGTCCTTTCCGGCATGCGCCCAACCGGGATGCTGCACCTAGGCCACTACCAAGGTGTGCTGAAGAACTGGGTCCGCCTCCAACACGAACACGAGTGCTTGTTTTTTGTCGCCGACTGGCATGCGCTGACCACCCACTACGACGACGTCGCGGTGATCGAGCAGAACGTCTGGGACATGGTCATCGACTGGATCGCCGCCGGCGTCGATCCGTCACGGGCGGCGTTGTTCATCCAGAGCCAAGTGCCGGAGCACGCCGAACTGCACCTGCTGCTGTCGATGATGACGCCGCTGGGCTGGCTCGAGCGGGTGCCCACCTACAAGGACCAGCAGGAGAAGCTCACCGAGAAAGACCTCTCGACCTACGGCTTCTTGGGCTACCCCCTACTGCAGAGTGCCGACATCCTGATCTACCGCGCTAACCACGTGCCAGTGGGCGAAGACCAGGTGCCGCACATCGAATTCACGCGCGAGATCGCGCGGCGCTTCAACCATCTGTTCGGCCGCGAACCGGGCTTCGAGGACAAAGCCGAAGCGGCGATCAAGAAGCTGGGCAGTAAAAAAGCCAAGCTCTACGACGACCTGCGCAAGCGCTTTCAGGAGCAGGGCGACGACGAAGCGCTGGAACAGGCGCGCGCACTCATCGTCGACAGCCAGAACATCGCCTTGGGCGACCGCGAGCGCCTGTTCGGCTACCTCGAGGGCGGCGGCAAGGTGATCCTGCCGGAGCCGCAGGCACTGCTCACCGAGGCCTCGAAGATGCCGGGTCTCGACGGCAACAAGATGAGCAAGAGCTACAACAACACCATTGCCATGCGCGACGACGCCGACACGGTGAGCAAGAAAATTCGCACCATGCCGACCGACCCAGCGCGGGTACGCCGCACCGACCCGGGCGATCCGGCCAATTGCCCAGTGTGGCAGTTCCATCTGGTGTATTCGGATGACGGCCGGCGCGCTTGGGTGACCGACGGTTGCAAGAGCGCTGGCATTGGCTGCCTGGAGTGCAAACAGCCGATCATCGACGCGGTGCTGGCCGAGCAGGGCCCCATGCGCGAGCGGGCCCAGCCGTACCTGGAAGACCCGACACTGGTGCGCAACATCGTCGCCGACGGCTGCGAGAAGGCCCGCGACCTTGCCCGCGACACCATGCGCGACGTGCGCGAAGCGATGGGCCTCAGCTACACCTGATCCGGCTTCGCCTGCAGCGGTAGATGGCGCGCCCACAACGCCACCGGCAGATTGAGCGCGGCGACCGCACCCAGCAGCGCGACCACGCCCACACCGCTCGCCAGGGCCACAGCGCCAATCGCCGCGGCCATGACCATCGCCGCCGAGTTGACGATGTTGTTGGCGGCCACCGCTTGTCCGCGTCGATCGAGTGGTGCCAGGCGCTGTAAGGCGGTGTACAGCGGCACGCAATAAGCACCGCCGGCGACCGCCAGCGCGGCCAAGCTCAGTAGCACTGCCGGGGTCCAGGGTTGCAGCAGCCAGTCCTGGACGAGCATCACGCGGTCCGGGGCCGTCGCAAAGTCACCCGCCACAAGGTGCACCACGACCAGCCAAAGGCCCGCAGACAGCGCCATGGCCAACGCCGCCAAAGGCACCACGGACGCGTCTGGCCGTCGACGCAGCAGCGCAGAAACGAGCAGTGAGCCCGCCCCCACCCCGACCGAGAACACCGCCAGCAGCACGCTGACCACGCCGGCATCGCCGTGCAGGTGGTCGCGCACCAGCACCGGCAGTTGCGTCAGCACGGTGGCGCCAAACGCCCAGAACCACGAGATCGCCAACAGTACTGGCCACACCGGCTCGGCACGCGCCCACCTGAGCACGCGGCGGGTGGCGCGCAGCGGCTGCCAGTCGATGTCGCTGAGCTTGGAGATCGCCGCACTGGGCGGCGCAGCCGGCATCCACTGCACCGCCAGACGCCCGGCGAGGGCCGCGAACAGGGAGACCCCCGTCACCTGCAAGGCAGCATCCGTGCCGTTGACCAGCACACCCGCCAGCAGTGTCCCCAGCAAGATGGCGAGGAACGTCGCTGCCTCGATCCAGGCGTTGCCGGCCAGCAACTCCTCGGCGTGCAGATGCTGCGGCAATACGCCGTACTTGACCGGCCCGAACAGCGCCGAATGCACGCCCAACAGAGCCAACGCGACCATCGCCAGCGGCAGGCTGCCGGTGACCAAACCGGCACCGCCGAGTGCGACGATGGCCACTTCCAGCGTCTTGGTGAAACGAGCGATACACGCCTTGTCGGCGCGGTCGGCCCACTCTCCGGCGCTGGCGGACAAGACAAAAAACGGCAGGATGAACACGCCCGCCGCCAGATTGACCACCACGCCGGAGGCCTCGACATGGCCAAGGCCATGGAACAGCACCAGCAGCACCAGCGCGTTCTTGTAGAGGTTGTCGTTGAACGCTCCCAGAAACTGGGCAGCAAACAAGGGGCCGAAGCGGCGACTCAGCAGCAGGGTCATGGCAGCACTATAGCCGCCGCGGATGGCCCGATCGGCACCTCGTGGTCGCGGTTCAGGGCGGCACCCGCGCCGGTGATAGACTCGCCCGCAATGGACACCGCCGTCGCCGACCCGCAACCCCTCGCCCGCCTCTACGGCGAACCGGTCACGGCACTGCCGCGCGACCTGTTCATCCCGCCGGAGGCGCTGGAGGTGGTGCTGCAGGCCTTCGAGGGGCCGCTCGACCTGCTGCTGTATCTGATTCGCAAGCAGAATCTGGACATTCTCGACATCCCGATGGCCGAGCTGACCCGCCAGTACATCGGCTACATCGACGCGCTGCAGGCCGGTCGCCTCGAGCTGGCCGCCGACTACCTGCTGATGGCGGCGATGCTGATCGACATCAAGTCGCGCATGCTGCTGCCACGCCCGCCCTCGGCCGACGATGCTGAAGTGGATGACCCGCGCGCCGAACTGGTGCGCCGCCTGCTCGACTACGAGCAGATGAAGCAGGCCGCCCGCGACCTCGACACCCTGCCGCAGGCGGGCCGCGACTTCGAGTGGGTGCACGCCGACTTCGAGCGCAGTGCGCCGCCACCGCCCGGGGTGTCGTCGGCCGAGCTGATGGAGGCCTGGCGCAGCATCCTCGCGCGCGCCCGCGCCAACACCCACCACCGCATCAGCCGCGAGACACTCTCGGTGCGCGAACACATGATCCGCGTCCTCAAGACCTTGCGCGACCACGGCTTGCAGCGCTTCACCGAGCTGTTCGACGTGAGCGAGGGCGTGCCGCACCTGGTGGTGACCTTCTTGGCGATCCTTGAGCTGGTGCGCGAGGGCCTGGCGCGGCTGACCCAGACCGAGCCGTTCGCGCCGATCTACGTCACCCTGCCGGACGGCGCCTGAGCCGATGGCCGACGACGCTTCGCTGAGCCCCGACTCCGCGCGACGCGTGCTCGAAGCCGCGCTGCTGACCGCCAGCGAGCCTCTGTCGCTGGCCAGTCTGCGCCAGCTGTTTGACGATGCGCTGTCCGCCGACACCGTCCGCCGCCTGCTCGACGAGCTGCGCGAAGCGTGGTCCGAGCGGCCGGTGGAGCTCATGCAAGTCGCCGGCGGCTGGCGCTTTCGTGCCCGCGCCGAGATGCAACCGTGGCTCGACCGACTCAAGCCGGAGCGCACGCCGCGCTATTCGCGGGCGGTGCTGGAGACGCTGGCGATCATCGCCTGGCGGCAGCCGGTGACGCGCGGCGACATCGAAGACATCCGCGGTGTGGCGGTGGCCACGCCGGTGATCAAGACCTTGGAGGCCCGCGGCTGGGTCGAAGTAATCGGCCACCGCGATGCGCCGGGACGGCCCGCCCTGCTGGCGACCACTCGGCAATTTCTCGACGACCTCGGGCTGCGCAGCCTGCAGGAGCTGCCGCCACTAACCGAACTCAACCAGACCCTGCTTGTGGAGCACCATGGCGCGCAAGAACAGCCCGATCCGCCCGCCGACGAGTGACTCGTCGCGCCGGCGCCCCGCCTCCGGCCCGCGCGGCGCCTCGGTTGGCAGCCGTCCGCGGCGACTGGCCGAAGCGCCGCCGGCCGCCCTCGCCGATCTGCAGGCAGACCTGCCCGATGTCGACGACCCGACTCCACTGCTGACGCCAGGCGCCGACGCGGCGACCGGCGAGCCAGCCGACGCACCCGCTGGTGAGCGGCTGCAGAAATTCCTCGCCGAGCAGGGCGTGGGCTCGCGCCGCGACATGGAAGCGCGCATCGCCGCCGGCCAGGTGTCGGTGAATGGCGAGACCGCCATCCTGGGCCTGCGCGTGCGCCCCGGCGATGTCGTGCGCATCGGCGGTCGTGGCTACAAGGTGCCCGCTGTCGGACGCTTGCCGCGGGTGCTGATTTACCACAAGCCGGAGGGCGAGATCTCGACGCACGAGGACGCCAAGGGGCGGCCGACCGTGTTCGAGCGGCTGCCGCGCATCCGTGGTGGCAAATGGGTGGCGATCGGCCGGCTCGACGTCAACAGTTGCGGCCTGATGATCCTCACCAGTTCGGGCGACCTTGCCAACCGGCTGATGCACCCGCGTTTCGAGGTCGAACGCGAGTATGCGGTGCGCACGCTCGGCGAACTCGACAGCCTGCGCGCGGGCCAATTACTGGCTGGCGTTGAGCTCGACGACGGTCCGGCCAAGTTCGACAGCTTGCTCGACGCCGGCGGCGAAGGCAGCAACCATTGGTACCGGGTGGTGATCCGCGAAGGTCGCAAGCGCGAGGTGCGGCGGCTATTTGAGGCGGTCGGGCTGATGGTGAGCCGGCTGATGCGGGTGCGCTTTGGCCCGGTGGAGCTGCCCAATCACCTCAAGCGCGGCGCGCTGCACGAGCTCAGCGACGAGGAAGTCGCCAAGCTGCTGCACTGGGCCGACCTGCCGATCGAGGGCATCGTCAAGGCCACGGTCAAGCGGCCTGGCGCCACCCGCAAACCGCGTGCGGTGCTGACCCATCTGCCAAAAGCGCCCGTCACCAAGCCTGCCGGCGCCTCCCAGAGCGCGACAACCGCCAGAACCGCTCGGGGTGCTACAACTGAGCGGCCGCGCGCGCCGCGGAAAGTGCGCTCGCGCTGACCGCGAACACCACGCCATCGCCCGCCGAGGTCAGCGGCCAGCTCATTTCGAGTGCTGGCCACAGCGCCTCGACTGTCTCGCGACGCTCGCCGACCTCCACCAACAGCCAGCCGTCCGGCGTGAGGTGATCGACGGCGTCGCGCAGGATGCGGCGCACCACGTCCATGCCGTCCTCACCGGCGGCCAAGGCCAATTCCGGCTCGTGGCGGAACTCGTCGGGCAGCTCGCTCATGGCCAGCGCATCCACATAGGGTGGGTTGCAGAGGATGCGGTCGTAGCGACGCCCGGCCAGTGGCGCGAACAGATCACCATGCAGCAACTCGATGCGTGACTCGAGTCCGTAATCGGCAATGTTGAGGGTGGCCACCGCCAGCGCGTCGTCGCTGATGTCGGCGGCATCGACCGTGGCATTGAGGAACACGTGTGCAGCAACAATGGCCAGGCAGCCGGACCCGGTGCACAGGTCGAGCACCCGGTCCACCGAGTCTGGTTCAGCCAGCCACGGCGCCGGCTGCACCTCGTCGTCGCGCAACAATTCGGCGATGAACGAGCGCGGGATCAGCACCCGGCGGTCGACCCGGAAACAGAAATCGCCCAACCACGCTTCACCCGTAATGTAGGCCGAGGGCACCCGCTGCTCGGTGCGCTGCTCGATCACCCAGGCGAGACCGCGGCATTCGTCGGAGGTCAGCGCTGCACCAAGAAACGCCTCGAGCCGCTCGCTCGGCAGTGCCAAGGTGTGGCAAATCAGGTAGACCGCCTCATCGAATGGATCGAGGAAACCCTGTCCGTGCGCCAGATCGGCGTGACCGAACTGGCTCATGGCGTAGCGCAGCCAGTCACGAAGGGTGACCAACTCGGGCGGGGCAATCTGGGAGTTGTGCATGGTGACTGCATGCTGACACGCTAAGATGCAGTTCGCAATCGGCTGCCTGCTGGATGCACCCGCCCTGTGCTGCTGCACACTCGCACTCACCCCACCTGCCCGCACCGATGCCCGTTCTCCAACTCACCAATGCCCATCTCGCCTATGGCGACGTCGCCCTGCTCGACGGCGCCGAACTGGTTCTCGAAGCCGGCGAAAAAGTCGCGCTGATCGGCCGCAACGGCGAGGGCAAATCGAGCCTGATGAAGGCGCTGGCGGGTTTGCAGGCGCTCGACGACGGCGAAGTCTGGCGTCAGGCCGGCAGCCGCTTCGCCTACGTCGCGCAAGAGCCGGACTTCGCTCGCGCCGGCAGCGTGTTCGACACCGTGGCTGCTGGGCTGGGCGCCGGGGCCGCCGCCCTGCAGGCCTACCACCACTGCGCGCTGGCAGTGGCCAGCGGCGATGCAGAGCGCCTCGACGAACTGGCGCAACTGCAACAAGCGCTCGAAGACCACGGCGGCTGGAGCGTGCACCACCGGGTCGAAGCGGTGCTCGAACGGCTGCACCTGGACGGCGAGGCGGATGTCGCCGCGCTATCTGGGGGCGGTATCAAGCGCGTCGCGCTGGCGCGGGCGCTGGTCGGTGAGCCGGATCTGCTGCTGCTCGACGAGCCGACCAACCACCTCGACATCGACGGCATCCTCTGGCTGGAGGGCTTGATCCGCGACTTCGCCGGCACCGTGGTGGTGATCACCCACGACCGCGCCTTCCTCGACGCCATCGCCAGCCGCGTCCTCGAACTCGACCGTGGCCGGTTGATGAGCTTTCCCGGCAACTTCGCCGAATACCTGGTGCGCAAGGCCGGCTGGCTGGAGAACGAAGCCAAACAGGCCGCAGAGTTCGACAAGTTCCTCGCGCAGGAGGAAGCCTGGATCCGTAAAGGCGTCGAGGCGCGGCGCACGCGCAGCGCCGGCCGGGTCAAGCGTTTGGAGAACCTGAGGGTCGCTCGGGCGCAGCGCCGCGAGCGCTTGGGGCAGGTCCGCATGGGCGTGGACGAGGGCGAGCAAAGCGGTCGCCTGATTGCCGAACTGGAGCACGTCACACTCACCTACCGCAGCGACGATGGCCGCGACAAGACCGTGATCCGCGACTTCTCGGCGCGGCTGATGCGTGGCGACCGCATCGGCATCATCGGCGCCAACGGCGCTGGCAAAACCAGCCTGCTGCGGCTGATCCTGGGTCTGACTGAACCGACCAGCGGCCGCATCCGCCGCGGCACCAAACAGGAGGTCGCTTACTTCGACCAGTTCCGCGCCGCGCTCAACCCCGAGGCGCAACTCACCGACGTCATCAGTCCCGGCTCGGAATTCGTCGAGGTCGGCGGGACGCGCAAACATGTGATCGGTTATCTCGGGGACTTCCTGTTCAGCCCGCAACGCGCACGATCGCCGGTCAAGAGCCTGTCCGGCGGCGAGCGCAACCGCCTGCTGCTGGCGCGCTTGTTCGCCCGCCCCGCCAATATTCTGGTGCTCGACGAGCCGACCAACGACCTCGACATCGAGACCTTGGAGCTGTTGGAGAGCCTGCTCGCCGACTACCAGGGGACGCTGTTTCTGGTCAGCCACGACCGAGCTTTCCTCGACAATGTGGTGACGCAGGTGATCGCTGCGGATGGCGATGGCGTGTGGAAAGAGTACGTCGGCGGCTACGCGGAGTGGGTTCAGCAGCGGCCGTCGGCCAAGCCAGTCGGCGCCACGCCAACAGCACCCGCCGCCAGCCGCAATGCCGCGACTGGCATCACGCCCAAAGCAACGACTCGACCGGTCAAACTCAGCTACAAAGAGCAACGCGAACTCGATCAGTTACCAGCCCGCATCGCCGCGCTGGAAACCGAACAGGCGGCACTGGAATCGACGCTCGCCGACCCGGCCACCTACCAGTCTGGCACCGCCGACGTGGCGGCATTGAGTGCGCGCCGCGAAGCGATCGAAACCGAGTTGCTCGACCTGCTCGAGCGCTGGGAAACCTTGGAGCAGCACCCCAGATCGTAATGAGTCGCATTTGTATTGACTCGCCACCACCTGTGAACAATAATGATTCTCATCCTTATTGCGAGATGAGAGTCACCCATGCTGTTAAGCCGCGCGCCCAGCGCAACGGCTTTGCAAACCGAGGTCACCGGCGACACACCCGCGCGTCACGCGGCACCTCGGGTTGATGTGATCGGCGTCGAGGAGAACCTGCCGCTGCTGGGCGGCAGTGCCAATACGGTCACGTCGACCGAGATGCGCGACTCAAAAGTGTTCACCACTGCCGAAGCGCTGCGCAAAGTGCCTGGCGTGAATGTCCGCGACGAGGAGGGCTTTGGCTTGCGGCCGAACATCGGCATCCGCGGCCTCAACCCGACGCGTTCGACCAAGGTCACGCTGCTCGAAGACGGCATTCCAGTCACTTATTCGCCCTACGGCGACAACGCCAGCTACTACCACCCGGCCATCGACCGTTTCGACCGCATCGAGGTGCTGAAGGGCGCCAATGCCTTGCATTTCGGCCCGCAAACCATCGGCGGCGTCATCAACTACATCACGCCCGACCCGCCGCAGCGCTTGGGCGGATACGTCCAGGGCACGGTCGGCAACCGCGACTATTTCAACGGCAAGGTGAATGTCGGCGGCAACGGTTTTTTGCTCGACTACACGCGTAAGCAGGGCGACGGCGCGCGGCAGAACATGCACCACGAGATCGACGACCTCAACCTCAAGTGGGTCGGACAGATCAGCGAGCGTCAAGCCATCACGCTCCGCGGCAACTACTACCAGGAAGACTCGCAACTCACCTACTCGGGCCTGACCCAGACCGAGTTCCGCCGCCTCGGCGCGCGCTACAACCCGTTCCGCAACGACAGCTTCCAGGCCGAACGCTACGGCGCGTCGGCCACACACGACATCGAGTTCGCCGGCGGTGCGGTGCTGACGACCAATCTCTACTTTGCCTACTTCACCCGAGATTGGATCCGGCAGTCGAGCAACAGCACCGACGCCCAGCACGCAGGATGCAATGCCAGTGTAGCGATAGACGGCGTTACCGCGACCTTCACTGCCCATCGTTTGGCTGGCCGCGCCGTCGACCCATCAAGCCAATTCAACTGCTCACAGGGTCGACTGCGCGACTACAACACGTATGGCGTGGAACCCCGTCTGGTCGTCCCCAACCGTCTAGGCGAGTTCCAGATGGGTATCAAAGCGCACTTCGAAGCACAAGACCGAGTTCAACTGAACGCCAATGCGCCAACTTTTGGCGCCGCCTCGACCCTGACACGGGTCGAGGACAATCTGCGCAAGGTCGACGCGTATTCAGGTTTCATCGCGCAACGCTTTGACTTTGGCAGCGTCGCCATCACCCCTATCGTGCGCCATGAGGCAATCCGCTCCGAGCGCACAAACCGCCTCACTGGCGGGGCCAGCACGACAGCCCGCGTCACCGAGACCAGCCCCGGCCTCGGCGCAACCTGGAACCCGACCCGCGATTGGACCGTCTTCACCAGCCTGTATCAGGGTTTTGCGCCCCCGCGCGTGGAAGACGTCATCAACGGAGCAGGGACGGTGGTCGACGTCGCGCCCGAGCGCTCGACCAACTTCGAACTCGGCCTGCGCGGCAAGCCGCTGGCCGGCACCTCCCTGCAAGCCGCGTATTTTCGCAACGACTTCAGCAACCTGATCTCGGTCGGCAGCATCGCCGGCGGCGCCACCCCACTGTCGCAGGGACAGGCGCTGTTCGAGGGCTTCGAACTGTCGGGACGGAGCGAACTCGGTGGCGGCGTCTGGACCCGCCTGGCCTGGACCTGGGTGCCAACAGCGGACCAGAAGAGTGCCTTCAGTACCGTCACCGCACCCGGAGCCACGCCCAACGTGACCTGCACCAGTTCGGTGGTCAGCGGCACCGCCACGCGCTTCTGCAGCGCCGCCGGCAACCGCCTGCCCTACGCGCCTGAACACACGGCGACTTTGGCAATGGGCTATGTGCGTGGCGGCTTCCGCGGCGAGGTCGAGGCGCAATACGTGGGCGAGCAGTTCTCCGACTTCGCCGAGACGCGCGACCCCACCGACGACGGCCAGCGCGGACTCATCGACAGTTACACGGTGATCAACGCCACCGCCGCCTACCAGCTCGCACCGAAGGGCGCGACGGTGTTCGTGACCGCCAAGAACCTGTTCGACCGCGACTACATCGTCGACCGCACGCGTGGCATTCAGGTTGGTATGCCGCTGCTGGTGCAAGCTGGGATGCGCTACGACTTCTGAGGACGCAGCGGCGACGGGGTGCGCTAGGATGACTGCATGCGCTACCGCCTCCTCGGCCGCACCGGCCTCTACGTCTCGGAGATCTGCCTCGGCACCATGACCTTCGGGTCACAGGGCTTCTGGAAGGTCATGGGCAGCCTTGGCCAGCAGGCGGTAACCGAACAAGTCGCGCAGGCATACGAGGCTGGCGTCAACTTCATCGACACCGCCAATGTCTACTCGCTCGGCGAGTCCGAGACGCTGGTCGGCCATGCGCTCAAAGCGCTGAAACTGCCGCGCGACCAGGTCATCGTCGCCACCAAGTCCACCGGCGTGATGGGCGAGGAGCCCAACCGACGCGGCCAGAGCCGGCACCACATCGTCAACGAGGTCGAGGCCAGCCTGCGTCGCCTGCAGCTCGACCACATCGACCTCTACCAGTTGCACGGCTTCGACCCGCTCACGCCGTTCGACGAGTCCTTGCGCGCTCTCGACGATCTGGTGAGCGCCGGCAAGATCCGCACGCTGGGCATCTGCAATATGGCCGCTTGGCAAGTGATGAAGGCGCTGGCGCTGTCCGACAAACGCAGCTGGGCGCGCTTCGAGAGCGTGCAGGCCTACTACACCATCGCCGGGCGGGATTTGGAGCGCGAGCTCGTCCCGCTGATGCAGGATCAGGGGCTCGGCTGTCTGGTCTGGAGCCCGCTGGCCGGTGGCCTGCTCTCTGGCAAGTACAAGGACGACGGCAGCGGCCCAGAGGGCGCCCGGCGCACGCAATACGACTTCCCGGTGGTCGACAAGGCGCGCGCGCTCAAGTGCGTCGAGGCGATGCGGCCCATCGCAAGCGCACACGGCGTCTCGGTGGCGCAGATCGCCATCGCCTGGGTGCTCGCCAAGCCGTGGGTGACGAGTGTGATCATCGGCGCCAAGACGCCGGAACAACTCGCCGACAACCTTGCTGCGGCGAGCGTCACGCTCACGCCGGACGAGGTCGCCACACTGGATGCGGTCAGCGAACTGCCGCGCGAATACCCGGGCTGGATGCTCGCCCTGCAGGGCGGCTATCGCGCCAAGCCCCCTGAGCGCGGGCCAGGTACCGGGAACACTTGAGGCTCACCACCACCGAACCGGGTAGGTCACCCCCGGCCGCAGCCGGTTGAATGCCACCGCCGCGCCGACCACCACCACCGCCCCCGCCAACACCGGCGTCAAGACGAAGCCCCACCCCGGCGGACCGAGCGGGCTCAGCAGGATCAGCAGCGGGTCGGAAGCCGCCGGCGGGTGGTTGGTGTGGGTGAGCCGCATCGCGACGATGGCCAACCCGACGCCGACGCCCATCGCCCACCACGCGCTGCCGAACAGCGTCAGCACGGCCATGCCGACCAATGCCGACACCACATGCCCACCGATGACGTTGCGCGGCTGGGCAACCGGATTGTCCGGCACCACAAACATCAGAAAGCAGGACGCACCGAGCGGCGCCATGAGCAGCGGCTGACCGCTCATCTGCGTCAGCCAGGCCACCAGCGCAATGGCCACGGCGCCGCCGAGACCGGAAACCAGAATGTCGCGGTTGCCGACGATGGGTTTAGGCGTGCTCATGGACTGACATGTTAGCGAACAGCGGGCTGCCATCGCGCGCTCCACACGCGACGGACGGTGAGCTCGGGCGCGGGTTCACGCCCTCCCGTCGTAGCAATTCGGCTTTTCGCGCCAGCCCGAGGCCAAATCCACCCAATCTGCCGTCGCTGGCAATCACCCGATGGCAAGGCACCAACACCGCCACTGGATTGGCGCCACAGGCCTGGGCCACCGCGCGATACGCACGCGGCCGGCCGACTCGCCGCGCCAGCTCCGCGTAGCTGATAACGCTACCGGGCGGGATCGCCCGCAGCTGTTGCCACACCAAGCGCTGGAAGTCGGTGCCGACCAGATCGATTGCAGGTCCAGGACCCCACGCTCCGCCCGGCTGCTCGACCACTTGCAGCGCGTACGCCAGCTCGGCGTGCTGTGCCGCCGCCGATGCGCGCAAGGCGCGGTGCGGCCAGCGCCGACGAAGCTGTGCCAGTAGCGCGGTGTCCTCATCGCCGAGCGTCAGCCAGCAAATGCCACGCTCACTGACGCCCAACAGCAGAGTGCCGAGGCTGCAGGTGGCGCTGACGTACCCGATGGCTTCTGACGACGTCATGCCAACCGCGCCTGGCTACGAGGCCCGCGCCTCATTCAAGGTTCTGTACCTGTTCGCGGATCTGTTCGATCAGCACCTTGAGGTTCATCGACACCTGACTGGTGTCGACCGCCACCGACTTCGAGCCCAGCGTGTTGGCCTCGCGCTGCAACTCCTGCAGCAGAAAGTCCAAGCGCTTGCCGACCACCCCGCCAGTGGTGAGCAGCCGTTCCAACTCGTCGAGGTGAGTGCGCAAGCGGCCGATCTCCTCGTCGATATCGATGCGCGTGGCGAACAGTGCCAGCTCCTGCGCCAGCCGCGCCGGGTCAGCGTCGACAAGCGCCTCGCGCAGACGCGCGGTCAGGCGCTCGCGGTACTCGGCCACCAGTGCCGGAATGCGTGGCGCCACTGCAGCCACTTCGGCGCGCATCGCCGCCACTTTGTCGAGCAGCAGCGCCGCCAGACGACCGCCCTCGCGGGCGCGGGTGGCGTCGAGCTGGTCGAGGGCCGCCGCCAATGCGTTGAGCACCTCGCCGTGCAGGGCCTCGGCGTCCGGTTGCGCCTGATCGAGCACGCCGGGCCAGCGCAAAAGATCAGCTACGCTCAGTTGACGCGCGTCGTGCAGCACGTTGAGCACTTGTTTTTGCCACTCGGCCAGGGTCTGCAGCATCTGCACGTCAGGACGCACGCCGCTGCCACCGCCCGCTGGCGCCTGCCAGCTGACACGCACGTCCACTTTGCCGCGGCTCAGCCGCGCCGCCACCGCCTCACGCAGCGCCGGCTCGACGCTGCGCAACTCGTCGGGCAGCCGCACCATCGGTTCAAGATAGCGGTGATTGACGCTGCGCAAGTCGACGCCGATGCGGCCATGGGGCGTGTCACGGGTGACGCTGGCGAAGCCGGTCATGCTGCGGATCATGGCGATTCCTCGGACGGTGACGGTGGGCGTGGCGGCCGAAACCCGCGCCGCGGACGGGCATCGGCGCGGCGCCGACGCGCGGTCTTGGGGTCGGCGGTGAGCGGCCGGTAGATCTCCAGTCGGTCGCCGTCTTCGAGCACCGTGTCGGTAGTCACCGGGCGACTCCAGACACCCAGCAGCGGCTCACCGATCTGCAACTCGGGACACTGCTCGAGCAGACGCGATGCGATCAGTGCCTGTGCCGCGGTGGTGCCGCGCGGAAGTCGCAGCGGCACCAGCCACTGCGCGTCGGGTCGCGCGTAGGCGACCTCGACAGCGAGCTCAGAGTCCGCTGCCATACACCTCGTCGGCGCGCTTCTCGAAACCTTGGACGAACGTGCTGGCGATGCGACTAAACACCGGGCCAATCACCTTCTCCAGCAGCTTGGTCGAAAACTCCCACGACAAGCGCAGCTCCACCTTGCAAGCGTCCTCACCTAGGGGTGTGAACACCCACTCACCCTCAAAGCGCCGGAATGGGCCGTCCACCAGACTAATCACCATATGGTTGGGCAACTTGGCGTTGCGCGTGTGAAAGTGCGCCTTCACGCCATGAAAGTTGATGTTGATGCGGGCCTCGGTCACTTCGGGCGTGCTCTCTTTGAGCTCGACGCCACCACACCACGGCAGGAACGCCGGGTAGTCCTCGACCCGATCGACCAAGTCGAACATCTGCTGCGCCGAGTGCGTAACCAGAACCGACTGAATGACCTGCGACATCCACCTGCCTGCAACGTAAAATGGACAGTTTACTGGAAGCACCGTGAGCATCGTCGACAACCGCAAGGCATGGCACGACTACTTCATCGAAGAGAAGTACGAGGCCGGGCTGGTTTTGCAGGGCTGGGAGGCTAAAGCCATCCGGGCCGGTCGCGTGCAGCTGAAAGAAGCCTACGTGGTGCTCAAGAGCGAAGAAGTTTGGTTGATCGGCTGCCACATCACGCCACTGACCGCGGCGTCGACGCACGTTCACGCCGACCCCACACGCAGCCGCAAGTGCCTGCTCAACGCGGGCGAGATCGCCAAGCTGATCGGCTCGGTGGAGCGCGCCGGCTACACCTTGGTGCCGCTCGACCTGCATTACAACCGCGGCCGCATCAAGCTGGAGGTCGGTCTGGCACGCGGCAAGAAACAGCATGACAAGCGCGAGGCCGAGAAAGACCGCGAATGGCAACGCGAGCGCCAGCGGCTCATGCGCCATGACCAAAAGCGAGGCAACTAGCATGCGAGTCAACGGCGTCCCGATGCGGGCGATCTGGCGCGACGGCGCACGAGTGGCCTTTATCGACCAGACGCGCCTGCCGCACCGGATCGCGGTGGTCCACGCCGACAGTGTCACGCTGATGGCGCAGGCGATTGCCAGCATGCAGGTGCGCGGAGCTCCGCTGATCGGTGCTGCGGCAGCGTTTGGAGTGGCGCTGGGCGCCCAGCGCGACGCGTCCGACGAGGGCTTGCGCGCAGCCGTCGACGCGCTGGCGGCCACTCGCCCTACCGCCGTCAACCTGCAGTGGGCGCTGCGTCAGATGCAAACGCGGCTGACCCCGCTGCCGGTGGCCGAACGCGCGGCCGCAGCTTGGGTCGCTGCCCAGCAGATCGCCGACGATGACGTCGCCACCAATGCGGCCATCGGTCAGCACGGACTCGAACTGATCCGCGGCCTGCAACCGCGCAGTAGCCGCCTCAACCTGCTCACCCATTGCAATGCCGGCTGGCTTGCCACGGTCGACGGCGGTACCGCGCTGGCGCCGGTCTACGCCGCGCTGGATGCCGGACTCGACATCCACGTCTGGGTCGACGAGACCCGACCACGCAACCAAGGCGCGGCCCTTACGGCCTGGGAGTTGGGCCAGCACGGCGTGCCGCACACCGTCATCGCTGACAACGCTGGCGGCCATCTGATGCAGGCCGGGCGGGTGGATGCGGTGATCGTTGGCGCCGATCGCATCGCCGCCAACGGCGACGTCGCCAACAAGATCGGCACCTATCTCAAGGCGCTGGCCGCACACGACTGCGGCATCCCGTTCTGGGTCGCGGCGCCGGTGTCAACACTCGACCCGCTGATCGCCGACGGCGTCGCCGGCATCCCGATTGAGACCCGCCACGCCGACGAAGTGCACTGGTTGAGCGGGGTCGACACCACCGGCCGCAAGCGCCGTGTGCGCATCACACCCGAAGGTAGTGCAGCACTTAACCCAGCGTTTGATGTCACACCTGCTCGTCTGGTGAGCGCCATCATCACCGAGTCGGGAGCCGTGCCCGCCAACCGCGAAGGCGTAGTGAGCGCCATCGTCGGCAAAGGCCAGCGGGCGCGTGCCAACCGTGACCTTTGACCCGCCTACCCGGCCTACACCGCCATGACCGCCAAGCCGACACCGCACACCGAACTCATCCGCCTGATGCAAGACCTGGTCGCGCAAGGCATCAACCGCGGCGCCAGCGGCAACGCCAGTGTCCGGCACGGCCGCGGCATGCTCATCACGCCCTCGGCGCTGCTGCCCGATGCGCTCACGCCCGAGACCTTGGTTGAGGTCGACCTGGACGGCCGCTACGACCATCCGCTCAAGCCCTCGAGCGAATGGCGCATCCACCGCGACATCTACGCCGCCCGCGCCGACATCGACGCCATCGTCCACACCCATTCGACGCACGCGGTGGCACTGGCCTGCCTGCGCGAGCCGCTGCCGCCGTTCCACTACATGGTGGCCATGGCCGGTGGCTGCGACATCCGCTGCTCGGACTACGCGATATTCGGCAGCGAGGCGCTGAGCCGCACCGCGCTTGCCGCACTGGAGGGTCGAACCGCTTGCCTGCTGGCCAATCACGGCCTGATCGCCTGCGGCAGCAGTCTCGATCGCGCCGCCACCCTGGCTAGCGAAGTCGAGCACCTGTGCGAGGCTTATCTCAAAGCGCGCGCCGTCGGCGAGCCGGTGCTGCTGACAGACACCGACATCACCGACGTACTGGAGCGCTTCGAACGCTACCGGCAAGGCCAGCTCGACTGAAGCGGGTCGCCGTGACGGCGGTCTGACACGCGTCACCTGATTGCAATGTAATGGTCATAATCCAGAAACGCTCACTTGCACCCCCGACGCATGTGCGTAGAATCCCCGGGAATACACATTTAGGAAACTTTCCATGCTGCATGGTCTGATCGAATTGCCGTGGTGGGGTTACGTCGTTGTTGCCCTGACCTTGACCCACATCACCATTGCATCGGTCACCATCTACCTGCACCGCCATTCGGCGCACCGGGCGCTCGACTTGCACCCGATTCCGGCACACTTCTTCCGGTTCTGGCTCTGGCTGACCACCTCGATGGGCACTCAGCAGTGGACCGCCGTGCACCGCAAGCACCACGCCCGTTGCGAAACCGAAGACGACCCGCACAGCCCGCAGATGCTCGGCATTTCCAAGGTGTTGTGGGAGGGCGCCGAGCTCTATGCCGCCGCCAAACAAGACGCCGCCATGATCGAAACCTTCGGCCGCGGCTGCCCGGACGACTGGATCGAGCGAAACCTCTACATGCCGCACCAGAACCTCGGCATCCTCTTGATGCTGGGCATCGACGTGCTCTTGTTCGGACCGATCGGCTTCACGGTCTGGGCGGTGCAGATGATCTGGATCCCGCTGTTCGCCGCCGGCGTCATCAACGGCATCGGGCACTTCTGGGGCTACCGCAACTTTCAGTCGGACGACGCCAGCACCAATATTGTGCCTTGGGGCATCCTGGTCGGCGGCGAGGAGCTGCACAACAACCACCACGCCTTCGCCAGCTCGGCGCGCCTGTCCAACCGTTGGTACGAATTCGACATCGGCTGGTTCTACATCCGCGTACTCGAGATCATGGGCTTGGCCAGCGTCAAGAAAGTCGCTCCACGCCTCAAAACCGGCGAGTTCAAGCTCAATTGCGACCAAGCCACCCTGCAAGCGGTTATCACCCATCGCTCAACGGTGCTGCAGGAGTTTGCCCGCGACATCAAGGCCACCTGCGCGGCTGAGCTGGCACGCCTGTCGGCCTCACAGGCCTCGCTCAACATCCGCTGGAACACGGTGCGCCGCTGGCTCAAGCTCGACAAGGCCGCACTGCCAGCCGCCGAGCAAGCGCGAGTCAGTTCGGCGCTGGAATCCAGCGCGGTCCTGGCCACCGTGCAGTGCATGCGCGAGGAACTCGGCCAACTGTGGGCGCGTTCCAACGCCACCAGCGAGCAGCTGGTGCAGCAACTCAACGACTGGTGCCACCGCGCCGAGGCGAGCGGCATTGAAGCCCTGGCGCAGTTTTCGCGTCGCCTGCGCTGCTACGCTTGAGCGACGCGACCGCGCTTAGGCCGCGGTCAGCTCGTCGATGCTGATGACCGAGCCGGGCTCGCCGGCCCGGTAGCCAGCCAACTCGGTCACGCTGCTGGAAAACCGCTCGCCAGCGAGAATCGCGAGAAAACGCTGTGCCGGACGCTGTACAGCCGTGTCACGGTGCATCGCCAACACGTAGCGCTCCTCGGCCATCGGCACGAATTCGAGACCGAACCGAGAAGCCGCTGCTTCCACCCCAAAGCCCGCGTCCACTTGTCCACTGGCCACGTGCGCAGCCACGGCGGCATGGGTGAACTCGACGCTGCCGTAGCCAGCGATCGCAGCTGGGTCGATGCCGGAGCGTTCGAGCATGGCATCGAGCAGCACCCGCGTTCCGGCACCCTCTTGCCGGTTGATAAAGCGCAGACCCGGACGCGCCAGATCCGCAAGGCCCTGCACGCCCATGGGATTGCCGGGCGCCAGCAGCAGGCCCTGGGTCCGCGTGACCAGCCGCACCAGACGGTGGCTGCGCGGCTTAAACCAACGCGCATAGCGCTCGAACAGGGGCGCGGCAAGCGGCCCAACCGGCAGATGAAAGCCGGCCATATCGGCCTGTCCGCGGACCATGGCGGCCACCGCGTCGACTGACGACAGATAGTTGAGTTCGAGCCGCAAGCCGCCCTCAGCCGCCACCAACTCCGGCAGCAAGGCAACCGCGTAGCCATGGCTGGCGGCCAAACGCAGCGTCGGTTCGGCCTCGACCACGGCACGGTTGATCTCGCGATCGATCTCTTGCGCAAGATTGTGCAACTGCGGTCCTAACCGCGCCTGCACCCGCTCGGCAGCCCACGCCAGCGTCTCACCCAAGGGTGCCAAGCTAGCGCCGCGACCTCGGGCCAGATCAACCAGCGGCGACCCGAAAAACGACGACCACTGATTGAGCAGGTTCCAGCAGTGTCGGTAGCTGTAGCCGACGTCCCGGCTGGCAGCAGTCAGACGCCCGTGCTGACGCACGGCCGCGAGCAAGCGAAACAGCAGCGGGTCGATTTCGCGACCGAGATCATCGCGGAAACGCAGAGCAGGTTCGATGCGAATCACGGCGTCCGTCCAAACAAAGTTATAAACAACAGTTCATATAGTCAATACAGTACCAGACAGTTAATCTAGCCAGCAAATAAGGCTATGTGTCTAACAAATTGCTGCAATCTGGTGCATATCTAATAGTATAAATCGTAGTGATGTCTTGGGGAGGAGAGCAGCGTGAAGCCCGAATTGCCACCGGTTCTTAAGCAGGTCGCCGAACTGATCGATCCACTGGTTGATCTGCCGGGTGCGACTCTGCCCATGCTGCACGCCATTCAGGACGGCATTGGCTACGTGCCTGACGAGGCCGTGCCGATGATCGCCGAGCGCCTCAACCTGTCGCGCGCTGAGGTTCACGGTGTGGTCACGTTCTACCACCACTACCGTCGCCACGCGCCGGGCAAACATGTCGTACAGATTTGTCGCGCTGAGGCGTGTCAGTCGATGGGCGCTCGGCAATTGGAGGCGCACGCGCGCAAGACCCTCGGCTGCGGCTACCACGAGACCACGGCCGACGGCGCCATCACCCTCGAGGCGGTCTACTGCCTTGGCAACTGCGCCTGCGCCCCGGCCATCCGCGTCAACGACGAGGTCGTCGGCCGCGTCAGCAATGCGCGCTTCGACGAGGTCATCGCCGAACTGCGTGAGGAGGCCCAAGCATGAGCACCACCGTCTACGTCCCCTGCGATTCCAGCGCGCTGTCGCTTGGCGCTGAGAAGACCGCGCAGGCCATCGCCGCCGAAGCCGCGCGTCGCGGCGCCGATATCAGACTGGTCCGCAACGGCTCGCGCGGCCTGTTCTGGCTGGAGCCGATGGTCGAGGTCGAGACCCCGGCCGGCCGCGTCGCCTATGGCCCGGTCCAGCCCAAAGACGTCGCCAGCCTGTTCGAGGCGGGCTTCCTCACCGGCGGCAAGCACGCCTTGTCGCTGGGCTTAAGCGAAGAGATTGCCTACCTGAAGAACCAGGAGCGTCTGACCGCCGCCCGCGTCGGCCTCGGCGATCCGCTCTGCCTCGACACCTACGCCGCTCACGGCGGCTGGCAGGGCCTCAAGAACGCGGTCGGCATGTCCGGCGCCGAGGTGGTCAAGGAAGTCACCGAGTCCGGCCTGCGCGGCCGCGGTGGTGCGGCCTTCCCCACTGGCATCAAGTGGAACACGGTGCTCAACACCCCGGGCGCGCAGAAGTACATCGTCTGCAACGCCGACGAAGGCGACTCGGGCACCTTCTCCGACCGCATGCTGATGGAGGGCGACCCCTACACCCTCGTCGAGGGCATGACCATCGCCGGCGTGGCGGTGGGCGCCACGCAGGGTTACATCTACCTGCGTTCGGAATACCCGCACGCCTTCAAGACGCTGAAAGAAGCCATCCGACGCGCCCGCGAGGCGGGCTATCTGGGCACGGATGTGCTCGGCTCAGGCAAGACCTTTGAACTGGAAGTGCGACTCGGCGCCGGTGCCTACATCTGCGGCGAGGAGACCAGCCTGCTGGAGAGCCTCGAGGGCAAGCGCGGCATCGTCCGCTTCAAGCCGCCGCTGCCGGCCATCGAGGGTCTGTTCGGCAAGCCCACCGTCATCAACAACGTCATCTCGCTGTGCTCGGTGCCGATCATCCTCGCCAAGGGCGGCAAGCACTATCAAGACTTCGGCATGGGCCGTTCGCGCGGCACCCTGCCCTTCCAGCTCACCGGCAACATCAAGCACGGTGGCCTGGTCGAAAAGGCCTTTGGCCTCACGCTCAACCAATTGCTGTACGACTTCGGCGGCGGCTCTGCCAGCGGTCGTCCGATTCGTGCCGTGCAAGTTGGTGGTCCGCTGGGCGCCTATGTACCGGAATCGCAGTTCGACCTGCCACTCGACTACGAGGCTTACAGCAAGGTCAACGCCATGATCGGCCACGGTGGTGTGGTGGTGTTCGACGAAACCGTGGACATGGCCGAACAGGCCCGCTACGCCATGGAGTTCTGCGCCATCGAGTCGTGCGGCAAGTGCACGCCGTGCCGCATCGGTTCGACCCGCGGCACCGAAGTCATGGACGCGATCATCGCCGGCCGTGACGTCGAAACCAACATCGCGCTGATGCGCTCGCTCTGCGACACCATGCTCAACGGCTCGCTCTGCGCGCTTGGCGGTATGGCGCCCTACCCGGTGCTCTCTGCGCTCAACCATTTCCCGGAAGACTTCGCCATCCAGCGCGAAGCTGCCGCTGCCTGAGGAGGCTCAAATGTCACTCCCCCGCGATGTTGATTACGGCACCCCCGCCCGCGAATCCGAGAAGCTGGTCACTCTGAGCATCGACGGCATCGAGGTCTCGGTCCCGGCCGGCACCTCAGTGATGCGCGCCGCGCAAGACGCCGGCAACGCCATCCCCAAGCTGTGCGCGACCGACAGCCTGGAGCCGTTCGGCTCCTGCCGCCTGTGTCTGGTCGAGATCGAGGGCCGCCGCGGCTACCCGGCCTCGTGCACGACGCTGGTCGAGCCGGGCATGCAGGTGACCACACAGTCGCCGAAGCTGGCGGAAATCCGCAAGGGTGTGATGGAGCTCTACATCTCCGATCACCCGCTCGACTGCCTCACCTGCTCGGCCAACGGCAACTGCGAACTGCAAGACATGGCCGGCGTGGTCGGTCTGCGTGAGGTGCGCTACGGCTACGAAGGCGCGAACCACTTCGATGTCCGCTCCGGCACCGTCAAAGACTTCTCCAACCCGTACTTTGCGTACGACCCGAGCAAGTGCATCGTCTGCAACCGTTGTGTGCGTGCGTGCGAAGAAACGCAAGGCACCTTCGCACTCACCATTTCCGGCCGCGGATTCGAGTCGCGCGTCTCGCCGGGCATGGACGAGCCGTTCATGGACTCCGAATGCGTGAGCTGCGGCGCCTGCGTGCAGGCCTGCCCGACCGCAACCCTGATGGAAAAGTCAGTGACTCTGCACGGTCAGGCCGAAAAGAGCACCGTGACCACCTGCGCTTACTGCGGCGTCGGCTGCTCGTTCAAGGCCGAGACCAAGGGCAATCAAGTGGTGCGCATGGTCCCCAACAAGGACGGCCACGCCAACCACGGCCACAGCTGCGTTAAGGGCCGTTTCGCCTGGGGTTACGCCACCCACAAGGACCGCATCACCTCGCCGATGATCCGAGCCAGCATCGACGAACCGTGGCAAGAGGTCAGCTGGGAAGTCGCGATCAACCACGCCGCCAGCGAGATCAAGCGCATCCAGGGCAAGTACGGTCGTGACTCGGTGGGCGGCATCGTCTCATCACGCTGCACCAACGAAGAAGGCTATCTGGTGCAGAAGCTGGTGCGTGCGGCCTTCGGCAACAACAACGTCGACACCTGTGCCCGCGTCTGCCACTCGCCCACCGGCTACGGCCTGAAGCAGACTTTGGGCGAATCCGCTGGCACGCAAACCTTTGATTCGGTGATGAAATCAGACGTCATCATGATCATCGGCGCCAACCCGTCGGCCGGTCACCCGGTGTTCGCCTCGCAGATGAAGCGTCGCCTGCGCCAGGGCGCCAAGCTGATCGTGGTCGACCCACGCGTCACCGAGAGCGTGTCCGGTCCGCACTACAAGGCCGATTACCACCTGCAGCTCAAGCCGGGTACCAACGTCGCCATCATCAATGCCCTGGCGCACGTGGTGGCCACCGAAGGGCTGGTCAACGAGGCGTTTGTGGCCGCCCGCTGCGAGGACGATTCGTTCCGCGTGTGGCGTGACTTCATCAGCAAGCCGGAGAACTCGCCCGAAGCCATGGAAGCCGTAACCGGCGTGCCCGCCGAGCAGATCCGTGGCGCTGCGCGCCTCTTCGCCACCGGCGGCAACGCCGCCATCTACTATGGCCTTGGGGTGACCGAGCACAGCCAGGGCTCGACCATGGTGATCGGCATCGCCAACCTCGCCATGGCCACCGGCAACATCGGTCGCGATGGCGTAGGTGTGAACCCGCTGCGCGGCCAGAACAATGTCCAAGGCTCGTGCGATATGGGCTCATTCCCGCACGAACTGCCAGGCTACCGCCACGTCTCGGACGCCGCTGCCCGCGCGCTGATCGGCGGTGACTGGGGTGTCACGCTGGACAGCGAGCCGGGTCTGCGCATTCCCAATATGTTCGAAGCGGCGATGGACGGCACCTTTATGGCGCTGTACTGCGAAGGCGAAGACATCATCCAGTCTGACCCCAACACCCAGCACGTTGAAGCCGCATTGCGCGCCATGGAGTGTGTCATCGTGCAGGACCTGTTCCTCAACGAGACCGCCAAGTTCGCGCACGTGTTCTTCCCGGGCTCGAGCTTCCTCGAGAAGAATGGAACCTTCACCAACGCCGAGCGCCGCATCTCGCCGGTGCGCAAGGTGATGAAGCCACTCGCCGGTTACGAGGACTGGGAAGTCACGCAGCTGCTCGCCAACGCATTGGGCTACCCGATGAACTACAAGCATCCGTCCGAGATCATGGACGAGATCGCTCGCCTGACGCCGACCTTCCATGGCGTCAGCTACGAGAAGATCGACCGCTTGGGCAGCATTCAGTGGCCTTGCAACGACGACCACCCGGAAGGCACGCCGATCATGCACATCGACGAGTTCGTGCGCGGTAAAGGCCACTTCATGCCGACCGCGTACGTCCCGACCGACGAGCGCACGACCCGCCAGCATCCGCTGATCCTCACGACTGGGCGCATCCTGTCGCAGTACAACGTTGGCGCGCAGACCCGCCGCACCGAGAACTCGCAGTGGCACGACGAGGACATCCTCGACATCCACCCGGCCGATGCCGAGACGCGTGGTGTCAACGAAGGTGACTGGGTCGGTATCTCGAGCCGGGCTGGCAGCACGGTGCTGCGTGCACGCATCACCGACCGCTTGCAGCCGGGTGTGGTCTACACGACCTTCCATCACCCGTTCTCGGGCGCCAACGTCATCACCACCGACAACTCGGATTGGGCGACCAACTGCCCCGAGTACAAGGTGACGGCGGTTGAGGTGACACGCGTGACGCAGCCGTCGGACTGGCAGCAGCGCTATCGTCACTTCTCGGATCAGCAGATCGACAAACTGCCAGGCCGCCGTAAGGAAACCGTGTGATCGACGAGCGCCCCGCCACGGCACGGTCCGGCGGCGGGCCGGCGGTCACCGAATCGCAGCCGGTCTGGCGACTGGCTTTGGCCGGTGGCGCGCCGGTGATGACCAACGAGTGGCTCGCCAACGAAGTGCCGGTAGCGCTGGTCTACAACGGCATCACGCACGTGGTGATGCTGGCCACACCCTGCGACCTTGAGGATTTCGCGCTGGGCTTCTCGCTGAGTGAGGGGATCATCGACAGCGCGGACGAACTTCGCAGCTGCGAAGTGGTAGAGGGCTGCGGCGGCCTCGAACTGCAGATCGAGATCAGCAGCCGGGCGTTTGCGGGACTTAAGGACCAGCGTCGCCAGCTGGCTGGGCGCACCGGTTGCGGCTTATGCGGTGCCGAAAGCCTTGAGCACGCTATGCGACCTGTCGCCCCCCTGACGCAACGCCCGCTGGTGCGTTTGCCACACGTCGCCACGGCACTCGATGCGCTGGACGCCGCCCAGCAGATCCGCAACGACACCGGCGCCACGCATGCCGCAGCCTGGGTCGACGCCGACGGGCAATTGCAGCTGTGTCGCGAAGATGTCGGTCGCCACAATGCGCTGGATAAGCTCATCGGAGCGATCCGTCGCCAGCACCTCGCGACTGCCGGCGGTTTTGTGTTGATTTCCAGCCGCGCCAGTTACGAGATGGTGCAAAAGACCGCCCGCGCGGGGATTGCCGCACTGGTGGCGGTCTCCGCACCCACGGCACTCGCCGTTCGCGTGGCCAGCGAAGCCGGTCTGGCGCTCGCCTGCTGGGCGCGCGGTGATCGACTGACGGCCTACACCCATCCTGAGGCGTTTGTCGCCTGAACCCGCAATACCCGGAGGAGCCCCTATGGACGTCCATAATCTGGCCAAAATGGCCAACCAGATTGGCAGCTTTTTCGAGGCCTACCCCGACCGCAAGTTTGCCGAGGGCGAAATTGCCGGGCATATCCGCAAGTTCTGGGAGCCGCGCATGCGCTCGGTGATCTTCGACGAATTGGAGACGGTCAAAGGCGAATTGCATCCCACCGTCTACGCCGCGCTCCTTAGCCTCAAATCGGCGCACTAGTCACGCAGGGCGCTCAGCCGGCTGGCGATACGCGACAGCCCGGCGGCACGCAAAGCGTCCTCCGGCGCACCGATGGCCGCCACCCGACCCTGCGCCAGGATCACCGCGGTGTCGGCCAAGCAGGCCAATTCGTCCAGCGAATGGGTCACATAGACCATCGCTGTCCCTGACTGGCGCTGCACACCCTTTAGCCAATCGAGAATCTGCTCCCGACGCATCAGGTCGAGCGCAGCCAGCGGTTCGTCCAGCAGCAGCACGGCAGGTTGGGGCGCCAGCATGCGGGCGATCGCCACCCGCTGGCGCTCTCCACCCGACAGGGTGTCCACCCGCCGGTTGAGAAGATCGGCAATACCCAGCGTCTCAGCCAGGCTTACCAGATCGGCTGAGCCGACATCCGGCTTCGGGTTCCAGCGCAACCCGTAGCCCAAATTGCCGCGCACATCGAGGTGATCGAACAGGCTGGCCTCCTGAAACACATAGCCGACCCTGCGCCGCCATACCGGCATGCACACCCCAGCGGCGGTGTCTTGCCACACCGCACCGGCGACGCAGACCCGCCCGCTTGCCGCCGGCTCGAGGCCAGCAATGGCCCGTAGCAAGGTGGTCTTACCGGCACCCGACGCCCCAAACACCACCGTGATGCCGCCCTCAGGCAGTTGCAGCTGCACGTCGAGGGCGAGTCCGGCGCGATCGAGCCTGAGGTCGATGTCGAGCGCGAGCGGATTCATGGCAGTACCCGCACGCGACGGCGACCCAGCAGCGCCACGCCCAGCAAGATGACGAACGAGAACAGCAGCATCGCCGTGGCCAGGCCGTGGGCACTGGCATAGTCCATGGCTTCGACGTGTCCGTATATCTGCGTCGAGATGACCTGCGTCCGGCCAGGAATGTTGCCGCCGATCATCAGCACCACACCAAACTCGCCAACTGTGTGCGCAAAACTCAGAATCGCCGCCGTGATCAGCCCGGGGCGAGCCAAAGGCAAGGCAACCGTGCAGAACGCCTGCCAGGGCGTCGCACCGAGCGTCTGCGCCACCTCGAGCGGTCGTCGGCCGACCGCCTCAAAGGCGTCGCGCAGGGGTTGCACGGCGAACGGCAGCGAGTACACCACCGAGCCGATCAGCAGACCGGTGAACGTGAACGACAGCAGCCCCCACCCCATAGACAGCGTAAAACGGCCCAGCGGCCCGTCCGGTCCCATCAGCAGGAGCAGATAGAAGCCAAGCACCGTCGGCGGCAATACCAATGGCAGGGTGACCAATGCTGCAATGGGCGCACGCCAGCGCGACGCTGTCGTGGCCAACCACCAAGCCACCGGCATGGCCAGCAGCAGCAACACGACAGTGGTCGCCGCGGCGAGCTGCAGCGTCAAGCCAACGGCGGCAATGTCCGCAGCGCCTAGCCAGTCCAGACTCATTCTGGCGGAGTGTCGTAGCCGGCGCCACGAATCACGGCGCGCACCGGCTCGCTGCGCAAAAAGCCGATGAAGGCGGCGGCAGCGGGACTGTCGCGCCCTGGGTTGAGCAACACCGCCTGCTGCACGATCGGCTCGTGCAAGCGGGCCGGCACGAGCCACGCCGAGCCCTCGGTGGTGCGGCCATCAACCTGAACCTGCGAGAGCGCCACAAAGCCCAGCGGGGCGTTGCCGGTGGCGACAAACTGATGCGCTTGGGTGATGTTCTCGCCGGTGACCAGACGCGGCTGCAGGCGCTCGTAGAGGCCCAGCGCGCGCAGGGTTTGGACTGCGGCCGCGCCGTAGGGCGCCAGCCGCGGATCGGCGATGGCCAAACGATCGACAGTGCTGCCGCGAAGAACCGCGCCGTCGCCATCCACCCGCCCAGACTCGCGACTCCACAGCACCAGCCGGCCAATGGCGTAGGTGACACGCGAGCCGGACACCGCATGGCCCGAGCGCTCCAACTTGGCCGGCGTCTCGTCATCGGCAGCGAGGAAGACCTCGAACGGGGCACCGTTCTGAATCTGAGTGGCGAGCTTGCCAGTTGAACCGAACGACGCCGCCACCCTGTGACCCGTCTGCCGCTCGAACATACCCGCCAGCTTTTGCATCGGCGCGGTGAAGTTAGCGGCCACTGCCACGTGCACTTCAGCCGCGCCAACAGGCATCGGCAAGACCCAGCCGACCAGCAGCAGAGCGACTGCAGTCCGAACCATCCACCCCTCCCGTCTGGTATTCACGTTGGATAGTGTAGGGCAGCGCGCAGCGCGGCCCACACGCTAGGTTCTGGCGCTGTTTCGACAAACCATACGCCGTGTGTCGCACACACTCGAATCGGTGTAATCTCGTGGCGATAAGACATGATTCAACGGCGCGGCCGTGCGGTTCACTCAACCGACGACGGCAAGAGGGCACAAAGCCCCGCGATCGCCGTACGGAGAAAAAGCTGTTGCTGCCGGTCGTTGCGGACTCGCATCGGGGCCCACGGGTTGGTGGCCACGGTGTTCATTCTGTGAAAACCAGCCTGCAATGGAGGATTGAATGATTTACGCCCATCCCGGCGAAGCCGGCGCCAAGATCCAATACAAGGCCCATTACGACAACTTCATCGGCGGCAAGTGGGTCGCCCCGATCAAGGGCCAATATTTCGACGTCGTCACCCCGATCAGCGGCAAGGTCTACACCAAGACCGCCCGCTCCACCGCCGAGGACATCGAGGCCGCACTCGATGCCGCGCACGCCGCTGCCGACAAGTGGGGCCGCACCGCGCCGACCGAGCGCTCGAACATCCTGCTCAAGATCGCCGACCGCATCGAGGCCAACCTCGAGATGCTGGCTTACGCCGAGACCGTCGACAACGGCAAGGCCATCCGCGAGACGCTGAACGCCGACATCCCCCTCTCGGCTGACCACTTCCGCTACTTCGCCGGCGCCCTGCGCGCCCAGGAAGGCTCAATCTCGGAGATCGACGAGAACACCGTCGCCTACCATTTCCACGAGCCGCTGGGCGTCATCGGCCAGATCATCCCGTGGAATTTCCCGATCCTGATGGCCGCCTGGAAGCTCGCCCCGGCGCTCGCCGCCGGCAACGCGGTGGTGCTCAAGCCGGCCGAATCGACCCCGATCTCGCTGCTGATCCTGGTCGAACTGATCGCCGACCTGCTGCCCCCGGGCGTCCTCAACGTGGTCAACGGCTACGGCCGCGAAGCCGGCCACCCCTTGGCCACCAGCACCCGCATCAACAAGATCGCGTTCACCGGCTCCACCTCGACCGGCCGCTTGATCGGCCAAGCTGCTGCCAACAACCTGATCCCGGCCACGCTGGAACTCGGTGGCAAGTCGCCCAACATTTTCTTCGCCGATGTTGCCGACCACGACGACAGCTTCTTCGACAAGGCCATCGAGGGTCTGGTGCTGTTCGCCTTCAACCAGGGCGAAGTCTGCACCTGCCCGTCGCGCGCCCTGATCCACGAATCCATCTACGACAAGTTCATGGAGCGCTGCATCGCCCGGATCAAGGCGATCAAGCACGGTAACCCGCTCGACACCGACACCATGATGGGTGCTCAGGCGTCGATGGAACAGGTCACCAAGATCGAGTCGTATCTGAAGCTGGGCAAAGAAGAGGGCGCCCAGTGCCTGACCGGTGGCAACCGCGCCCATCTGGCCGGTGACCTGGCCGGCGGCTATTACATCGAGCCGACCGTGTTCAAGGGCCACAACAAGATGCGCATCTTCCAAGAAGAGATCTTCGGCCCGGTTCTGGCCGTGACCACCTTCAAGACCGAAGAAGAAGCCGTCGCCATCGGCAACGACACGCTCTACGGTCTGGGCGCGGGCGTGTGGAGCCGCAACGGCAACGTCGCCTACCGCATGGGCCGTGCCATCAAGGCCGGTCGCGTGTGGACCAACTGCTACCACGCCTACCCGGCCCACGCGGCCTTCGGTGGCTACAAGCAGTCGGGTATCGGTCGCGAGACCCACAAGATGATGCTCGACCACTATCAGCAGACCAAGAACCTGTTGGTCAGCTACGCTGAGAGCAAGCTCGGCTTCTTCTAAGCTGCGGCGGTCGGTATCGTAGTCATACGGGGACCGGTGACGGTCCCCGTTCTCATTGAACGGGAGAAGACCCCATGGCGGACAAGGTTGTAGCCACGCCGGCGGCGCTGGCGTTTATCGAAATGCTCAAGGTCAAACACGGCCCCAACATGATTTTTCACCAGTCGGGTGGCTGCTGCGACAACAGCGCGGCCAATCTCTACATGGAAGGCGAAGTGATGGTGTTCAACGACGTCAAGCTCGGCGAGCTGGGCGGCATCCCGTTCTACATCAGCGCCTCGCAATACGAATTCTGGAAGCGCACGCAGATCATCATCGACGTGGTCGAGGGTGGCCTTGGCGGTACGTTCAGCATCGAAGCCTCGGAGGGCAAAGCCTTCATCGCCGATTCGCGGCTGTTCAGCGATGCCGAGTGGGCAGACCTGGTGGCTGCCGAACCCACACTCGACAACTAAACAAGACCGTTCCGATCGGCGGCACCGACACGCTTATAGCAACCGCGACCACGGTTGCGATTCACCCGATTTGTGATGTGTCATGGAAACTTCTTGATTGATTGCTTACACTAAGCAGTGATGGTTGAAGTTGACCATCAGACAAGGTCGGCCTCGGGTCGGCTTTGGCCGCACCGGAAGGCTGACTCATACTCGGCAAACTGGAGGCACTGACATGCGACACTTGTCCTACACGGATCTGGTGGAGCCGACGCAAGAAGCCTGCGAGGCTGAAGAACAACGCGAGAACATCGCTTTGTTCGGCGGTAGCGCAGTGGTGGTCCTGACGGTCATCGCCGTCACCATCGGTCTTGTGGCTGCACTGCTGGCATCCTGAGTCGCCGAGGTTTCTGGACACCTGTGTAACAGACGGAGTGAAGAATCCGCTGGCAGGTGAAAAAGAGACCGCTGGCACCACGGGAACCGGGCTGAAGTCTGAATGGATGCCCTTCCCAACCCCGCCCCGGCGCTCATGCGCCGCTGCCACTCCCCAGTTCTGTCTGCGCACCGCGATTCGACTCTCGCCGATGCGTAAAGGCCCGTCATGTTCGAATCGCTCTCTAACCTGATCCACCCCAGACACATGCCCACTTGGGAGATCGATCTGGTCGTGGTCTCCCGCATCGGGCTCATTCTCGTCGGCGGTTGGCTGATATCGACCTTGCTGCGCCGCGTGATCCGCCTGACCATCGCCAGCCTCGAGGCCAATACGGAGTGCGCCGAAGACCGACGCCGCATCCAGACCCTCGGCCGCGTCTTCCGCTACATCGCATCGGTGATGCTGAGCGTGGTCGTGGCGATGCTGGTGCTAGGCGAACTCGGCGTGTCGATCGCCCCACTGCTGGCCACCGCTGGCGTGGCCGGCGTCGCTGTCGGGTTCGGCGCGCAGAGCCTGGTCAAGGACTACTTCACCGGCTTTGTCATGCTGATCGAGAACCAGATCCGCCAGGGCGATCTGGTGGAGGTCGGCGGCAAGTCAG
>Ga0209598_10000454_pt1 | contig 32457 bp, 42 predicted proteins | sample M_140807_EF_Meta_FD_187317 | JGI IMG/M metagenome (GOLD analysis project Ga0209598, IMG submission 187317) | Freshwater microbial communities from Lake Montjoie, Canada to study carbon cycling - M_140807_EF_MetaG (SPAdes) (version 2) | ecosystem: Environmental > Aquatic > Freshwater > Lake...
GTGGAAGGTGGGCCGGGTTGGATTTGAACCAACGTAGGCAGAGCCAGCGGATTTACAGTCCGCCCCCATTAACCACTCGGGCACCGACCCGAACCACATCCCAAGAACTTACCAGCCGAGGGGCCGGTTTTTGGCCCCGGCGGTGGGCGCCCCTACGATCGACCCAAGCCTCCCCTTAACCATGCGGATCCTGGTGGTCCATGGCCCAAACCTCAACCTGCTGGGCAGCCGCGAGCCAGGTCTCTATGGCAGCGACACCCTTGCGGCCATCGATGCCGAATTGGCCCAGCGGGCCCAGCGGCTCGGGGCCAGCCTTAGCAGCTTTCAGAGCAACCACGAGGGGGCCCTGGTGGACCGGATCCAGCAGGCCCGTGGGCAAGTAGACGGCATCCTGATCAATGCCGGCGCCTACACCCACAGCTCCATTGCCCTGCGTGATGCCCTGCTAGCGGTGGACTTGCCCTTTGTGGAGCTGCACCTCAGCAACGTCCATGGCCGCGAGGCCTTCCGCCACCACTCCTACCTGGCAGACAAAGCGGTGGGGGTGATCTGTGGTTTCGGTCCGACCAGTTACTACCTGGCCCTGGAGGGAATGATGGCCCACCTCACGGCCAAGGGGCTGTGAGCCGCACCGCTGTTACGGCAATCCGTTGGTTGGTGGCCCCCAGCTCCGGGGCCTGGCTGGAGCAGGCCATTGCCAATCCCGCTGAACTGTTAATCGACCACGCCCATTGCGAACGCAAGGCCGCCGGCGCCGCCCTGCAGTTGATGTTTCGGTATCCGTCTAGCGAAGACCTGGCGGCGGTGCTTAGCCCCTTGGCCCAAGAGGAACTCGAACATTTCGATCGGGTGCTGGCCCTGCTCCAGCGCCGCGGCATTGCCCTACGGCCCCTGCCAGCCCCCCCCTACGGCGCTGGACTCACCAAGGAAATTCGCCGGGAGGAACCGCTGCGGCAATTGGATACCTTCCTGGTGGCGGGCCTGATCGAAGCCCGCAGCCATGAGCGCATGGCCCTGCTGGCGGACCACAGCCCCGATCCTGAATTACGCCAGCTCTATGGCGATCTGCTCGCCAGTGAAGCCCGTCATTTCGGTTTGTATTGGCTTCTTTGTGAAAGCCGCTGGCCACGGCCGGTGCTGGTGGAACGGCTGGAGCAATTGGCGGCGCTGGAGGCAAAATTGCTGGAAAACCTTTGGCCGGAGCCAAGATTTCATAGTTAGGCCCCTGCTGTAGCCCCTGAGCCCATGCGTACCCCTGCCCTGCTTGCCAGCCTGCTGATCGGGGCCACCCTGCTGCCATCGGCCCCAGGGGCCTGGGCCCAGGAAGTTAATGCGCCCGCCGCTAATGCCCCCAGCGCTAATCCCGCCGCAGGCCTGGTGCTCTCCCCCGACCGCTACCGCGCCGTGATCGGCAACCCCCCGGCCGCCGGCAGCCGCGAGGAGGCCGACGACCTGGCGATCCTGCGCTGGAACCAACGCAGCCGTTACCCGGAAGGGGTGGTGCACAGCTGGCGTTTTCTTTACCGCAACCTCAGCAGCTTTGATGCGGCGGTGGGCTCTGATCTCTCCAAGACTTCTCCCACGCTTTTCAAGGGACTGCCCTCGTTTCTCAAGGCCATTGATGGGCTGAAGGATCAACTCAAGGACGCCGTGGCCCGCCCGCGGCCCTACGTGAGCCACCAGGAGTTCCAGCCCTGCCTGCCGCTGGAATCCACCTGGTCGTACCCCAGTGGCCATGCCACCTGGTACGCGGCCACAGCCGAGTTGCTGGCCGACCTGTTGCCGGAACGGCGGGAGCGGCTGCTGCAGGTGGGCCTGCAGGGGGGCTACGCGCGCACCTACTGCGGGGTGCACTACCCCAGTGATGTGTTGGCCAGCCAGCGGTTGGCGGCGGCGGTGGCCAAAGAGGTGATTGCCTCGCCCCAGTGGCAGAGCTTTAAGGGGCAGGTGCAGCCTGAAGTTCAGAAACTTTTGGTGGCCCCCCCCGCTGGCTTGCCGTTGCTCACCGATTGAACGGCGTTGGGGCCTAGGGCTCCAGCAGGGGAAAGCGGCTGGCGATTTGGTCGCCGGTGAACTGGGCCACCCAGCCTTCGCTGTTGTTGAAGAAACGCAGGGCGGTGAATTGGGGTTTTGCCCCCATGTCAAACCAGTGGCGGGTGCCGGCGGGCACGCTGATCCAATCGTTGCGTTCGCAGAGCACCTGCAGCACCTCTTCCGCTTCAGCGGCATGGATGCAGAAGAGGCCCCGGCCTTCCACAAAGAAACGCACCTCGTCTTCCGCGTGGATGTGTTCCGCCAGAAACTTTTGGCGCAGGGCAACGCGCTCGGGATGGTCGGCGTGGATGCTGATCGCATCTACGGTGCCGTAGCCCCCCTCCGCCTGCACCCGGGTGATCTCTGGGGCGTAGGTGGCCAGAATCTCGGCCTCCGGGGTGCCCGCCCCCAGGGGCGCGCGGGTGGCCCAGCGTTCAAAGCGCAGGCCCCGCTGGGCCAGTTCCGAGGCGATCAGCTCCGGGTCGGTGGTTTGCAGGCTGGGTAGCGGTTCAGCGCCGCCTTTTACCGGTTGATCGCTGTAAATGCAGAGTCGGCTCACGCTGGCTGGCTGGGCTGCGCTTCAGCCTAGAAAGGGTCCCCGGCCTTTTTTAGTTTTGACCGCTACCCCCACCGCTGGCCTCACCCTGGTGGGGGTGGGCCCCGGGGACCCGGAATTACTCACGGTGGCGGGCCTGAGGGCCCTGGAGGCCGCCACGGTGCTGGCCTATCCGGTGGCGCGGCCCGGGGCGGAGGGCATGGCCGCCCGCATCGCCGAGCCTTGGATCCAGCCCCAGCAGCGGCGGTTGCCCTTGGTTTTTCCGATGGTGGAGGCGGCGGCACCGCGGCTCGAGGCCTGGGCGGCGGCCGCTGATCTGGTGGCGCAGCAGGTGGCGGCGGGGGAGCGGGTGGTGTTCCTCTGTGAAGGGGATGTGTCTTTGTTTGCCAGTGCCAGCTACCTGCTGTTGGCCCTGCGCCGGCGCCATCCCGCCTGCCCCGTGCGCCTGATCCCTGGGATCACCGCCGTGGCCGCCGCCGCCGCCGCTGCCGCCTGGCCCCTGGCCCTGCAGCAGGAGCAGTTATTGATTAGCCCCACCCCAGATACCCCTGAGGAGCTGGCACTACTGCTGGCGGCCGCGGCGGCCACGGGCCAGCAGCTGGCGCTCTTGAAGCTGGGCCAGCGCTGGCGCTGGGTGCGGCCCCTGCTGGCCGACCGGGGCCTGCTGGCCTCCAGCCTGGTGGGGGAACGGGTGGGCTGGCCGGAGCAACGGCTACTGCCCGCCGCCGAGCTCGCCGCCAGCGAATTGCCCTACTTCTCCCTGCTGCTGGTGCGGCAGGGTTGGCCGGCGGTGCTGCCTTGAGCTTGGAGGCTCCGCTGCGCCCCCCGCAGCAGTTCTCTAGTGCCTGCGGCATCGGCGCAACGCATTAACGAGTGGCGCAGTTGCGGCGCGCCGGGGAAGCCCTGGCAGGTCCAGCCCAGGTGTTTGCGGGCGATCAGGAGGCCATGGTCGCCGCGCTCCTGCAGCAACATTTCCAGGTGTTCCTCCGCCAGGTGCAAACGGCCGAGGGCATCGGGTTCGCCGGGGTCGGGGCGGCCGGCTAGCACTGCTTGGAGGCGGCCCACCATCCAGGGGGCCCCCATGCTGGCGCGGCCCACCATCACCCCAGCGGCGCCGGTGATGGCTAGGCAGCGCTGGGCGGCGGCGGGGCTATTGATGTCGCCGTTGGCGATCACCGGAATCCTTAGGGCCTGCCGCACCTGGGCGATCGCCTCCCAATTGGCCTCGCCCTTGAAGCCCTGCTCCCGGGTGCGGCCGTGCAGGGTGAGGGCTTGGGCTCCGGCGTTTTGCATTAGCTGGGCAAAGCCCACCGGATCAGAGGAGTCGTTGCACCAACCCAGCCGGGTTTTCACGGTCACCGGCACGCTTACGGCGGCGGCCACGGCCCCCACGATTTGGGCCGCCAGCTCGGGGCTGCGGATCAGGGCACTGCCCCCACCTTTTTTGGCAATCTTGGCCACGGGGCAACCCATATTGATGTCGATCACCACGGCGCCGCTGGCCTCGGCCCGCCGGGCTGCCTCCGCCATCGGGGCCGGACGGTGGTCAAACAGTTGCACCCCTACCGGCCCTTTCTCCTGGGCCAGTTCCTCGATTTTGAAACGGCCGTGGCCCAGCTCCAGGCTGGTGGCATTAACCATTTCCGTAAACAGCAGGGCCTCGGGGGCCCAGCGGCGCACCAACTGGCGAAAGATGCGATCACTCACGCCCGCCAGGGGCGATTGCAAAACCAGGGCTGGGCTCATAACCGGCGCCTTGGTTGGCTTGGCTGCCCTGGGGAGAACAAGTTCAGTGCAACCATTTGCAGGGGAGCCCTAACCGGTTTATTCATGCTGCCTGGAGCCAGAAAGATTTTAAGAAGCCCGTTGGGAGCCCTGGCCTGCGGGGTTGGGGCCGTAATTATCAGCATCGCCGTGGCACCCCCACTGGCGGCCCAGCCCCTGCAGGTGATCCTGCTGCGCCATGGGGATAAGGACCCCAACCGCAAGGATTACAACCTCTCCCCCAAGGGATTCCTGCGGGCCATGGCCCTGGGGCGCCTGCTGCCCGCCTGTTTCGGGCCGGTGGAGCGCATCGGCACCTTTGAATTAAATCCCACTAACCAAAAGAACGCCCGCAGTTATCAAACGGCGGTGCCCCTGGCCGTAGCCACCGGCGTGCCGATTCAGATCTTCTGGGGTTCCCGCCAGGATTCCACCTTGGCCGCCCGTCAACTGCTGGCGGATCCCGCCTTTGAAGGGCGCTCGGTGGTGTTGTTTTGGGAGCACCAACGGCTGCCCCTGCTGGCCCAGGCCCTGGGTTGGCCAGGGCTGGCGGCGATTGATGACAATGACTTTGATCAAATGTTTCTGCTGCGTTTCAGCCCAGACAACCCCCGCCGCCCCCAGGGGCAGCTGTTGAGCCAAAGCCAGTTGTTTGAGAGCGCCTGCTTCCGCAATGGCATATCCCCATTACCGCAAACGCCCCTGCCATGAATGATCAGTGCCCCGGGCCGATCAGCGATGGGCTGCTTTGGGAAATCCTCAACGACAAGCTCGAGGATCGGCAGGTGTGCCAGTTGATCTGGGAGCGGCTCGGTTATGTGCCCGCTGGCGAGTTGCCCTGGCCGGCCGGTCCCCATACCCCCGGCCCCTGGCGAGACGCCTATCCCACCGCCCCTGATTTCATTGCGGAGCGCCCCCCCACCGTGATGCTCACCCGCTCGATTCCGGCGGCCCACAAGCAACTGCTTAAGCAAGAGCTGGGCTTCAAGGGGTATCAGGTGGGGGAGCTGGTGCCGCGCCGCACCCGGCGGGCCACGGCGGTTAGTTGGCTATTGGCCTGGCGGCGGCAAATTGCTAACCAAAAGACCAATGCCGCTGATCAAAGCTGAGCAGCAACCTTTCCATGGCCTTCAGTGAATTTGAATTGCTCTAGGGCTGGGAAATTGCCTTTTTGGCTTACCTGTAGGGTCATAAGAACGGAATATTTAAAGGAGAGGAGCCGTGGCTCTGCCGGTGGTGGCCATCATCGGGCGGCCCAATGTGGGCAAGTCCACGCTGGTGAACAGGCTTTGTCGCAGTCGCGAGGCGATCGTTCACGATGAGCCCGGCATGACCCGGGACCGCACCTACCAGGAGGGTTACTGGGGGGATCGCACCTTCAAGGTGGTGGATACGGGCGGTCTCGTCTTCGATGACGACAGTGAATACCTGCCGGAAATCCGCGAGCAGGCCCGGCTGGCCATGGCCGAGGCCTCGGTGGCCCTGGTGATAGTGGACGGCCAGCAGGGCATCACCGCCGCCGATGAAACCATCGCCGAATGGTTGCGCAGCCAGGCTTGCCCAGTGCTGCTGGCGGTGAATAAGTGTGAGTCCCCCGACCAGGGGCTCTCGATGGCGGCCGAGTTTTGGGGCCTGGGCCTGGGGGAACCCCACGCGATCTCGGCGATCCATGGGGCCGGCACCGGCGATCTACTCGACAAGGTGCTCACCTTTCTGCCCCCCAGCCTGGGCGATGAGGCCACCGAGGAGCCGATTCAACTGGCGATTATCGGCAGGCCGAACGTAGGTAAATCCAGCCTGCTCAATGCGATCTGTGGTGAGAATCGCTCCATCGTTAGTCCGATCCGGGGCACCACCCGAGACACCATCGACACGACGATTGAACGGGAGGGCAAACCCTGGAAACTGCTTGATACCGCTGGGATTCGCCGCCGCCGCAGCGTTAGCTATGGCCCTGAATTTTTTGGCATCAACCGCAGCTTTAAGGCGATCGAGCGCAGTGATGTGTGTGTGCTGGTGATTGACGCCGAGGAGGGCGTTACCGAGCAAGACCAACGGCTGGCGGGCCGCATCGAGGAGGACGGCCGCGCCTGCGTGGTGGTGGTAAACAAATGGGACCTGATTGAGAAGGACAGCCACACCCTTCCAGCCATGGAAAAACATCTGCGCTCCAAGCTCTATTTCCTTGAATGGGCGCCGATGTTGTTTATCTCCGCCCTTAAGGGCCAGCGGGTGGAGCGCATCTTCCCCCTGGCGGCCCTGGCGGTGGAGCAACACCGGCGCCGGGTGTCCACCTCCGTGGTCAACGAAGTGCTGCAGGAGGCCCTCAGCTGGCGCAGTCCGCCCACCACCCGCGGCGGCCGCCAGGGGCGCCTTTATTACGGCACCCAGGTGGCGGTGCGGCCCCCGAGTTTCACCCTGTTTGTGAACGAACCGAAGCTGTTTGGCGACACCTACCGCCGTTATGTGGAACGGCAGATCCGAGAGGGCCTTGGTTTTGAAGGCTCCCCGGTGCGGTTGTTCTGGCGGGGTAAACAGGAAAGGGATGCCGAGAAGGAACAGGCCAGGGCTGCGAATCGCTGATGGACTGGCTGCGTCAGCTGCCGATTGGCCAATACGTGGATGGGGAAGGTGGCTGGTTGCGCCGGCTGGATCCCCGCCTCAAATTTGCCTGGACCCTGGCCTTTTTGCTCACGCCGGTGCTGGCGGGGCCCGGCTGGCGCCTGGGCTTAGTGGCTTTGTTGCTGCTGGTTACCCTTGCCAGTGGCCTACCCCTGCGGCTCTGGCGCCGCAGCCTCCCTGGGTTGCTCGCCCTCAGCCTTTGCGTGGGGCTGCTGGCGGCCCTGCTGCCCAGCCCCCAGGAACGGCCCCTGCCGGTGCAACGGCCCCCCCAGGAGCTGGCGGTGGCGCCCCTGCCGGCGGGCCCCCGTTGGCTTCTGCTGGAGGCCGGTCCCCTGCGGGTTACCCGCCGTTCGGCGGAGCTGGGGGTTAACACCGCCACCCTTTTATTCACGGTTATCCATAGCGCCAACTTGCTCTTGGTGAGCACCCCGGCGGAGGAATTGGCCTGGGCCATCAGTGCCCTGTTGCAACCCTTGGTCCGGCTGGGCCTGCCCGTGGATCGGCTGGGTTTTGAGTTGTTACTAGCCCTGCGCTTTTTGCCCCTGGCCCAGGAGGAGTTCCAGAACCTGTTGCGGTCCCTGGCCACCCGGGCGGTGAACCTGCGCCAACTGGGTTGGAAGGCGTCCCTGGGCTTGGTGCTTGCAGTGGGGGAAAGGCTGCTGGCCAATGTGCTGCTGCGGGCGGAGCAGGGGGCTGAGGCGTTATTGGCCCGGGGCGGCAGCTGGCGGGCCCCCCGGGACCTGCGGCTGCCCCCGCAACCGGCGGTCTGGTTGGATAGGGCCGGTTGTTTTGTGTTGCTGCTACTGCTGGCCCTAAGGCTGCAGTTCGGTGGCGTTTAAGCCGATTCCTTGGGAGAAGCCCCCAGTGAGCGCTGAGAGATATCTGAATCACCCCAGCTTTGGTTTGCTCTATCGGGTGTGCCCGGCGGGGGAGGCCCAGGAGGTGTATGCCACTCTCTATGCCCAGCGCATGTTTTTCCGGGTCACCCACCAACCCAGGGGGGCCAGTTTTGAGGCGATGCCGCTGCTAGATGCCCGCTTCCTGGCCGAACAAAATTTGATGCGGGAACGGCGGCAGCAGTCCGGTGATTTGGCGATGTGGCAGAAGTTATTTGATCTCACCTTTATTTGAGCTTGCTTTGATTTGATTTCATCTTTGAGTGAGTTGTTAGCTCTGCGTTTGCTCCTTTGCCCTGGCGGCCATGGACTCCCCCCTGGTTGAGCGACTGCATTTGTTGCGCCAGCAGCTGCCGCCGGCGGTGCAATTACTGGCGGTGAGTAAGGGGCGGCCGGCGGCTGAGATCCGCGAGCTCTACGCCGCCGGCCAGCGCAGTTTTGGTGAAAATCGCTTGCAGGAGGCCCAGGCCAAGCAGCTTGAGCTGCGGGATTTGTTAGAGCTCGATTGGCATTTCATTGGTCGCATCCAGGCCAATAAGGTGCGGCCCCTGCTGGCCTGTTTCGGCACCTTCCATGGGGTAGACAGCGCAGCCCTAGCGGAAAGGATTAGCCGGATTGCCCAAGAGGAGGGCCACCGCCCGCGGCTTTATGCCCAGGTGAAACTGCTGCCAGACCCCACTAAAACCGGTTTTGACCCCGAGGAGCTGCGGCGCCTCTGGCCCCAGCTCAGGGCCCTGCCGGCGCTCAGCTGGCTCGGGGTGATGCTGATGCCGCCCTTTGGTCTTGGGGCCGAGGCCCTAGGTGCCCTCTACGGGCAGGCCTGCCAGTTGGGCACCGAGCTGGGCTTGCCGGGTCGTTCCATGGGCATGAGTGGCGACTGGCCCCGGGCCGTGGCCGGCGGCAGCACCCTGGTGCGGATCGGCGGCGGTCTCTTTAACCAGCCCCAAAACCCAGATAAAATCCCACCAACCTGTGACTGAAAGGTTGCAGCGGGCGCTTCTAGACGCTATCTAGGAGCATCACGTCATGAGAGGTCCAGACGGTGTCGTTGTTTTCACGTCTGAAATCGGTTGTCACAGGCGATGACTACCTTGACGGTGACTACGATGACGACCTGGAGTACGACGAGCCCGCCGAACCCGCAGACTCCAGCTTCAGCCGCGGCGGGGCCCTCGCCTCGATCGGTCAATTTGAAATGGGTGACAGCTTTGCGGGCTCCAACGTGATTGGGATGCCCGGCATTTCCTCCTCCGCAGCGGAGGTGATCGTGATGGAACCCCGCAGTTTCGATGAAATGCCCAAGGCCATCCAGGCCCTGCGGGAGCGCAAAACCATCATCCTTAACCTCACGATGATGGAGCCCGACCAGGCCCAGCGGGCTGTGGATTTCGTGGCCGGCGGCACCTTTGCCATCGATGGCCACCAGGAGCGGGTGGGGGAAAGCATTTTTCTGTTTGCCCCTAGCTGTGTAACCGTCACCACCGCCAGTTCCGAGGAGTCCGCTTCCCCCAGCGTGATGAGCCGAGACACCAGTGGCGAACAACCGGCAGCCCCCAGTCCCGCCTGGGGTCGCCAGGATGTCATCAACGGCTGAGTTATCCCTTGGGGTGATTGGCCTGGGCCGCATGGCCCAGGCCCTTGTGCAGCCCCTGCTAGAGCTCGGTGAGCTCACCCCCCCCCAGCTGCGGGCCTGTGTGGCCAGTGCCGCCTCGGCAGAGCAGTTGGCCCAGAGGTTTGGCATAGCCGTGGGGCTTGATCCCCGCCCCGCCCTGGGGGCAGATTTTGTGTTACTGGCCATTAAGCCCCAGCAGCTCGATGCTTTTTTGAGCCAGTGGGCCCCCATGGGGCCCCCCGCCCCCCGGGCCCATGGGGGGGCGCCCCTGCTGATTTCTGTGTTGGCCGGGGTGCGGCTGGAGCGGTTGCAGGCCAGTTTCCCTGGCTGGCGGGTGGTGCGCGCCGTGCCCAACACGCCAGCTTTGGTGCGCCAGGGCTTGGTGGGGCTTGCCTACGGGGAGGCGGTGGGCCCCAGCCAGCGCCAGCAGGTGCAGCGTTGGTTTGGCCAGGTGGGTGAGGTGTTTGAACTGCCGGAAAGCCAGTTGGATGGCTTCTTGGCCCTCACCTCCTCCGGGCCGGCCTTTGCGGCCCTGGTGGTGGAGGCCCTGGTCGATGGGGCGGTGGCCGCCGGTTTGCCCAGGGCCCTGGCCACCCCCCTGGCCCAGAAGATGTTGAGTGGCACCATGGCTCTGCTGGAGCAGCAGGGGCTGCATCCGGGCCAACTAAAAGACATGGTGAGCAGCCCGGCGGGCACCACCATTGCCGGCCTGCGGGTGCTGGAGCAGGCGGGCCTGCGCTCCGCCCTGATCGAAGCGGTGCTCAGCGCCTCGGAACGCAGTCGCGCCCTTCGTTAGCTTTTGTCTCCCACCCGGGGTTCGGTGCCCGCCAGCAGCCGTTGCAGATTGCTGCGGTGGCGCCAAATCACCAGCAACCCCGCCAGCAGCCCCAGGGCCAGGTAGGCGGGCGGCGCGCCGGCGGCCAGCATTAGCAGCGGGAGGCTGAAGGCCGCCCCGAGGCTGGCCAGCGACACGATCCGGCTAAAGCTGAACAGGACCAGAAAGATGCCAAAGCAGGCCAAGCCCACGGCCGGCACCAGCCCCAGCAGCATGCCAAGACCTGTGGCCACCGCTTTGCCCCCCTTGCCCCCCAGCCACAGGGGCCAGCTGTGGCCAGCCAGGGCGCCTAGGCCAGCGGCCACCACCCAGCCATGGGCCGCAGAGCCCAGCAGGGCCTTGGCCAGCAGCACGGCGGCGGTGCCCTTGAGCACGTCCACCAGAAACACCACCAGGGCCGGGCCTTTGCCCACCTGGCGCAGCACGTTGGTGGCGCCGGTGGAGCCGGAGCCCAGCTGGCGCAGATCGATGCCGGCACACCAGCGGCCCGCCAGGTAGCCGCTGGGGATGGAGCCGAGCAGATAGGCGGCCAGCAGGACCAGCCCCGGTAGGGCGGGGCCGATCAGGGGGGTGGTCACAGCAGCTCCTCTTCAAAGGCGAGTTCCTGGGCATCGGCGGCAAACACCAGCCAGAGCGGGAATTGCAGGATCGGGATGTCTACCGAGAGTTCCGCCGCATCCACCACGATGAAGGGCAATTCCCCCCGTTCCTCAAGGCGGTCGGCCCGTTCCACCAGGGCATCGGAGCGTTCAAACAACACCACCCCACTGTTGGGCCCGAAATCCTCCCGGGTGAGCCCCAGGCAATCCTGCAGCCCCCGCCGCCATTCCCCCAGCCGTTCCGGTTGGCCGGCCAGCACCAGGGTTTGGAAGCGGTCGCCGTAGAGCTCCCCCAGCACGCTGATGGCGGCGGAGGTCACCAGTACGTTGCGACTGCGGCTGCCGCCACTGGGTTGGGCGCCCCGGCCCCCCTGCTCCAGGAACCAGGTTTGCAACACCGCCACGGCGCTGTCATCAAGGCTGCGGCGCAGCTGCCACGGTTCGGCATAGAAGTCGGGGCTATCGCGGTAGCGGGCCAGGCGTTCGCCAATCAGGGGCGCTTCATGGCTAAACAGGCCATTGGCCACGCTGGGGGCCAGCTCTGCGGCCGCCGCGCCGCCGCCGCTGGCCGGTTGGTCTAGGGGGGAGGGCTGCACCGCCAGGGTTTCTGGCACCAGTTGCAGCTGTTCTGCGCTTTGGGCCAGCCCCTGCAGGGCGCCGTTTAGGTACTCCTGGAAGGCCTTTACCCGTCGACTGACGCCATCGGCCTGGCCAACGAAATGGCTATCGATCTCTTTTTGCAGTTGCAATCTGCGCGCTTCCAGGCTGGTGATCTCGGCTTCCAGGTCCTGGCGCTTTTGTTGCAGCTCCAGGAGGGCCAGCTGCTGCCAAGGCTCATCCACAGCGCGTTGGGGTGCTACGGGCAGTGTGACACCGCCAGGGCCAGGGGGGCTGAAATGTATTTCAAGATACAAAGTATCCCCCCTGGTGCCCCCTTGTCTCAGTCAGCTCGGGTATGACCAAGGGCGCAACTTCGTTGGCTGGTCCCATGAACCAGAGCGTATCTCTGCCGATGCAGCGGTTGATCCGTAGGCGATTGAGCAAGGCCCTAGGGGGCCAGGTGCAGTTGGTGAGTGCCCAGCAGGGCCTAGGTATCGCCAACTTGAACGGCTACTGCGTGGGGGCCGGGCAGTTATGGCACTTCCGTTTTATTCGGGGCGGGAAGGAACTTCGTCTCCAGCCCCATTTGCAACTTCAGCGCTGGGAACGGGTGCCGCTGGCCTGTTGAGCTGGGGATCCAAGCGTTGGTTCAGTTCCCTGGCCAGGGCAGTGGCATCAAAAAGCATCGGCAGGAAATGGATGCTGTGCACCTCGCGGAAATAGAAAAGCACTGGCACTGGCGGCCAAAACACACGCCAGCTCAGCCAATCCCCATAGGGGAAGCGGCGGATTTCCACCCCCTGGCGCAGCACCACCAGGGCCTCTGGCTCAAAGCGCAGGCGCAACAGCGCTGTTTGCAGGAGCAGGAAAAGGCCGAATAAGCCCAGGCCTGCGGCCGCTGGCCACCACACCAGCAGCAGTGCGGCTGCCAGGGCCAATAGCCCTAGGGCTAGCCAGGGGCGGGGGGCAATGGTTACCGCCGGTAGCGCTGGGGGGATTGGTTCAGCCATGGGAAAGTGCAGCCGTAGGGCAGTTGGGGAGATGCCTTGGGGCTTACTGGTGTATTTAACCAGGGGGCTGTGTTGAATCAGTTGCTCCTGCGGTGATGAAAACGACCGAGCACCAGGGCAATTAAAATCGCCACATATAACTGCCCCCATAGCGTGATGGTTAGGGCCCCAGCCTGTCCCAGTAGGGACTGTTCATTCACTACGTCGCTGCCTAGGGATGTGAGATAGCCAAAGGCAGCGATGGTGAGCATGGCCCTCGGGTCTGTACCTGCGGACATGCCGGTGAATGCGGAAGGCTCAAGGGAGTAGAGGGTATTTAGTAGTACTCCCCCTAGGAGCCCCAATAGCAAATATCCGCCGCCGGCTCCCATTATTACTGAAGTGGTAACAAAGGGTTCTCTGATGAGCGCTTTCACCAGTCGAATTATGAGTAGGCCAAAAAAGATTAGCCACAAACAGAAATGAATTACGGAAAAGCCTGGGTGTCTAGTTATTTCTAGTCCTGCATGGTGGAGTCCAAGAAAATTGTCTCTGCTGGCAATGCAAAGTGTCTCTGCCAGTATTGTGGCAATGCCAAATAGGTAGAGGAGTCGCTTGCCCTTTTTTATGTTTGAAAAGCGACTCATGAATACCAGCACATATGCCATCAGAAGTAAGCCGCTGAGGCTTGAAATCAGTGGGAAAGCTGGCCATAGGGGTATCATCCAAATAATTATTAGCTCCACTACCATCAGGTAGCGATAGGCCAGGTGACGGCTACGAATCCGATGAAAATCCCAACGCCTTTTGTTCATCCCCTGGGGCAGCGATAAGATCTGGCCACAGTAAAGCTATTAAAGGGAGCTGTCCTGGGGATGCGACTCATCCTGATCAGCGCCGATGATCCGTTGCAGGCAAGGCAACTGGCCATGGCTGCCTCCCGCCGCCATGGGGGTGCAGTGGCAATAGATCTCAGCGGCGAAGCACTGCTGCCTGGGCCCCATGCCTTTGATGCCTTGGCAGCCCTGGAGCAGCGTTGGCCCCCTCTGTTGCAGCAACTAGGGCCCTGGCTAGAGCTTCTCCAGCTTGGCAACCTTGAAGCCCATCAGTTGCCGCTATTGCCAGGCCTTGACGAGGTGCTGCGCACCTTGTTTCTGCTGGATCATCTCCAGGCAGCCCCAGGTCCAGCCCTGGTGCTGCTGCTGCCGCCACCGGCCCAGGCCCAGCGGTTTCTGCTGGGCCTGGTGGGTGCTCCGGAGCTTTTGAATCAGCTTTATGAGCCCCTGGTGGGGCGTCTAGGCCAGCTGAAGGAGAGTCTTAGTCATCTCGATGCCTTGCTAAATCTGCGGCTGCCAGATAGCTCAGGCCTACGGCTACCACAGTCACTGCGCCAACAACTGGAGCAGTTGCGTGAGCTGCTGCTTGATTCAGATCACTGTGAATTGCTGCTGGCCTTAGGCGCTAGCCAAGGGGAGGGCCAGCTTCTTAGCCAACGCATATGTGGCTTCTATCTATGTGGAGTGCAATTGAGTCGACTTTGGTTAAATGGCCCGATTGAGCCTGGGGCCCTCGAGCAGTTGCAACAGCAATGGCAACCAGCCCAGCTGTTGCACACCCCCCAGATTGCTGCCCTCAGTGGTGCTGGAGAAGCATGGCTCAACTTGCCCTGGGCCGCAGAGGTCAGCCTTATTTGCCATAGCGATCCAGACGACACCGTGGTGTTTAGCGTGTTACTTCCGGGATTATCGAAAGACCAGCTGCAGGTGCAACGGGTGGGCACGGCGCTGCAGGTGCGGGTGGGACCCCTCAGGCGTAGCTATCCCTTGCCTGAGGCCTGCTTGCGGCTTTCGCCCTCGGGGGCCCGGGTGGCGGGGCGTCGCCTGGAGGTTCGTTTCCGTTGAGCTTTCCAACCCAACTTGTGCTCCTGGCCCAGGTGCTGAAAGGTTTGTAAGTTGTTGAGTTCCACCAGTACTAGGGGCACGTCTGCCAGGAGTACCGCCAGTAGCGGATCCAGCAGTAACAGCACACTTAGCAACAGCGCCGCTGAGTGGGGCAAAAGCACTAGGTAGAAGTTTTGGCGATTATTGGCGCCGATGTCTTCGGCAACTGCCACACAGTCCACAAGTCGATCAAGCCGTTTGGCTGGCACCACAATGTCGGCCATCTCTATGGGTAAGGCAAAGGTGCCATCACTCACGGCAATGCCAATATCGGCCGCCGCAAAGGCTCCGCTATCCATTAATGATGAACCTAGGTAGGCAATCGGCCCCTCCTGGCGATCAAAGCTGCGGATTAATTCCATGCGCTGGGCCAGATCCACTGAGGGATGTAGGGACTGCGGTGGCAGTTCCAGTTGCCTGGCGATACTGTCCAGGGTGTCCCCATGCCAGGTGCTTACCAAATGCAGCCTCCAGCCGTTACGTCTTAGGCGCCGCAGGCTGCGTAGTACCTGTCGATCCAGTTGATCTTGATAAAGTAGGCCACCAACTACCTCTCCCTCCACTAATACAAATAACCAGTGCTGTCCCTGGGTTTGCCCCATGCAAGAGGGTCTTTTAATTCCCAACTTGCCCAGGAGGGCCCCACCGCCCAAGTGCACCCGCTGGCCCCCCACCACCCCCTGGAGCCCACAGCCGCCAACGGGCTGCAGCTGTTCCACCTGCCGGGGTTCAAGATCCCGTTCCTGTAAAACCGTTTGTAATGGATAAAGCGGTATTGCCTCTGGATGCATAAACCGCCGGAAGCCCGCCACCAGTTCAACCAAGGCCTCGGCGTTGTGGTCGGCATCAAGGCTGCGGATTTCCAGGACTGATCGATTGATGCCGTAGCAAATGGCGCCTTCACTAATAACTAGGGTGCGACATTTAGCTAAGCGATCCAGCACGGCCCCCCGGCGTAGGATCACCCCCCAGCCTAAACACAATTGCCTGGCCCCCCTGTAGGCAATCGAGGCACTTAATTGCCAGTCGTTTATTGGGTCAAATTGCATCAGACCCGCCGCCGCATGGGGGCGGCCCAAGCCCAGGGCCAGCAGCCCTCCCCCAAGCACCACAGGTAGTAGTTGCCGGTGCAAATTGCGGGCCCGCTGAATCCCCCAGGGGGCGGGCTGGTGTTCGTTTAGGTGGAGCAATTCTTGATAAATTGGTTGCTCCGCTAGGGACTGGTTGAGTTTGAACGTCACCTCCCCTTGAATTAACTCCACCCCCAATGGCAATGGTTGAAATGCCCGCACTGGTATCAGGGCCGTCTCCCCATCGAGGAGACGTTTGCTCACCATTGCTTCGCCGTTAACCACGTAGCCATCCAGGGGCACCACCTCTCCCCGGCGCAGTTGAATGCGGTCACCAACTTTCAATTCCGTTAGCTGTTTTTCACCTTTTTCGGGGGGAGCAAGCCGAAATCGACTTTGCTCCTGCCAACGGCGCAATTCCTGGCAGAGATCTTCCCCATAGGTATCTCCCTGATTGAGCTCCCCTTGCAGCAGTTTGTTGCCGTTTTCCAAGGCCAATTCCGTGGCCAGGCCCCCCAGTTCACCGCGGGCAATCAGGGTGGAAAACCAAACCAGGTCGAGGGATTCGGTGGGCAATGCACCTTTTTTTAGTTCTTTCCCCAAGCCCAGGAGCAGCGGCAAGAGCAGAGGTGGGAGTATTAAAAGTCCTAGGGGCAGCAGCCAAACCTCTGCCAGAAATAATTGCCCCAATAGCAGCATCGCCGCCAGGAGCAGTCTGAAAAATGCGGCCCGGGGTGGTTGGGGCAGTGGTACTGCCGGCAAGAGCTGCTCAGAATTTTCTGCATGGGCTTGGTCCAGCAGCTCTTCCACCGCTCTGCGGCGCCAGGGAATCAACTGCTCATGTTCCAAAAGCAGGCTGCCCGCCTGCAGATTTATCCGTAGATGAGCTACCTCCGGGTGATCAGCAACCACTAATTGCAGGTTGGCTCGACAGGTTTTGTTTTCTCTTAATTGCTTATTTACTAAGCGCAGCCGCCCTGGCAGCGCCGAACGTACCGTCCAGCTATCTCCACTGTTTGGACAAATCAGTTGATCACCCACCTGGAGAATTTTATTCATCGCCGGTTTTGGCGCAAGGCCAGGGCTAGAAGGAAAAAAGGTGTGCCTGGCATCACCGGCAACGCCCACCCCAGGATGGCAAGCACCATCAACCAATGCATTAAGCCATCACGCCAGCTAGGGGTCTGCTCAAGGGGTTCCCTAAGCAACTGTTCAACGGTTGCCCCTAGGCCAGGCTCCAGTGGCTGCCTGCCATCGCCTAACACCAAGCCCTGGCCCAGCCCCCAAAGTCGCAGGGGCAATGTGGGCCATTGGCTCGTTAGTTGGGTCTGCAGGGCCAGGGCCTGGGGCAGTGGTAACGGCGGCCTAAAACGCAACCTAAGGCGGCAGGGCAAACTATGAACCACCTCTAGTTGGGTCATCCCTGGGGGCAGAGTGATTCTTGCAAGTGAAAGAAACGCTTAAGAGGTTCATAACGCCAGGCCAATTGCTGGGGATCTTGGCCGGCGGCCCAGCTGCTGAAATCAGGCCTATTGCGCCTTGCTACCAACTGTTGGCTGCTTACCCCAAGGCGCTGGGCTAACTCCCTGAGGTTGAGTTGTTGTTCGCTTTGGGTGGGGTTAGGGGGAGTAGGAGCGGGATTGTTTGGCTCGGCTGCCGCAAGCGATGGGCGATTAGCCTGAACGTTGCCATGGCGGAGGGGCCTGAGGGCATTGAGGGCTGCAACGATGCAACTGCCGTTGTTGATCAGAATCGCTAGCAGGGCTGGAATCGGCAGGAAGACGCCAATCACCAGGGCAGTGAGGTTAGGTATAGCTACCAATGCGATGTTCTGGCGCACCACTGAAAAGCTGAATCGGGCCAGTTCGTAAGCCTCCAATAGCTGGCTGATTTGACCTCCGCCAAGCACGATCTCCGCAGTTTCTCTGGCCATGTCGCTGCCATGGCGAAAAGATACAGCCACATCGGCATAGGCTAAAGCGGCCGAATCATTTATGCCATCGCCTACAAAGGCTACCCTGTGTCCTTCAGCCTTTAGGCGACGGACCACCTCAGCCTTGATATCTGGTAATGCTTCGGCATGGATCTGGGAACGACTCAACCCCAGCTGGGCGCCCACCTGCAGGGCCACGGCCTCGGCGTCACCGGTAAGTAGATGGCTACTAATGCCCCGTTGTTTCAAAGCTTCTAATAATTCGATCGAATCAGGGCGCAACTGATCGGCCACATAAAGCACCCCAGCTAGGCGTCCATCCACCGCCACCATGATTGGGGTGGCTATTCGTAGCTCTGGCTTGCGGCTCAGGGGGGGAGGGTCAATGCCCTCCTCCCGCAATAGGCGTCGGTTGCCCACCAGAACGGGGCGGCCCCCCTGCTGGGCGGAAACCCCGCGGCCGATTTCACAGCGCCAATCTTGCACCGGCAGCATGGCCAAGCCCTGCTCTTTGGCCGCTGCGGTGATAGCCAAGGCGATGGGATGGTTTAGGCCCTGTTCGGCACTGGCGGCCAGCTGCAACAGATCATCGGAGTTGTATCGAGCGTCGAGGATCTCTATGTGCAACAACGCCGGTTCCCCAGTGGTGAGGGTGCCGGTTTTGTCAAAAACCACCACATCCACTTCAGCCAAGGCCTCGAGGGCCCGGCCACTGCGGATCAAGATGCCCCGCGAAGCCGCCCCGTTTAGGGAGGCCAGAATTGCCGTGGGAACTGATACCCGCAAGCCTGTGCCTAGGTCAAGCATCAGCAAGGAGGCGGCCTGGCTGAGGCTGCCCCAGAGCCCGAAGGACAGCAATGACAAGCCCAGAGTGGGCAGCACAAAGCGATCTGCCACCTGGGCGGCGTAGTTGCCTACCCGGCTATCGCACACAGGGGCATCCTGCAGTAGTTGGGCAATTTGCCCAGCCCGGGTGTCATCGCCGATGGCGGTGGTGGCGATTTCGAGGGATCCCTCTAGCAACACCGATGATGCCAATACTTCATCGCCTGTTTCCACAAATCTTGGCACCGATTCGCCGGTGAGGCTGCGTACATCCAAGCTGGATTGCCCCATCACAACGGTGCCATCCACCGGCACCTGATCGCCGGCAAATATCATCACCACATCTCCCTTCTGAACATCTACTAGTTCCAGGGTCAAGATCTCTGAGCCCCTGCGCAGTGTTACTTGGCGGTGGAGGTCTGCCTTAAGGGAGCGGGTGGAGGCGTGGGCGATGCGTGCGGTGGCATCACGGATTGATTCACCCCCTTCGATCATGGTGAGCATCAAGGCTGGGCCAAAGAAGAAGCCCTCGATGCTGTGCAACACCACGGCTAGGGCATCAAGCACATCCACATTGAGCCGGCGATGGCGCACCAAACTGGTGCCTGCCCTTCCAAAACAGCGCCCACCCGCTAGCAGAACTAATACTAAGAGTGGGGCGAGTGGCAGCTCTAGGGGTATCGCTAATAAAGTTGCCCCTAGAGCCACCAGTGGCAGCCGAAGGCGGGGGGGCAAAAGATCCAGGCGGGTACGGGCCAGGGCTGCCGCAATCTCATCCTGGGTGCCGTCGGCAATTAACGGTGGCAACTCCCCGCCATGGAGCTTAGCCGAGGGGAATGCTGCCTTTGATACAGCGATGGAAAGCTGATAAAAAGTTTGTTCCTGTTGACGCTGCCAAGCCAATGGGTCTACCCCTGGCTCAAGGCACACCACAAGCGAACAACTAAAATTGTTGAAACGGTGTTTTTGCACACCTTCCCAATTGTCAGACAGCTGGGGAAGGTACTTAATCCAAGCCTTGCCTATATAAAAACGAAATCTCCTGCCACAGCCATGGAGTAAAACCATGGGCTTTGACGGGTCAGCCACAGTCGGCCCTGGATAAGTTTGTTTGGCCACAATTTGCTCAGCCAAGTAATTCTCTGTTGAATAATGCTCAGCCAAATAATTATCAGCCTTCAACAGTTACCTCTGTGACTGTCTTGATTGCGGCCCCATTGCTTGAGGCGGCAGCCCGTTCTTGCACAAGATCGGCCCGGGCTTCGGCCACCAGGTCGTTAAAAGACTCACCAATTTCGGACACGTTATGAACCATTGAGTGGGTGACTTCGGATACTTTGTCGGCCACTACCACGCCCACCTTGAGGCCCCGCTTGGTGAGATCCCTGCCGGTTTCAGCCATGCTCCGAGACAACTTGCTGCCGCCGGTAACAGCGGAAACAGCTGGGGCAAGGGCCATGAGGCCAGCGCCGATGCCAAAGGCAACTAGCATCTCGAGCTCAAACATGACCTTGTTCACCGCAGATTGCGGCAAATATCGCATGGCATGGCTAATGATTGGTTAACCCGCCTTGATTCGCCCTGGAACCCACTGGAGTGCTGCGCCTGCGCCATTGGCTCCCTGGTCGCCTGCGGTTGCAGTTAGCCAGGGGCGACATTCGTGGGGCCGAGCAGTTGGCCCTTGGGCTTGGGGCCCAATGGCATGGATATAGCGGCTCCATGGTGCTAACTGAAGTCCCGAACCTTGGCGATTTGGCTGAAAAGCTGGAGCAACTGGGTTGGTGGTTGGAAGCCCCCAGCCCCTCCAAGACCCCGCCTGCGGCAAATACCCCCTGGGAACAGATAACCCTGGAGGTGGGGGCCAGCCTCATGGGTGCATCCCTGGGGGAACCCCTCGGCCGTTGGTTGGGGGCCAGCCTGGCCGGTCCCCCCGGGGCTGCAGCTGGTTCCTTTCTTGGCTTGGTGCTGGGGGCTGTTTTGGCCACGGAAACCCTCGATCAGCAAAGAAACCGAGGGAAGATTGCTGATGAACTCAGCCAGGTGAAAACCCGGGTTGGGGGCCGGGTGGCCGGCCGGCTGGGGGAGGAGGCCGGTGCTTTGGCGGGGCTTCGGATTGGTGGTTTGCTGGGCGGACCGTTGGGCGCCAGCGCAGGGGCTTTGCTGGGCACCTTGTTGGTGGGTCAGCTGGGGGAAGACGCTGCCCTCCATCGCACCAAGCAGTGGCTCCACCCATGGCAATGGCTCCGCCATACCGGCAGCGCCGCCGCCGGGGAAGCCGCCAGTCAGAGCATCTTCGGCCTGGTGGGAGGGGCGCTTTTGAGCAGCCCCGGCCGCAAGGCTGGGGAACGCTTGGGGCTTTACCTGGGGCGCCGCGTTGACTGGCAAAGGCTGGCACCTCTGGCTTCGTGATGCTTAGGAGGCGCTGATAAGTAGGTTTGCCACAACGGAAAAGATTAGCGAATAAAATAAAAAAGAGGCCAATGACTGTAGCATTACTGTCCTCCGTATTCGCGAAGATTCTATGCTTACATCGCTCATGGCAAATGTAAGCGCTACGGTGCTGGAGATATAAAGAAAGTCGCTGAATTCTGGCTGATCACTGCCTGGAAATATTAATTCCTGGGGTCCCTCGTCATTGTCCGTTGCTTCATCTTGGGGTTCTAGGGGATTGCCCCGAAAGAAAATCTTGGCGTAATAGGTGGCAAAGGCCAGATGTAGTTCTAGCCAGCAGAGCATCACGCCTAAAAAATAGAATGAAAGATGAAAAGCTTTCCACCCTGACTTTGCCTGAGAGAGGTCGTGCATTGATAGGCTCAGGAATAGTATGCTAATGCCTATCATCAGAACTGCTCGCTTGAGTAGGCGCCCCCTTTTTAATTCTGCAGCTTCAAATAGTGCCCTGGTGGAAGTGGCTGTGAGTTGCAGGCTGAAGGGTAAGGTTAAGCAGAGATCCACTATCATTGCAGTGGAAACTGCTCCAGCAAGAAAATTATTATGATTTAGGGCTGCCAGTATAACGCTAACCCCGGAACCCAAGATAATCCCCCGTTGTTGGCGGCGGGGCTCAAAAAAAGGAGAGTTTTGATATGCCATTTGGGAGCTAAGACTGGTCATGGTTCCCCCGAGATCGTCTCTTTGAACAACGAAATGATTCGCCAGGCTGACCGTTGGCCAGGGCGGTCTTGGCGGCGAAAGCGAAGCCCGTAGCGATCGAAAAAGGCCCCTTCGTGATCTTGATCCCGGGCTGCCACCCGGCGCAGCCCCAGCAATGGGGCTAGTTCACCAGATTCCAGTAAGAGGCCCCTATCTGCACATAGGAGCAATAACTCCAGTCGTTCACGCAATAGCCTCACTTGGGCAAATTGACCGGCCTCTGACCAGTGGGGACCAGCTTGGGCGGCCGCTGGCTCTAGTTCCAGCACGGTGAGCGCCCCCCCATCGGAATCTTTGCGGGAGTGGCTACGCAGTTGTTCCACTTGATCAACACTTAGATAGGTGCGCAGTCCTTTATGAACCGGTTCAATGCGGTGCTGCCGCAGTAAAAGCAGTAATTCGGCCCGTTCTAAGCCCAGCTCCGCTTCAAGTTGGCGCAACGGGACAAGATCCGTGGAATTAGCCATGGTGATCACTCCAAGGGAATTAGTTCTGTCCCCCGATCGGGGCTGGAGGGAGTACCAATGCCCAGATGGCGATAGAGCCCATCCCTCCAGCTGAATAGGGCATCAAAATCTGGCCGGTTGGCAATGCCCCCCACGCCGGAGGATGCTAGTGCCAGGCCAGCTCCTGTAGGAAAACGCAGCGAATAGAGCTGGGCCGCCACTGAAATATCAGCCAGGGTGGGTTTTTCCCCTGTTAAATAAGGTTGCACCCTAAGCAGCGCCGAAAGTTGTTCCAGGGCCGTAATTAATCCCGGGCGTTTAGCTTCTAATAGCTGGTTAACACCACCTAGCCAGCCGAGCGGTATGGCTCCAGCCAAGGTCTTGAATGGAAGCGGTGTGCTGTCTGGCAGTAGGGCTGTTCGCAATCGTCTGTCTGTTGCTGCCGTTTGCGCTAGAGCCAGCTGGGCAGCCGCAGCCAAGGTAGTGTCTGCCCAATCTTCCAGAATAAATACCTGGGCCCGCTGGCCTAGATCCGCTGGTAATAGTGGAGGTTGCGGCTGGATTGCCTCCAGGTGCAGGGCAATGGCACTGGAATCGCCCACCCATGTGTTGCCATCCTGAAGCACCGGCACCTGTCGGTGCCCGCATTGGCGAAATAAATCCCACTGGCCGAGGCCTGGGGTTACCTCCACAGTGGAGTAGGCCAGGCCCTTCGCTGCAAGTACAAGACGCACTTTCTCACAGTGGGACGAGTGGCGGAATTGATAAAGCCGCATGCCGTAGCCCCAGTCGGATCTAGCCATGATGCTGGATCCTAAGGATTAAGGTTCAGGGCAAAAGCCGGAAACTAGGGTCAGATCCTTAAATCCCTAAGGCTTAATTGGGGGCCACGTAAAGTTGTAGTTATATTTAAAAGCATACCAATAGGCCCTGATGGGGATATCAGTCTTATGGCCTGGCTGGAGCAAGCTCCTGGATTTTTGAGGTGCCCTTAATTGAATAAAATTTGTAAAAGATAAAGATTTCCGTGGTAATCTTTATCTGTGGATTTGTGTTTGTGTTTGAGAAAGATAGCAACCATTCCGCGGTTGGGTTGTTATTAAATTTGGGGTAAAGGGTAAATGTTAATTAGGTGCTCAGGCTAGGCTGTAGGATTAATTGCTTGTTTAGTGCTTATTTTAGCCATAGAGCAGTTGGGTGAGAACCACGTCTGTGAGCGCAATTACCACTAGGGTCATTACCACGGCCCCGGTGGTGCTGGTGCCCACCTCCTTGGGGCCGCCCCGGGTGGTGAGCCCCCAGCCACAGGCCAGGATTGCGATTTCCAGGCCAAATACTGTGGCCTTTAAAAGCATCGAGGGCACATCACTGGGCTGCATCCAGGTGCGCACCGAAGTCCAAAACACGTTGGGCGGAATCCGATAGAGGGCGGTGCTGCTCAACTGGCCTGACCAAATCCCCACGATGAAGAAAAGCAGGCACTGCACCGGTGCCATCACCAGCAGGGCCAGCACCCGGGGCACCACCAGATACTCCACCGGATCGGTGCGCAGCATTGTGATCGCATCGATCTGTTCGGTCACTTTCATCGTGCCCAGGGATGCCGCATAGGCGGTGGCCACCTTGCCCGTGAGCAGGGTGGCGGTAAGCAGCGGCGCGATTTCGCGCGAAAGCCCCAGGGCAAGGATGCCGCCCACGGTGGAGGCGGCCCCCTGTTTGGTGAGTTCAGCGGCCACCTGGATGTTGAACACCGTGCCGGCGGCTAGGCCGGTGATCATCACCACCAGGAAGGTGGAGGGGCCGGCCTCCATCAGGTTGTCGGTGAGTTCCGAGAGATTCACCTTGCCCTTGGCCACGGCCGCCAGGGCCTGGCCACCGATTAGGGCACTGCTGCCCAGGCGCCTTAGCCAGCGGGGGGCTTTCACTGAAGCACCCCCTGGCCGTGAACCCGCCGCGGCCAGCGCCGCACCACCAGCAGCCCCAACACCACCATCACCGCTGGGATCACGCCCATGCAAAGCCGAATTGTGGTTAGGGCTGTATCCGGTTGCACCATGCCGGCGGCCGCCCGGTAGCCACTCAGGCTGAGGCCATTACCAAGCATGAACACACTGAAGCCGATGCCAATTTTCTGAATAATTACCATCCAGGCGGTGTACAGCCCAGCTGGTTTATCCGGATCAGCATCGATCGCATCCGGCAGCAGCGACCAGGGGATCAAATAAGCGGTGGCGGCCCCCAGCCCCACCCCCATGATCGTGAGCACCAGCAGGACCAGGGCAACGCCGTTGCCGAAGGAGCCAAATGGGGGCAAGGCTCCGTTGAGGGGCCTTAGCACCATCACCACCAGGCAGGAACCAACCCAAATCAGCGAGCCACAACGCAGGGCTGGAATGCGCCCCCAGCGGCTACTCACCCAGCTCCACAGCTGTAAACCGGCCAGGGCACTGAGCTGAAACGGCACCAGGATCCAGGTGCTCCAGCTTTCGGGCAGGTGCATCACCACTGAGAGGTAGAGCAGGGCCACGGGCTGCATCAACTGGAGGGCGCACCAGAGCAGCAGGTAAAGGCCCAGCACCTGGAGGAAACGGTTATTGCGGGCAATGCGCAGTAGTTGTTGGGCCAGCGGTTCTGGCTTATTGCTGGGGTGTTGGCAATTGATCGCAAAGGGTTTTAGACCCCAGGCACAGATCAAGGTGCCGCAGGCAATCATCAAGCCGCTAATAATCCCCATGCGCTGGTAGCCGGCGGCACCACCCCCATTGATCAGCCAGGCGGCCATCACGATGCCGGTGAGGCCCGCAAGGATCGAGCCCGTGAAGCGGGCTGCATTAAGGCGGGTGCGTTGGTCTACATCGCTGGTGAGCTCCGCCGCCAGGGCCGAGTAGGGCAGGTTTACGCAGGTGTAGGTGGTTTGGGTGAGGAAAGCGATAAACACCAGAAAGCCGAATTTCATCCATACCCCCCCCGGCGGCACCCACCAGGTGGCCATCACAGCGAGGCCCAGGGGAATCGCCCCCCAGAGAATCCAAGGCAGCCTTGGGCCGAGCCGGTGCTTGGTGTGGTCGCTGAGGAAGCCCACAAAGGGATCATTCACCCCATCCCAGATCTTCAACACCATCAGCACTGAACCGGCCATCCACGGCGGCAGCCCCACCACGGAAGTGAAGAACACAAATAGGTAGAAACCCATCTGGGTGGCGGCCATGCCCGTGCCGGCATCGCCGATGCCGTAGCTCCAGAGCAGTCGGCGTTGGGTGGGGCTTGTCAAACGAAGCGGTTCAGGCGGCGCCCATCATGCTGCACAATGTTGATGTCCATGGCCTCTGAGCCGCTGCTCCGAGCCCAGGGCCGCGGTCTGCAACTGCGGGCGTAGTTTAGTGGTAAAACCTCAGCCTTCCAAGCTGATGATGCGGGTTCGATTCCCGCCGCCCGCTTGATTTTCTCAGTAAGGGTTTTTGGCTAAAAGCCCTTGCTGGTACTGGCTTTATGCGCTCCAGTCTCTGCCAGCGCATGTTTGGCCGTGCCAGGCTGTGAGATGAAACATCTCACCAAACGTCTCACATGCCGGCGGCCCGTGGCTGGGAGGACACGATCAGGGCGGTTGTGTCTCATGCCCTGTTTCAGAAGGGCTGCCGCCGTGGCTGGACGGTGCTCAATCACCGTGGTCATGCGCGGCTGAACATTGCTGCAGGAGCTGGAGGGGGCAGGCGCCGGCAGGTGCTCCTGCCTATTCAATGGGAGTGCGATCAGATCGACCAGATCCGCGATGCGGTGGTTCAGGTCTACGAGGAGTTTCAGCAGGGCATCGAGCCCGATGCCTGCGTGGCACGCATGCCCCGTCCGGATGGATTGAGGGGAGCAGAGGCTGAGGCGAGCGCAGGCCGCAGTCCGCAGGCAGCCCACCCCGGTCGACCCAGGCACAGGGGAATGGCGGCGGTGCTTGCTCCGGGGGACTGGGAGGAGCTGATCGCTGCTTTCCGGGAGCACAAGCTGATCAGTGGCGAGATCAAGCCCTCGACATGGCATCGGGTCTACCGGCACCACATGAACCACGTGCTCGGTGCCGTGGCTGTGGCGGCCTCACCGCAGAACGCCAAGCAGCTGCTGGAGACCCTGGCCAGGCTCTGGGCGGACAAGCCGGGCGGGCGCACCCGCCAGATCCAGATTCAATCGACTGCCGCCCTGCTGCGTTGGGCCGTGGAGGAGCGGCGTCTTGGCGAGGACTGGGAGCCGCCTCAGGACCTGGCAGTGTTCGTGGGGCGATCGCGTGCGGCGAAAGCCATCACGACGCCTTTGGAGGTGGAGCACGTCCTTGCTTTGGTCCGGGCTATCCCGGATGTCCGCTGGCGCTTTGCCTTTCAGCTGATGGCGGCCTACGGCCTCCGCCCAGAGGAACTCCAGCATCTGCAGATCCGCCAAGGCCGACTGTGGTGCATGTATGAAAAGGTCGCATCCCGCGGCAAGACCCGGCCAAGGGTGTTGAGGCTGCTGCCCTCTGACGACTGGGCAGACGGCTGGCGCCTCGAGGAACGCTTCCCAACTCAGGAGCTGCCGCCCATGCAGCCTGGTCTGGGTGGGGGCTACGTGGGTCACTACCTGATGAATCGACTGCTCTGGAAGGAGCTACGGCGTGAGTACGAGGCCAAGGGCGAGAAGCTCGTGCCTTACTCCTGCCGGCACGGCTATGCCCACCGTGCCCATGTGATCTGCGACCTGCCTCCCAAGGTGGTGGCCGCGGCGATGGGGCACAGCGTTCAGACCCATCTGGCGGCCTACAGCCGCTGGTGTGGGGATGACGTGGTGGATGACGCCTTCGCCAAGGCGGAACAACGGCTGGGCCAGGTGCTACGTGCTCAGAGCTCAGCGGCGTAGTGCTGCACGGCCTTCAAGAACCTGCTCAGCCCTTGTCCCTCCAGGGTGACCAGGTACTCTTCAACTGTCTTGGGTGGGTTCCTGAGGCTGGCTCGGTGCTGCCGAATCGCCATGCAGACCCGCTCGGCATCCAGGTTCAGCTGATCCACCAGAAACGGATCGGGATGGCAGGCGCCAATGCCGTAGCTCGCCAGGGCGTGCTCTGGGAAATCATCCAGGTTGAAGGTGAGGATCAGATCGGCCCCGCACTGGATGGCGGCAGCCAGCACATGGCGGTCATCCGGGTCCGGTAACTCCAGGGCTGGAATCAGGGGCTGATGGCCATCGACCAGCGCATCACGCACGTGAGCATTCATCAGCGAGCGGGTGCGCTCCAGCTGCGCTCTGCAGAGATCAGGCCGGTTCCGCAGCACGGCCGTCATCCACTCCTCATGAATCTGGTCGCTCCAGCGAGCCCAGTAGAGATCCGTGAGCGCCAGGCGCATCAGCAGATCGCGAAGTGGAGCGGGGTAGAGAACGCAGGCGTCGTAGATGACCGTGAAGCGATTCACCTCAGTAGCCCATGCCCAGCTCCTGGGCCTGGGCTGCCAGTTCATCCAGTGCCGCGGCTCGCTGCTGATCGATGGTGTGCTTGTAGGCCATCAGGTCGGCCAGGCGGATGCGCCGGTGCGTGCCGACCTTGCGGAAGGGGATCTCCCCCTGCTCCAGCCGCTCGATCAGGAAGGGCCGCGACACGTTCAGCAGATCAGCGGCCTGCTGGGTCGTGAGTTCGGCGTGTACCGGCACCAGTGTGACGGCATTGCCCTGGGCCATCTGCACCAGGATTCCCTGCAGTAACTCCAACACCGCGGCTGGGATGGGAACGGATGCGTGCTGGCCGTCTTCCAGATCCAGGGAGAGGCTGGCTTGCCGCAGGCCATGGCTGGCACGGAAGCAGGCGAGATCGCGCAAGCTCGCCCCTGCGGCTTCAGCCGCTTCAGCCGTGGGGATCACGGGCTCAACGGAGCCGGGGAGAGCGACGGCCATGGGCGGAAGGGACAGAAGGCCACTCGAACCATAATCGAAATAATCGCAGCAACCGCAGCTTCCGCAAGGGTGGCGAGGCAGTACGGGCGCAGACTGCAGCGGCTCAATCCTGCTCAGGTGTGCTGCACATCCATTGCGACCATTGACCTCTACAAGTGCCGCCGGCTCCACCCTGTAATGGTGGCCTCCACGTTTTCCAGGTGCCACTGCAATGGCCCACGGCCCTGGGTGCAGCCCCAGCGGCGGTAGTGCTTGCCGGGGATGAGCACCCCCCGCAGCCGCAGCTGGCGGAGGGTTTCGCGGCTCATCCCCAGTGCTGCACACGCCTCTGCCGTCGTCACCCAGACCCGGTGACGCCCAGGTGGGGGTGGGGTCGTCTGGATCTCCATCAGGTCACCTTCGGTAGTACTTCGACCGCAGCGGAATCCCTGCAGTGCCAACCGCCAAGGGGGTCAGCTGAAATGACACCCCCCTCGTCGGCGCTCACCTCAGTTACGGCCTGGCGAGGATTGCCGATGGCAATCACGTTGCAGACATCGGTGGCAGCTTGCTCATTGCCAGGGGTGTGAACTGAATTCACACCCTTCGGCCTGGCACCTGCTGGGATGCCCTCATTTGAAATGAGGGTTCTTGAGGAGGTCGAACCCTCCTGCATGGGACTCAGTGAGGGCGTGGACCACGCCCTCACGGTTGTCAGATTGTTCATCGGTCTGATAGCGGTGTGCCGGCATCGGTGCCAAAGATGGTGTTGGTGCCAGCCATCAGCCCCCTGTCAGTTGCGTGCGGAAGCGCTTGAGGGTCTCGATCAACCAGGAGCGGCGATAGCTCTTGACTTGGCGCGGGGCCCCATCCACAAACTGTTGGCGGCGAGGGGGTTCTTCTCCGAACTCCTCGCGGTAGGCCGTGGCCACGAGCTTGCCGGCTGCGCAGAACTGGCTACGCGGCAGTACTTGCTGGAACACCTCCAGCCAGGCATCCCCCAAGGTGAGCTCCTCATCAGTCGGGGTACCGGGCAGCATTCCCGAGCTGGCGGTGAGCACGTTGCTGCGCACGATGTCCTTGAACAGGAGCTGGTCGCGTTCATCCAGGCCGCCGAGCCGCTCGAACACGACGATGCTGCGTTCCACCAGGGTGATCACCTCGGCTTCACGCAGCCTGGGCACAGCAGTCGTCTCCACCGATGTCGGCTGCACCTGCTGGACGCTTTCCAGGAACCACCCGTCCATCCAGACCGCGAACGGTGCGCTGATCCAGCGGGCCAGGTCGACTGCGACCTGGGGATGGACCCAGGTACCGCCGCCCTGGCCCTGGCGGGACTCGATCAGGTCAAACATCCGAATTCCGGAGGTTTCTGCCAGGGCATCGAGATAGGTCTGGCAGCGGTCGCTTTCCCGGTACTTTGACCATTGCTTCCCGTTCGCCCTGCACATGGCTGTGGCGTTGACGTAGCCGTCGGTGATGCGCCGAGAAATCGGCGTGCCATTCCAGGAGCGGGAGACCAAAGCAGGGTGATTCATCGAGGCGGCAGGTGCAGCGGAATGAGATGACGTCGTCGTGGTGTTCATCGGTCTGAAAGCGGTGTGACGGGTGGAACCTCACCGGCGTCAGTGCCGGCATCGGGGCGGGAGAGGGTGTTGGTACTGCTCACTGGCCGCGGCGGCACGGGCCCGGCGAGCACGAGCAGCAGGGTGCTGAGCTGAATCGCCAGCCCCAGCAGCACCAGCCCGCGCAGCCCGGCAAGGCTGGAGGCCGTGACCATGACGGTGGGCCGGCGGGTGCGGCAGAACGCAGGCAGCTGGGGACCGGGCCGGTGAGGGGACCTGCCGCTCCAGGCCCCGGAGTTGATGCCCTGACGATCGAGGGGCATCAGAACAACTCCTCGCCGTCGTCGGCAGCGCCGGTGGTGGTGTAGCCCTCGATTTCCTCAAAGCCATCGGTGGGATCGACCTGCTCGTAAGGCACGTACTCGACGACCTGAACAGCACGCGGCTGGAAGGTCATGCCGCAGCCGTTCTCCCCGTCCCAGTCGTAAATGTCGAAGGCGACGACCACCTTGGAGCCGTTGCCGATGGCGGCACCATCCCAGGGCTGTTTCTTGGCATCGACGATGCGGGGGCCATCGGAGAGGGAGCCATCACGCCGCTGGAACTGCGGCACCTTGAAGCGCAGCACGGTTAGCTCGCTGGGCTTGTCCTTATCAGCCTTCCAGGGGAAGCCTTTCTCGGCGCGGCGCTTGCGGCTGCCGTGCAGGGCGATGAACTGGTCCTCCATCGCCAGTAGGAAGGACTGGGCTTTCTCGTCGCTGTTGGCTAGCAGCAGATCGGCGGTCCAGGCCTTGGGTTTGCTCTTGTCGAGCTGGTGCCTTGGGGTGATCAGGTGGGCCCAGCGCACTTCGGCGAGGGGGCTGCGGAAGATGTCTCTAGCCATGGGATGAATCGGTAAAAATCTGGTGTTGATCGAACGGGGGAAGGGGCGGCAGGCCAAAGCGTTCGCGCAGCAGGTGATGCACTGCTCCGCTGGCGGAGATGTTGTGTCGCTCCATCACCTCGCGGATCCGCAGGTACACATCGGTGCGCACCTGGGTCTGGATGAAATGGCGACCAGCCAGGGAACGGGGCTGCTCGCCGTAGCGGCGTGGCGACCGAGGGCGATGGCTCTCGCTCATAGGCCTTGCTGCGCAGGAGGTTCGAGCTCCACCTGGCCCTGGGCTTCTCCGAGGAAAAGCTCGATGAAGTTGATGTGTTGCTGTTGGGTGATGCGATCACCGATGGAGCGGGCATTGCGCGGCACCTGGAAGTGCTCGCGGAACGCTGTGGTTAGCTCCCGGCGCGTGGTCTGGGGTAGGTCGAGCACAAGGCGGTGAACCTCGCTGACCTCCTCAGGGGTGAGGGGCGCCAGGCCTGAATCACCGTCTGCAGTTGCCCCGTCATCTTTGGAGTCAGCCAGGGGGGCCGGTTCGGCTGGTGTGGGGTCTGTGGCTTGCTGATCGGGGCAAGTCTCTTGCGGAAGATCCACGTCAGACTTTCCAGTCGCCTGCTCCCCTACGTCAAGACAGGGCTGTACAGCCCGAGCCTTAGCGGACATAGGAATGCCTAGCAGCATGGCCAGCATCAGGCCGGTGGTTTCGGCCAGATCACTGGCCTCATCGGCCCAGGACTCGCTGCAAAGCTCGGCCCCGGCGACGTGCATCACTGTGACCTGCAGCCTGGAGCGCCCTTGCTGCTCGCGCAGCTGAGCCGACCAGCCGATCCCGCGGCGGAAGGCGGGGCGGGCTGAGTGCACCACCTCCACTAGATCGGCGGCGGTGATGGGGGACACCTCGGCCTGGAAGCCGGCCAGGGCATGGGTGAGCTGTTGCTCGGGGGTGGCGTGGGCAAGAACGGCCGGCGGCGCCTCAATGCCGGCCTCCGATGGTCTGGGGGATGGAGCCATGGCAGATCGAATCGGGCGGTTGCCCGTTGACCCGGATCTTAGGGCTCTTTACTGATAGCCGCACTCACAGCGGCTGTTAATTCCTAGTCATCAGGCTGTGACTGGCTTCTTGGCTTTGCGGCCGCTGGGTTTGGCGCCTTTCCTGTTGGCTGTCTCCCACTGGTCCAGCCAGCGCTTGGGCTGGTAGAGGTCAGCCTCGATCCACAGCGGTGCCAGCTCCTCCGGCTTGTAATCGCCGAAGCCCGTGAGCACGGCATAGAAGCGTTTGCGGTGCTCTTCGCTGGCCCCTGCCGCCAGGGAGTTGAGGGCGTCGCTGGGTTCAAGCTCGCACTCGTCGACAACTCGGCGCATCTGGTTGCGCCACTTGCTCGAGAGCTCCGTGGCCTTGCGCTGGCCAACGGTCGGCGCGGGGGTGGTGCGGAATGCTTCCGGCACATCTCTTAGACCGCAGTAGCAAGCCCAGAGCTCCAGGGGCGTCCAAGCCGGGCAGTTGTTGTCACTCAGGGGAATGGCGTTCTCGAGCTTCTCCTTGATCGCCTGGGTTTTGACCGGGCCCCAGTCCTTGTTGGCGATGCGGCGGTTCAGCTCGCCCAATTGCCAGAAGGCCTTCTGGCGCAGCTCTCCGGCCTTGCCCTGCTCGATCACGGAGAGGTTGCCGTAGGAGATCGCATCAAAGCCGGCCTCTTCCGCCCAGCTGCAGGCGGTGTACTGGGTCCAGCCGTTGGTTCTTCGCCAGTTCAGCAGCATCCGACCGAACGCTGCGCGGTTCTCCTCCTGGCGCTCAAGCAGCTCCGCGTAGGTGATGGCCACGTTCAGGATCCTGAATGGGATTTCCCGAACCATACGGCAAACTTGGCACTCCTAGTCACTCCCTGACACGGCCTGGCATATCAGGGCCGATCAGATCCAAGCCTCTGCAGTATCTGCTTGGCAAGCTGGCCAGTGATGATCTTTCCTGTCTCTGCCTGCAATCTCAGAGCAAGGGTGTAGGGATGATCGCCGGGGTGGACCTGTGCGAGACAGCTCAGCCGCTGCTGCAGTTCTGCCGGATCCATCAGCGACCCAGCAGCATTTGCCTTGGGGTGTCAAGCAGCTGCTCGGCTTCCTCCACGGAGCGGCAGACCGCTGCCACGCCGCCGAGCTGCTGCACCAGCCGGAGAAATGCCCGTTGCTCAGGGCTGAGCACCCCCTGGGCTGTCTTGACCTCCAGGGCAATGAACTGGGCAATGCGCTGGCCGACCAGCTCGGGC